>ERZ773076.40-NODE-40-length-78214-cov-5.398419_pt1 | contig 78214 bp, 72 predicted proteins | sample MGYA00580613_ERZ773076 | MGnify/ENA primary metagenome ERZ773076 (study PRJEB29015, sample SAMEA2738005) | human oral metagenome | biome: human oral; feature: human-associated habitat; material: dental | place: China | collected 2057 ...
GAGCCGCCGCTGAAACACTTGCTCAGGCGGCCCACATCCTCGCCAACACCCCTGGTGCGATCAACCTGCGTACGCTCAACACATTAGAGCGCATCAGTACCGAGCCAAGCCAAAAGACAATGATGCTCTTCCCGGTTGAGCTGATCGATGCAATTCGCGGGATACGAAAATAGCACACACGCTCATCACCGCCTATGAGCCCTCACGAACGTTATCCTGATATTGCTCAATCATTACGGGATTGGGGGCTAGAAGATATCCCCAGTCCAGACCTCCCAAAACTCGCGGAGGCAGCACTGGCAGGTTTCTCGATGGTCCGGCCAACCGGTGAGTGCTTGCCAGGTGCCGCCCGCCGCATCATTGATCATGTAGAAGCGTCAGCGGGTAGCCTCCCTGCTGATCTAGCGGACCACAGTGATCGCCGCAATAGAGAGCGAGCAGATTTCGCGGACGCACTGGCTGCTGGCAAGACTGAGCATATTCTGGAATCACTCGAGCGCTGTCATGTCAATGAGGCAGCTCGCGCCCTACTGACAAACGGCTCAAGGAAACAAAAAACCTATCTCGAGCGACGCTTAATGTATTACGATAAGCTGATCGCTGGCACTCTCAAAAAGCGCTCCGCTGACAGAGAAGACGTCTATATCACCGTACGCCCAGAAGACGTCACAGATAATCTATGGCGCGACATTGTCCGAGCCAGTATGTTTGACACACCAGAAAGGAGCGCTCTACTGCTTGCCAGACGCCTCGTTCAGGACGCCGAGCTGTCTGGCAGAAGCCACAAATCAATCAAAAACCTTCCCGTAATAACTGGTGAGCATTCAGATGTCTCCTTCCTTGCACCAAAGGGCGACCGAGGAAGCGTCGGCGACGTATATCCAGAGATCGCCACGCTGTATCGTCAAATACACGAAGCTATCGGGCGGGCGCACCCCGAGTACAGCCACGAAAAACAAGAGCATAGAACTGTCATGCGAGTTGCCGACTTGATCGCACGGTCCACCGAGTACAACGACCCAGCACGGTCCGAAGCTTCATCGTATCACAGTTCCTTTGCTGAGCAGATCACCTGGGCTCGACTTGGCAGTCAAGTAAGCGCCCAGCTCCGCGGTATACGCCAAAAAATCGATAGAGCAGCACTTGACAATATTGGCCGGTTCATCGGTAAATCTGGCGATAACCCCTACTTCGATGCCTACCGGGCAGTCTCCATCGCCGCCGAAAAATTCGAAGCAGAAGAAGACTTCACGATACTCAAAGATTATTTTGCACGCAGCGGCTGTAGTCTCGGCGCCACCTCAGCGCAGCTCTCGCAGACAACTCCACTCATAGAGCTTTCCTCAGAAAAATTACTCGAGACCTTTATTCGGCAGCGGCAGATAATCGAGCGTGCTTACTATCAACGCGCCAGCCTCGCCCAGCAGGCGATCTCACTGCAGTTTGAGCTCTCCGGCGGCCCACATACCCATAATCACGTCGATAGACCACACGAACGGCCACGGTTGGACTGGATTAATCGCGTACCGCTTGGGCTCATCAAGCGAACGTACCGGGCAATCCATCTCCGCGGCGTCAGCGAAGAGACCGCGCTTGCCTATGCACTCGCCGAGATGGCATTGCCAGAAGACCATTCCGTCACCCACGAAATAGTCGATGCGATGCGCGACATCACCCATTGCCAATACGAGACAGTTCAGCAACTATTCCAAGACCCCGCCCGGCATACTATATCTACCGCTGACAAACTACGCCTTGGCCAAATATCACATGGCAATAATGATATCGGTCAGCTCCTCGACATAGGCTACTCTACTGAAGATATTCTTGATCATAGCTGGCTCGTCTCCTTTGGAGACCACGCCAGCGTCGCCAAGAATCACCCACCGACACTATTTCCGTCCAAAGGCAGCGCCGCCCAGCAGCGCCTCTGGTGCGCCAACAACAGTGCTGCCGATCTGGTAGGAGACTGGCCCAAAAGTACGGTTGGCCAGCTTATTCTGACACAGCTCCAAAAAGGAACTGGTACCTCTCTTCACTTCGCGTCACGCTGGCTCAATAACTTTCGAATACCTAGAGAAGGTTTCGACGTACCCGCGGTCAAGAAACTATTGGCGGCAGGCAGCTCTTTGCGGATCAAAGATTTACCAGTGAACCGTTTCTATGACATAAAAATCGAGCAAGATTTACTCGCCGCTATTCTGCATGCACCCAAACAGCTTCGCAAGCGATTAGCCCTACCGGTAAAAGAACAAAAGATCACACAGTTATTCTATGATCAGGCCCATCAATTTGTCTACAGCCTACTGAGCCAGACCTATCAGGATGATCAGTTCAGTATTGATCTCATCCAGCAGCGAGCTGCTGAAGAAGCCGAGCATTTCTACCGACAAAATGTCCTGACAAACAATTATCTCCATGTGGCAGAGATGATGCAGGCATACTTTCAAGAAAAGGTTATTGACTTTTTGTCGGCGATAGCCCAATACCAATACACACCTACCACAGACCAGCCAATTACATTATTAATCCGCCAGCTGGCCACCTACGGGGCAGCCCGGAAACGCTACGTCAACGATGCGCTAACTTGGCTGACAAAACACCCTGAGACACCTCTAAGCCAACTCACAAGTATCTGGGGTAATGACCGCGTAGCTGCCCTGTGTGCTGGAGTACGCGACACCGCACACGACATCAGGGCGTGGCAGCAGCACAAAGAGCTCCAATCGCTCGTCGATCAGCTTGAAGCACGAGGTCTGATGCCGGACAATTTGACTGGGCAAGAGCTGTTCTCGACCTATGACAATTGGCAGAAAGAGCTAAGCCGCTGCTACGAAAGCTACTCCGTGATCGAGACTATTTCAAATTATAAGCGATGGCACAACCCAGAGTCGCTAGTCCCCGCTGACGTGCTCATTGTGCCCTCTGACCAAGGACTTTACAGGGCAGAAATCTTGGCAAAAGACGACCCTCGCGGCGCAACAATCGGCTACGACACTGGCTGCTGCATGACTATCGACGGAATGTCAGAAAGCTGTATCCGCTCTGGCTATCAGCATAAAGAGGCCGGTTTCTTTGTCCTCTACACACCAAAAGGCCGACTGGCAGCCCAGTCATACTTTTATATCAACCCTGAGTACCCGGATACGCTAGTGCTCGACAGTATCGAAACAAACGAAGGAAGGAACCTCAAACATATCATTTCCTTATATCAAACCGCTCTGCGAGAGTATATCACCCGTAGACTGGCGACAGACAAAGCTTGGCGCATTACCAATGTACAGGCTGGCATCAGCTTTGGGCAGGAAGCGAACGCATTATCGGCGTGTCCTCAGGCTAAACTTATCCCAAGGCCTCACCAAGACGTCTACTCTGACGCAGACGATGAGCAGCGGCAACTCCTCAAGTTGACAACGGAAGAGATCGCGCGCTACCGGTCTTGATAATACCCCCTAGGGGTATTATACTTACATATATGATAGCGACAATCAAGCGGCGAGCCCTGCACCGCAGCAAAATTATCCAAGGGCAAATGAAAGCACTCGAGCAACAAATCGCCGAAGACGTCTACTGCATGGATATCCTAACCCAGAGCTTAGCGCTGCAGCGATCGCTTGCCTCACTCAATAAGCTGATCCTCGAAAACCACCTACGTACACATGTCGTCGACCGACTCAGCTCGGGAGATCAGGCTAGCCAGGCAAGCGTGCTGAACGAACTCCTCCACCTCTACGAACTACATAATATACGGAGTAAATCATGACTCACCAATCCACCCAACACCCCTCACATCATCATAACTCCTCTCGCCGTATGGCAGTCAGCGCGACCCTGCATTGCCTGTTTGGCTGCGCCATTGGCGAGCTTATCGGTGTGACAATCGGCACACACGCTGGGTTGGCAGCCCACACTACCGTCCTATTAGCAAGCATTTTATCGTTTGTGTCAGGCTACAGTGTGTCCACTATACCCCTACTGCGAGCGCGATTATCATTTCGGCGCGCGCTCAAGCTCGTCTTTGCAGCCGATACATTATCAATCCTGACCATGACAATTACCGACAACCTCATCATGCTAGTAATCCCCGGCGCGATGAACAAAGACCTTACCCACCCGATTTATTGGCTCAGCCGGATCGCCTGCTTTAGTGCCGCCTTCATCGTGGCTTTTCCGGTCAATCGCTATCTGCTACGGCACGGTAAGGGCCACGCGCTGACTCATCAGTATCATCACAAGAATCATTCCTCATAGTCGTCGCGCAGGGTCCGCCCTCCACGATCATCCTCGGCCACCACCGGCTGTTCATATACTCACTATCTAGGCGTCGACTAGTGAAATAAAAACATCAGCTGCTCGCCAGCTGATTGCCATCTACGCCACTTGCTTCAATTACTAAAATTCATGACGAAAATCTATGGTATGGTGCGGATGGGGAGAGTCGAACTCCCGTCTCAACCTTGGGAAGGTCACATAATAGCCGTTATACGACACCCGCGACTTCCCAGATTATAGCACCCTTGCATAATGAGCACAATATATAGTACAATGACCTGGAGCAAGCGAATATGTGGCTCTTTAGCTCAGTTGGTAGAGCAGAGGCCTGAAGAGCCTTGTGTCCCCAGTTCAAGTCTGGGAGGAGCCACCACACCTTGCACGAGATCTGATTATTTGCTACAATAATCGCCAGGTATACATGCGGGTTTAGCTCAGTTGTTAGAGCGCTTCCTTGCCATGGAAGAGGCCAGGAGTTAGAGTCTCCTAACCCGCACCACACACGATAGAGGCACCTGCTCGGTGTCTTTTTTTAATGAGAGATCCACGTTGCTGGCAATTCTGCGAGACCTGGCTTATACTGGATGTATGGCGAGCTGGCGTGATGTGACATCGTTGTATCAAATCTACCCACGCAGTTTTCAGGACTTTAACGGCGATGGGGTCGGTGATCTCAATGGTATCACCTCACGGCTTGACTATATGCGATTTCTGGGCATCGATGCTATTTGGCTTTCACCGTTTTTTACTTCACCGATGACTGATCTCGGCTACGATGTGGCTGATTACTGTGCGGTTGACCCTCTGTTTGGCACATTAGATGACTTTCGGCTACTGCTCGATCAAGCGCACGAGCGTGATATTAAAGTAATGATCGACCTGGTCGCCTGCCACACATCCGACCAACACCCCTGGTTTCAGGCGGCACGCAGTGGTCGCGATAACCCTTACCGAGACTGGTATGTCTGGCGTGACCCTCAAAGTGATGGCACCGAGCCAAACAACTGGCGGAGTATTTCCGGCGGCAGTTCCTGGCAGTTCGATCAGCAAACTGGCCAATATTATTTGCACTCATTTTTGCCGAGTCAGCCCGATCTTAACTGGGATAATCCAGCTGTTCGACAGGCGATCAAGGAGGTCGGGCGGTTTTGGTTTAATCTCGGGGTGGATGGGATACGTGTTGATGCGATTTGGGGCATCTCAAAAGACCCCTACTACGGCAACGACTCACCAAACAGTCAGTTCGATGGCGATCCGACCGCTTATGGCGCCTATATCCATAACCATTGCAAGCATGGCCCTCATTTCACCGAGTACCTACACGAGCTGGCCAGTATCTGTGATGAATACGACGATAGGCAGATGGTGTACGAGTTCTATCCGGACGAGCAGCTGGGCGATATTTGGCAGCAGTACGGTGCGGTACTCCATGCTCATCCCAGCGCGTCGGCCTTTTTCATGGAGTATCGGCAGAATGAATGGCACGCCGAGCATGTCGCACAGAAGATTAGCCGCTACGCCGAGCTAAGCCAAGACACCACTGCCTTCTTTTGCCTCGGCAACCATGACCAGCCGCGAATCGCCTCACGCCTGGGTGAGCCGAGAGCTCGTGCGCTGGCGTTCCTCAACCTCTGTATGCCAGGAATCAGTGTCGTGTATTATGGTGACGAAATTGGTATGGAAGACAGCCCTTTGACCGACACCTTCCTGCAAAAAGCTCATTTACCTCACGGTCAATTACCCGATAGTCGGCTCAGCGCCCGCACACCGATGCAGTGGACAAGTGGAAAGTTCGCAGGATTCGCCAGTGTGCCGCCATGGCTGCCGATTCACCGCAATCGCCGCACCATCAACGTGCTGACCGAGGCAAAAGATTTATCGTCACTGCTTCATATGCACCGACAGCTACTCCACCTACGGCGCGCATCACCGCTCCTGAGAGACGGTACGCTCGAGCCATTCCCGACCTATAATGGCTTTGTGGTGGCCTTTCGGCGGCGCTATCAGCAGCAGCAAGCAGTTGTGGCCGTTAACTTTGCGGATTCGCCCCAAACGGTCTCTCTCTCAGCCGACGCAACGACACTTCTCGCAGCCACCAGCCACACCGTACAATATGACTCCGGCACTCTGGTGCTGCCTGGCTACGGTGGCGCCCTGGTTGGCAGCACATAATACACCGCCCACAAAAAATACACCTGGCTCAGCTATATCAGACCAGGTGTGTTTATCATTGTATAATCTCGTGCGTCATCTTCAGGAGTACTCGGTAGCCAACACGACGACGATATGCCTCTACCTCAATCTCCTACTCTTTGGAAGTAGGTGAGATACGCACCCCCATAACTACGATTGTCCACCACAACAATTCCGTTTTGAATTGGCACCTCACCTATTCCTGGGTGTGATAATACCATAATTCCCCCTGATTTGAGTAGCTTCATCAGTCGCTTCACTGTGGAAAACTGCCGATCATGGTATGGTGGATCAGCAATAATTATATCAAATACCTCTGTTTCGCTTATGGTTTCTAGCCATCGTGAAACTGTTGTTTTAATGACAGCAGTTTGCTCGGCCACCGCCAGTTTCGCAATATTCTCAGCCAGGACTCGCTGAGCCACCCGATTTCGCTCAATAAACGTCACCGACTCTGCGCCTCGGCTCAAGGCCTCAAGACCGATCGCGCCAGAGCCAGCAAACGCATCAAGCACCCGAGCGCCACTCGTTAGCTCACCCAGACTATTAAATAAGGCGGCTCGCACCCGCTCACCCATCGGATGAGTAGCGGAGCCAGCTGGTGTGTCAATGAATCGACCACCGAATTGGCCAGCGATCACCCTAACGCGCACGCATATCCTCGGCCAGCCACACTGAGCTTAACCACCCCAGCGTCACCGCTCGAATGATGATAGGCATCAGCTGGTGATTGGTTTGCATTGCCAAGCTTGTCGTCCAGCCGCTTTGGATAAATTTTTCATACATCTGCATTTCGGCCACCTGGTGGACATATACTAAATAATAGGCACGAAAGCCAACGCTCTGTACAGCCACAATATCCTCAGTGCTCGGTGCACCCTCTTCAAACCGCTGGTATGGCACCGCGGTGGCGACGCCAAGCTCAAACGCCAAGTGTGTTGTCATAGCACCCTTGGCGCCCCAAAATTCCCAGTTGTTGCGCAGCTTCTGCAGAACAGTCTCACCAGGCATCACACCTTTCTTGACCAACGAATCGCGTGTTTCCAAGCCTTCGCCTCGTAACTGCTCAAGTTTTTCTTCTAGTGGGAAATGGTGCGGCGGCGTGAGCCCGTCAGTGATCGCGTGGGCCATCCAGGCAGCTTCAAATGCAGCACGCTCTTGGTTATCCTCCTTCAAGGCGACCGCCAGGTTCTGAATATGCTGATCAATCATATCAAGCAATTGCGTATCATCGGGGTCGTGCGGATCGATAAAATGCCATGGTTCGTCAATCGCTGGGCTTTTGCGCTTAATCCCGTCTGGACCATTATTGCCTTCAAAGTGCAAGATAGCTTTACTATCAGGAAACTGACACCATTCTGGGAGTAAAACCTGGATATGGCGCCGAGCAACCCGGTCGATTTTTTGATGGACACCCATCAGGTTGCCGGATTTTGCATGAAATGTGGTTCCTGAATACATAGTCGGTTTGCTTAGTTCAGTGTCGTTATTCTCTGGTAGCGACTGACGGCTCGGGCCAGATGGCTATATTGTAGCAAATCATACCCCTCTTTGACAAAGCGCGCAGCCTCCACCTGCGCTCGGGCGATCAGTGGCGTATCGGCCAATGTGGCGATTTGGAGACGCAAGGCACCGTGCTGGGCTCGACCATATACCTCGCCAGGGCCGCGCAGCGCCAGATCAACCTCTGCCAAATGAAACCCGTCGTGTGATGTTTCGATCTCACGCAGCCGCGCTGATGGCTTGGCGTGACCACTCATCAGTAAATGGCAATAGCTTTGCTGAGCGCCACGACCGACGCGCCCTCGCAGCTGATGGAGCTGGCTAAGCCCAAAATGATCAGCATTTTCGATCAGCATCACTGTCGCATTTGGTACATCAACCCCTACCTCAATGACCGTCGTGCTGACTAGTATATCCAACTCACCCGCCGCGAAGGCTCGCATGACTTCTTCTTTTTCGTCTGGCTTGAGCTTCCCGTGCAGCAAGCCGACCCGGTACCGGCGAAAGGTCGTGGTCGACAGCGTATGAAATACTACTTCGACCGACGCCTTATCCTGAGTAGCATTATTATCAATCAGCGGGCAGACGACATAAGCCTGGTGCCCACGCTGGAGTTCTTGCATGATAGACTCGTATAATTTTGGCACCGAAGCCGGTGACCAAATCTTGGTCACCACCGGGCGGCGGCCAGCCGGTCGCTCATCTAACACCGACACATCAAGCTCACCATACAGCGTCAGCGCGAGACTACGCGGAATTGGCGTGGCGGTCATACTCAGAAGGTGGGGCAATCGCGCCGATTTTTCGAGCAATAGCTGGCGCTGCTGCACACCAAACCGATGCTGCTCATCAATCACCACAAAACCGAGCTGATGATAGGTGATACCCGGCTGAATCAAGGCATGTGTGCCGACGACCACGTCAATCTCTCCAGCCTCCAGACGCTCCAGTAGCTCCTGGCGAGCCACCCCCTTGACACGACCGGTCAGCAGCGCCACTCGTATGCCATATGGCTGCAGCAGCTGGTGAAGAGTCGCCGCATGTTGAGCCGCCAAAATTTCAGTCGGTGCCATCAGGGCAGTCTGAAAACCAGCCTGCGCCACCTGAAAGGCCGCTAAGGCTGCCACCACCGTCTTTCCGCTACCGACATCGCCCTCAAGCAATCGATTCATCGGTCGCTCGGCCGAAAAATCCTGGATGATCTGCCACGCAGCACGGCGCTGCGCCCCGGTCAAGGTAAACGGCAGATTGTCAACAAATTGTTTGACCGCTGACTGGCTAAATTCGATACGCCAGCCCTTCAGCTGATTCTGCTGCTGCTTATTGAGCTGCGCCGCTAATGTCATTTCAAATAACTCTTCAAAAGCCAAACGCTGTCTGGCTCGCTGAATCTCTTCGTCAGTGCGCGGCTGGTGGATTGCTCGAATTGCCTGTGCCCGAGTGGCTAACTTCTGCCGCTGCACAATCGCCTCTGGTAGCGTCTCCGGTAAAAACTCCATCATCGGCTGGAGCTGCGTCATCAACTGGCGCATAGCCTTTGGCCGAAGAGTTTTAATCGCCGGATAGACTGGCACAATATGAGGTGAGGTGCCACTCCCCTCAGCCGATATGTGCTCGACTGCCGGATTAGTAATCTGATACGCATTACCAGATAAGCCAAACTGACCAGTAAACAGTAGCTCAGCTCGCGACCGTAGCTGAGTCGCACGGTACGGCTGATTAAACCAGACCGCCTTGACCTTGCCCGAATCGTCAGCAAGCACCGCTGTCGTAATATGTAAACCACGGCGAACCGTGCGCGTACTGACCGACTCAGGCCGAGCCCGTACCGACACTTTGCCCGGCGCCAAATCAGCGATAGCGACGGCTGACGCATAATTATCATAGCGCTTCGGGAGATATGCCAGGGCATCCTCTACTGTCACTAAACCGGCCGCGGCCAGTGCCTCAGCAGTTTTTGGCCCTACACCTTTGATTTGAGCAAGCGGTGTCGTCAGCTTCATCGACTAGGAAACAGCGTTGATGCCCTCAAGTGCATAGGCGGTATCTTGCCAGCGCTCGACTGCAATACAATCAACTCCCATATGCTTAACCGGAAAATCATTGCCGCCCTCAGCAAGCTTATCACCGAAGAACAATACTTCATCTTTGGTAAACTGGTTGTACTCAATCAACTTACCGATGCCGTATGCCTTGTCAATTCCCGGCAAGGTAATATCGGTACTGGTCGTACCGCCGATACGCACCTCAAGGCCCGGCAGCTTCGCCGCGACCCTATCACGATACACTGGCCGAACGTCCTTATATTTCTCAGCCCAGGCATACTTGGCCTCTGGGGTCGCCTGTTGCCCAAGTGCCGACATAGTAATCTGGCTGTGTCGATCCTCAATGATTTCGCCAGCTGGGTCATCACACCAGATCCCCATATCTTTAGCCACCTCTTCCAACACAGCAGTTATCTGAACTTTCTGGTCCGGCGAGAGGTCATTGGCGTACTGCACATGCCACTCACCATCAGCGGCTTGAAATCGATAGTAGCGAGTACCGCATGTCGGCATAGCATGAAACTTCTCCAATAGTTCAGGGCTGACCTTCAGCCGGTCAATCACCTGTGTTTTGATTTGATGAAAAGTCCCTCCAGTGATCACGCAGACCTCGTAATGAACCAGTAGCTCAGCAAGTGCTTGCGCCATCCGGTCACTGATCGGTGATTTGGTGACAGCAAGTGTGTCATCAAGATCAAAACCAATAACTTTCTTTTTCATCGTTCTCCTCCTTTTGTGACGACAATGAATGTATTTTTACCTTTTTTGATAAGTGCTGGCTGCGAGATCAGCTGATCGTCAGTTATTTTCACACCATCGAGGCTGATCGCACCTGCCGCCAGTAGCCGCCGAGCTTCACCGTTGGAACGAGCCACGCCGCTGTCGGTCAGTGCTTCTACGACACGCCTACCGACGGGCGCCTGCGGTATCTCGTGTGTCAGCAGCTCAATATCCTGATCAGTCAGCGATTGCAGCGAGGCGTCGCCAAACAGCACTTCTGTCACCCGCTCGACAGATTCACGCCGAGCAACACCGTGTACAATATCAGTCACCTCGCGCGCCAGTATTTTCTGAGCTGAGCGGGCCCCCGGATTGACCGCATGATTCTCGGCCACCGCGTCAATCGTCTGAGGGTCCAGCATGGTAAAGATCTTCATGTAGTCAATCGCACTCTCATCGTCGGTATTGAGCCAGAACTGATAGAACGCATAGACACTGGTTTTCGCCTCATCCAGCCAGACCGCACCTCCTTCAGATTTACCAAATTTACGCCCTGTCGACTTATTGATAAGCAGCGGTGCGGTCATCGCGTAGACTTCAGCGTTCTCCTTTTTGCGAATCAGTTCTACGCCAGAAAGTAGATTGCCCCATTGGTCAGACCCGCCAATTTGGAGGTTGACACCATGCTGCCTAAACAGGTGCCAAAAATCATAGCCCTGAAGCAGTGTGTAGGTAAACTCGGCAAAGCTCAGCCCCTTGCCATTACCAATCCGTGCCTTAAAAAACTCACGATTGACCAGCTCGGCCATATTGAAATTTTTGCCGATATCCCGCAGGAAAGGTAGCAATGTCACGTGGCTCAGCCAATCAGCATTATCTACCAGCGTAAAATCTCGACCAGCAAAAATCTGTGATACTTGAGCTTTCAGCGCCTGCTTGTTGTGCTCAATTTCTGCATATGACAATAGGGTTCGCTCTTCGGTATCGCGCATATCGCCGATCATCCCGGTGCCACCACCCACCAGCAAAAATACCTTGTGGCCACGCTCTAAAAAATGCCGCGCCATCATATAGACAGCCAAGTGCCCGACGTGCAAACTATCGGCCGACGGATCAGTCCCCAAATAGAGTGTGAACTTCTCCGAATCGACCAGTTTGTCGTCAGTAAACGTCGTCTGATTCCAGAAGCCACGCCACTGTAATTCCTCTGATAATTGCATATCACTCCTTTTCTATCACCCAGTATAACAATTTTATGATTGAAGCGAAACATAGGCGTGATATAATGAAACTGTGAATAAGAAAGTAACCCCTGAGACGCAGGCTCATGCTGGAGAGGCTGACAAGAAACCAACCAAACACTTGAGTGTCTATGCGAACCTGGCAAACAAGCGCCGTATCAAAAAAGACCAGGCGTCACGCGCCAAAGCTGAATATTTAGCAACACTACCAAAACACCCGGTGAAGCGTTTTCTTTATCGCCTCAATCCGCAGCGACTTGCTCGCTATTGGTTTTCGAAGCGTGGTGGCATGATGGCCCTGAAAATCTTGGGGTTGACTTTGCTGGCGCTCTTCTTGCTTGTCGGCGGGCTATTTGCCTATTTCCGCAAAGACCTCGATAAAATTCGGCCAGGCGAAATTGCCAAGCGCGTACAGACCACTGTCACCAAATATTATGACCGCAACGGCGTCTTGCTGTGGGAAGATAAAGGGACCGGCAACTATAAGCTTGTGGTTGAATCAAACCAGATCAGCGATTATCTCAAAAAAGCCACAGTCGCCATCGAAGACAAGGACTTTTATAACCACCACGGCATCAGTGTCAGCGGCTTGATGCGAGCAACCTTTAGCACTGCCTCTGGTAAGCAAGTGCAGGGCGGCTCGACCTTGACCCAGCAGCTGGTCAAGCAAGTTTTCTTCCCACCCGAAGAGGCTGGTAATCGTGGCATCGGTGGTATTCCCCGCAAGATCAAGGAGATCATCCTGGCAGTTGAAGTCGAGCGAATGTACAACAAAGACCAGATTTTGTCTCTCTATCTCAATGAATCGCCGTATGGTGGGCGCCGTAATGGAGCCGAGTCAGCCGCTCAAACCTATTTCCATAAAAGCGCAAAGGACTTGACGCTACCAGAGGCAGCATTGCTGGCGGCAATCCCTCAGAATCCGACCTACTACGACCCTTATAATGCTGCCGGGCGCAAAAATCTACTGCAGCGGCAACACACTGTCCTTGACTATATGTCCGAACAAGGCTATATCACCAAAAACCAATCCGATGAGGCCAAAAAATACCCAATTCTTGACAATATCCACCCGCCGACCGAGCAAACCGAGGGCGTCAAGGCACCACACTTCTTACTGATGGTGCGCAACCAGCTAGAGAAAGAGCTCGGTAAATCAGTGGTTGGTCGCGGCGGCCTTACTGTCAAAACGACACTCGACTGGCGTGTCCAAGAAAAGCTCGAAGCAGAGATGAAATCATTCTTCGAGAGTGGCCAGCCAGCCCGAGTCCGTATCAGTAATGGTGCTTCGGCAATTGAGGATGTCCAAACTGGTCAAGTCATCGCTCTGATGGGGAGCCGCGACTTCAAATATCCTGGGTTTGGTCAAGACAACGCCACTACTGCGTATATTCAGCCAGGGTCATCTATCAAGCCGTTCGTGTACGCCAAACTGTTTGAGAATCGAGGGAGTGGCCAGCAAAATTACGGCAGTGGATCGGTACTTAAAGACGAAAACATTGACCGTATTTATGGCGCACAGCTGCGCAACTGGGATAACAAGTTTATGGGCGATATCAGCATCCGCCAATCCCTGGCTCTATCTCGCAATATACCAGCAGTCAAAGCAATGTATATCACTGGCAATGGCCGGCCACAAGCGACGGTTGACTACATCCGCAATGTCGGCAATACCGAATACTGCACACCAGAGGAAAATGGTGGTGGCTATGGCCTGTCGGCAGCAATTGGTGGTTGTGGATCAAAACAACTCGGGCTGCTTAACGCCTATGGCACACTTGCCCGTCGAGGTATTGAACGGCCAAGCGCCTCTGTCTTGGAAGTCAAAAATAGTCAGGGCGAGACACTCAAAAAATGGAAAGATGACAGCAAGCAGGCAATGGATCCGCAGGTTGCATATATCATCAGCGATATTCTGGCTGACCAAAACGCTGCCCGGTCGCTGCACGGTGGCGCAACCAATATCCCTGGTATCAAGGCTGCCTTCAAGACCGGTACAACCGACCGTGACTCCAAGCCAAAAGACCTCTGGATCGCCTCATACACGCCTGCTCTGGCGATGACACTCTGGCTAGGTAATTCTGATACCAGCACCATCTCAGCCCAAAACTCGGCCTTTGGTATGCCAGTGATCCGCAATGTGATGACATTTGCCCACAAGAACGTGTATGCACCCGAGAACAAGTGGCATGCAAACGCCTGGTTCGAGCGACCAAGTGGTATTCAACAGGTCGGCAATGAACTCTACCCTTCCTGGTGGAACAAAAACCAGGGGAAGAACAATTCAAAGATACTGTTTGATCGTGTGTCTAAAAAAAAGGCCACAAGCTGCACACCGGAAAGCGCCCGTGAAGAATTGAGTGTATCAAAAGCAACTGATCCTCTCACCAAGAGCGAAGCAATTATTGCCCCGAGCGGCTACGATGCGACCAAGGATGACGACGCCCATAAGTGTGATGACGCAAAGCCACAGGTGAACGGGGTGACTGTCTCTAATGCCGGCAGTAACCGCTTTAACGTGTCGGTTGACTTGTCGAAGGGAACATTTGATCTCGCGACGATTGATGTACTTGTCGATGGAAAGTCAGTGAAGAGCGAAAGTATTAGCGGCAACAACACCAAGCAAAGTGCCACAATCACTGTCGGCGATAGTGGCCACAGCCACACCGTGACAGTCAACGTCCGCGACACCGGCTACTACACGGCTAGTGCCAGTGCCAATTTCACCTCGTAGCAAATTTGTCTGGCTACTCTGACTATGTCATAATGAATAGTATGACGAAAGAAGGAACGCCTCATCCCCACGACAATTCAGCAGAACAAAAACCACCTCTGTCAGACAGTCAGTTAGAGAAACAGCTCGCAGCGGCAGCAGCAAGGAGTAAATTCACTGTGGACCCTCACCCTCACCAAAAAGCTCCTCGCCAAGAGGCGTCTTTAGAAACTTATGCTGCTGGCTTCGAGCAGCTACTGGGTGCGCTCACTGATCGCTATGGAGACCTTCCAAAAGAGCTCAGGCAGCTATCAGTGCACGAGCCAATTACACTGGATTTTTTGGCGGCAATTGATGTCGACGCCCAGACGTTAGCAGATTGTCGCCGACTTGCCGATGATACGCATTACGGTTGGCCATCAGCCACTGCGGCCCAAGTCAACTATATTCGGTCGCCGTACGCGAACCGAGATGACTTTTGGCGGCACCTCACTCAGGCGCCAGACCGCGATATGGTTGATGATCCTGATATGACAAAGGATCCAAATAACTTATGGGGCCGCTTGCGAACTCTGCCAATTGACCAAGCGGCCATCGCCGCTGGCTATTCGCCGACGCTCGAGGAGCGTGTCTACAATACCGCCCCCTACCTGAAGCGAGCAGACACTCTCTGTGGTGATTTCATGGCAGAGATCCGCCGGCTCTTCACGGCAATTAGCCAAAGCGGCAGCGGCAATATGCCAGGTCTACTCGCAACAATAGAGCACAACCACGCTGAACTGCCAATCCGCGACGCCATCTACTTTGCCTATAACCTATTGCGGCAGCTATCGATGCCGGATGACCCGATGAAGCAGCAACAGATCGCCCACGACGCCTACGGCTTACCAATCGGCACCCCTCAATCGACAACCGCGCACCGCGCACTCACGAAATAACACACAGGGCGTAGCCTATTCTCCCACACTTACGACTGAGTGTCAGCCAGTCGGACTAGCTCAGCTTCGCGCTGGGCTGATGTTTTGCGGCGGCCAGGCCGCGAGGAGCTCGTCTGGCGCCGAGGGGTATGGGTTGAGGCTTTGGATAATGCTTTGGCTGGCTTTTTCTGAGGCTGCTGGTCGGCCTGACTTTTTGGTTCACTCTTTGCCTGAGCTTGGGAATTCCGGCGCCGGCCAGTCACACGCTGTTTTGGCGACGGTGTGGCGTCTGCAGTCTGGGGCGGTACCACCGGTTGAGCTGATTCGATGAGCCGAGCAAACATCATCTTGCCCGCATCGGTCTGGAGGCTACGAATAATCTCAATTCGCTTCTGCTGACCGATATGTTTCTTAGCCTGCTCGACCACCACCATCGTACCATCTTGGAGATAGCCCACCGCCTGATGTGAATCTTGGCCCTTTTGCGTCAGATGAAGCTCCAGCTCATCACCAGGCAAATAACTCATCCGCAGGCTCTTGGCTAATTCGTTAATATTCAGGATCTGAATACCCTCTACCTGGGCCACCTTGTTAAGGTTATAGTCGAGCGTCAAAATAGCCGCACCGGTGTCGTGAGCAAGCTGCAATAGCCGATTATCAACCCCCTCTGGAATCCGCTGCGCATCATCTAGGAGCTGAAACGAATCCCCCAGGACGTCTTTGAGCTCTTTCATCGCATCCATGCCGAAACGAGCCCGCTCGCGCTTGGCGTGATCAGCACCGTCAGCCAGTAGCTGCAATTCCGCCAGCACACTCCGCGGTACAATAATCTGACCAAGCAGAAAGCCAGTCTTTGCTAGGTCAACCACTCGGCCGTCCATCAGCACCGAGGTGTCAACCAATATCGGTAGTCTATCACCCCGACCACGTTGGCGAGGCCGCCGCGCCATCAAGTAGATCTCTGCCATAATAAACAGTAGTAGAGCAATAATAAGTAGTTCAAATGTATGTTTCATAATATTTCCTCTGTCAATGACATTATTGTAAATAATCAATCAGTGCCTGCCGCAGGCTACTCACCCCGCGTATAAACGGGTCTTTGTGGATATGAGGCGCAATCGCATAAGTGAAGCCAAGCTTTTTGGCCTCCTTGATACGACTGTGCCACCCTTGCACCGAACGAACCTCACCACCCAAGCCAACCTCACCGAATACCACTGCATCATCGCTTAGCTTGCGCCCGGCACTGGCACTAGCGATCGCCATAGCGACTGCCAAATCAGCTGCGGGGTCGCTCAGCCTGAGGCCGCCAACTACATTGAGATAGATATCTTTATCGGCCAGACTAAGCTTGGTGCGCTTCTCGAGAACAGCGATCAGCACATTGAGCCGGTTCAGGTCAAAGCCGCTGGCAGTCCGCTTCGGATAGCCGAAAGTAGTTGGATTGACCAGCGCCTGAATCTCGACAAGCAATGGCCGCGCACCCTCCATTGTCGCCAACACGATCGAGCCATCGAGATTTTGCCGTTCTGCCAGTAAGCTGGCTGACGGATTGGTGACGATACGGAGGCCGTCCTCATTCATCTCGAAAATCGCTGCTTCGCTGGTTGATCCATAACGATTTTTTTGTGCGCGTACGACTCGGAAGCCGCCATATCGATCACCCTCAAACTGAAGCACGACATCAACGAGATGCTCCAGTACTTTTGGCCCCGCAATTGAGCCTTCTTTGGTGACATGCCCCACCAGGACAGTCGCGGTATGAGCTGCCTTGGCGGCCCGAATAATGACGTTGGATGCATTAGTGATCTGACTGACTGAGCCTGGCGCCGAACTGATATCAGCCAAACTCAGCGTCTGCACTGAGTCGACCACCACCAAATCATAATGACCAGCCTGCACCGAGGCAGCGATATCCTCAGCACTACTGCTTGCCGCCAACTGCAAATCAGTCGAGTCAGCCGACCCCAGGCGCATCACTCGCATTTTTACCTGCGAAATCGACTCCTCACCGCTGACATACAATACCCGATGCTGGCGCGCCACAAAGCCCGACACTTGCGCAAGTAGTGTGCTCTTGCCAATACCCGGCTGACCAGCCATCAGCACGACACCACCTGGCAGCAAACCACCGCCCAACACTTCATCAAGGTCAGCGATACCGGTTGATAAACGAGCTGACTCTGTAGCCGCAGTTGCCTGATCAAGTGTCACAGTCTTGAGCGCTCTACCGCGCGCACCTCCGCGGGCCACTGCTGAGCTGCCAGGTGTCGCCGCTACCTGCTCAACCAGAGAATTCCAGGCGCCACAGTTCTCGCAGCGACCAGCCCATTTAGAAAAGCTGGCTTGACACTGCTGGCAGACAAATTGGCTTCGCGACCGTGCCATTATTGTACCGCTTTCTGGCTATCAAGGCTATTATTAAGCTGGTCAATCTGACGACCAAGGGCATTGAGCTTTTCGGCAGCACTATTATATGCATCAATTTTTTGACTGATAGCCTGCTGCCGACGCTTCAGCTGCTCTCCAGTCGCTGCCAGTGCTGCCCGCTCGCTCGCGAACTCAGCCTGCGACGAGAACCGATTAGCCTGAGCACGCGTATTGAAATCCTCGACCTGCCGATTATAGGTCGTCACATCCGCTAGGTAGCGAGTTGTCAATTGCTCAATCTCACTCTTGCGCCGTGCCAACTGGGCCGATAACGTCTCGGCCTGTGCTTCAGCCGCCTCAAACTGCTGGTTATAGTGAGCGTGGAGCCGCAGCAGTGCTGACCTATCAGCAATATAGCCAGCGTAATGCCGCTCGAGCTCATCGCCCAAATCGGCAAACTCTGTGCCCAATATAGAATGCAGCTCATTGGCTCGCGAGCCAGGCTGCGCACGTTCGTAATAGGCCATGCGCTTCGCCAACTTATCAGTCTTGACTCGCTGATAGGCTGCCTCGAGGAGCTGACTGAGCCGTGCCCGCTGCTCAGCCGAATAGCGAGACCACGCAACATGGAGCATCTCATGCGCCGCGGTCACTTCTTTGATCCCATCAAGCTGCTGGTCGGCCACATTATAAATATGGATGGTGTCCTTTCCTTGCACATAGCAGCCGATGATCGGACTCGCCTTCTCAACCCGCCGACAATCTTGATTAAACTGGCTGGCACCCTCCAGCCGTGGGTGAGCTAGATAAAAATAGAACTTTGCCCGATCGGTCATGGTAGCCCGCTGGGCCAAACGAGTAATTGCCTCATCTGGCCGATACTGCCACACTCGGACCTGGTCAAAAACCAACTGGCGATTGATAACCAACCAATAGCTACCAATAGCCACCGCCAGACACACAACACCACCGAGCAGACTACGAATTTTTGACATCGATCGCCACCTCATGATTCTTTACCCGTGCGGTGAGGCTGGCGCCGGGTCGAGCCGCCCCAGACAGCAACACGTCACTCAATGGGTCAGCCAGCATTGCCTGAATTGTCCGCCGCAGCGCCCGTGCCCCCCGCTGTTCATCAAAACCATTGTCTATAATACAGCGTTTTGCAGCTGAGGTGATCGTCAGCGTCATTTGTTGAGCACCAACAGCCTCTTTTAGCTCACGTACAATCGTGTCAAATATTTTGCCAACAACTGGCCGAGTCAGCTGCTTGAATGTCAGTATTGCATCGAAGCGCCCCACCAACTCTGGCCGCAAAAAGTTCTCCAGCTCGCGCTGCGTCGCCCGAGCATTGCGCTCATCGTGCCGACTTTCGCCTGGTGAAGCGTCGACCGCAAAGCCCAATTCCCCCTGACGAGACATCGCCTCAGCACCAATATTGCTGGTCAAGATGATAATCGTCTGGCGAAAACTCACGTGGCGACCCTGCGCGTCAGTCAATTGACCATCCTCTAATAGCTGGAGTAAGAGGTTTAAGATGTCCGGATGCGCCTTATCGATCTCATCAAACAGTACGACGCTGTATGGCTGGCGACGAACTCGATCAGTCAGCGTCCCGCCATCATCGTAGCCAATGTAGCCAGCTGGCGCACCGACTAACCGGCTGGCAGTGTGGCGCTCTGCCAGTTCACTCATATCAAGCTTGACCAAGTGCTGATCACCGCCAAATACCTCGCGCGCCAACACCCGGGCGAGCTCTGTCTTACCAACACCAGTCGGCCCCAAAAAGACGAATGAGCCAAGTGGCCCAGATTGCCGACTCAATCCAGCTCGGGCCCGACGAATCGTCCGCGCCAATGTGGCGACCGCCTCATCTTGCCCAATGACTGATCGGCGCAGCCGCTGCTCGAGCTTGACTAAGCTTTTTCGCTCTCTGGCCGCCACCTTCTCGACTGGCACGCCAGTCATCGCCGCCACCGCCCGCCGCACGTCCGCCTCTGTCAATCGTGGCAGCACCGGATTCTCTGGCGGTAAGTCAGCTCGCTGACGCTCGAGCTGCCGCATCTGCATCTTGATCATTGCTGCCCGCTGATACTCCTCTGACTCAACTGCCACATCAAGCGTATCTGCTAGCTGTGCCAGTTGCCGCGTCAGCTTTTGCCGCTTTGTCTGCCGAGCAGGGCGAGACGCGTTGACGAGAGCTGCCGCTTCATCCAACACATCGATCGCCTTATCTGGCAGCCGCCGGTCAGTCAGGTAGCGCTGACTCAGCTCGACGCTGCACTGCACCACCTCGTCCGAAATAGTAAGACGATGATGCGCCGCAAGTTTATCCGCGACGACCCGCACCATCTGGACTGCAGTCGGCGTGTCTGGCTCAGCCACTGTCACCGCTTGAAAGCGCCGCGACAAGGCAGCATCTTTCTCAATATATTTACGGTATTCCTCAAACGTTGTTGCGCCAATTAAACGCAACTCACCACGAGCCAGTGCCGGCTTCAATACATTTGCGGCGTCCATCGACCCTTCAGCCGAGCCCGCACCGACCAGTAAATGAAGCTCATCAATAAACAAGATAATCTCCTGGTGCGCTCGCACGATAGCGATAATTTTTTGCAACCGCTCCTCAAACTGACCGCGAAACTTCGTCCCAGCGACCATCGACGCCACATCCAATTGCACCAGCCGCTTCCCTTGTAAGAATTCCGGCACCTGGCCCGCCACGATTCGCTGCGCCAACCCCTCAACAACCGCCGTTTTACCGACTCCCGGCTCACCGATGAGGGCCGGGTTATTCTTGTGTCGCCGCCCCAAAATGGTGATGAGCCGAGCCGTCTCTCTATCGCGGCCAGTGATCGGGTCGAGCCCGCCAGCTCGAGCCCGTTCGGTGAGATCAGTGCCGTATTGATCAAGTACTTTGCGTGCAGTCTGCGTATCACGAGAGGCTATCTCCTCATACTCATCCTGCATTGCCTCAAATTGCTGCCGATCGAACATATCCTCGAGCCGACCTCGGATCTGCGCAATATCAACATTCATATCATGAAGTAGCTTCGTAGCCCGGGCGTCTTGCTGAAGCAATATACTATATATGATATGCTCAGTACCAATGCGTGACTGTCCGAACTCAACCGCCAACTGCCATGCCGTACGCATCATCTCGAGCACTTCAGCGTTCATCCCTTTTTGGATAATGACTACAGTGAAGGGCTGCGCCGTCAAATCAAGTGCCATCTCTGCACGATCAAGCGTCACGCCATTCTCAGCCAAAATCTTCGCTCCCAACGATGAATTCTGCGCCAATACTCCCAGCAGTACATGCTCTGTGCCAATGTATTGGCTACCGCTATTGTGGGCCAACAGGCCAGCTCGCTGCAAGCTCGCCCTGGCAGTCTCAGTCAGCCGAGCTTCTAGGTCAGAAAAACCTTCCGGCATATCGTTGCCTCCTTTCTGTGAGCTGTATGCAGTTACTCCGCGACCTCCTCGACAGCATTCATCAGACTGTCTTCGATATTCTTTCGCGGCTTTGTCTCTGATTTTGTAGCAGCTTTTGCTTCAATATCTAATTCATAGCCAGTGAGGCGGCTCGCCAGACGAACATTCTGCCCAGCCCGGCCAATCGCGACTGATTGCTGATCCTCGCTGACATAGACAGTCGCTCGCTTAGCCTCTTCGTCGACCGTCACACTAAGCACCTCAGCGGGGCTCATCGCATTCGCGATAAAGTCAGCTGGGTTATCTTCATACGGGATAATGTCAACCTTTTCCTGCTCACCAATTTCGTTCATCACTGCCTGCACACGTGTGCCATGACCGCCAACGAAGGTGCCGACCGGATCAACCCCCGGCAATACCGATGAGACTGCCAACTTGGTGCGCCGGCCAGCCTCGCGAGCAATCTTTTTGATCTCAACTGCACCGGTTTCCATCTCTGGGACCTCTTGGCTAAATAGATAGTGGACAAACTCTTCGTTACCGCGACTGAGAATAAGCTGCGGGCCACGACCCTCGCGTTCAATATCTTTGATGTACACCTTAATGCGCCGGCCAACCCCATAGTACTCTCCAGGAATCTGCTCACTTTGCGGCATGATACCGGTCGCTTTGCCAAGCTCGACCCGGACAACTCGTGGCTCTACTCGCTGGATAGTCCCGGTCACTACTGTGCCAATTTTATCCTCAAACTCCGCCAGCACTACCTCTCGCTCAGCTTCGCGTAGCCGCTGCAAAATCACTTGCTTGGCGGTCTGCGCTGCCACTCGCCCAAAGGTTGTCACGTTGTGTCGGCTGATGACAACCTCCCGGCCGAGCTCTGCCGTCGCATCAAGCTGGCGCGCATCCTCAAGGCTGATCTGATTTGTCTCGTTGTCGACCTCTTCAACAACCGTTTTGACTACTGACACCTCTGCCGTACCGTTATTCATATTGAGGTTGGCTCGCACTAGCTGGTCGCGCTCACCGTTGTCACGCCGCCACGCTGCCGCGATCGCCTGCTCGATCACCTCTAAAACCGTTTCCTCTGGTAGGTTTTTTTCCTCAGCAATTGTCCGCAGCGCCAAGGTAAGCTGTTTAATGTTCAAATCTTCCATGCTATGCTCCTTCTTGTCTCTATTATACTACTCTGACAGCAAAAATTCCGACCTGAGAGGCCGGATTAATGAACCCTCTCAGTATAGCCGAGCGGTAGGCGGTCTGTCAAGGCCCGGCAGCGCTTATGAGCACCCAGCGAGCACTTTTGCGATCGATTCCTTCTCGGCAGTTGTCACCCACAGGTGATATTTTCGTTTGACCGCCACCTGCCGCTGCACATATTGGCAGCGAAATGGCTTGTACGCCGGCAGCCAAGTCGCGGCGTCGCTGTCGCCTTTTGCTTGATTTGCGGCGCCGTCAACTGCTAGCAAATTGAGCGGGTCATTTGCCAACTGCTGCCGTGCGGCACTGCTCAGCCCCTGCGCACCTTTTTGCCACGCATCACTCAGCGCCACCACATGGTCGATCTGCACCTTGGCTGAGCTGTTTGGACCACGCCGAAACTGGATATCTACCCCAGTGTAAGGATCGTGTAGTCGGCCAGCGAGCACACGGCATTTGTCGTCAACTTTTTTATCTTGAAGATCTCGGGCGAGGATAATCTCTCGCGTCGAACAGCCACCTGGTTTATCCCAGCCACCACCAAATTGTTGCCGCGAATAATCTGTCTTTGGTGCCCGGCCTTTGACCGCCAGTTTATCAAGCTCTGCTGCCGCTGTCGAACCACCAAATAATTGCTTTTGCAGCGATGGCGAACCAGACGATAGCTGAGGGGTTGCCAAGCGACTTGCCCACAACACCAAACCAGCGAGCGCCACTATCAGCAGAGCACTGATCTGGCGGCGACGAATTGCTGATCGCTTCATACTCATAGTATACTAAACCCATGCAACAGGTTCCAAAATTACTGACAAATTTTATCCCCGCACATTATCAGCTGACGCTTGATCTGACTCAGGCGGTGCAGCGCACCTTCTCCGGCACGGTCGTGATTTCTGGCGAGTCAACCGGCGAGTCAATTTCACTGCACGCCAAAGATCTGACCATCCAGTCAGCCACAATTGATGGCCAGCCAGCCGATGTTTCCTATGGCGAGTTCGATGAGCTACGCCTGACCTACTCAGGCTTATCCAGTGGCGAGCACGTCGTTCGTATCGAGTTTTCTGGCGCTATCACCGACGCGATGCACGGGCTGTACCCGTGTTATTTTACGCATGACGGCGTGAAAAAGCAGCTATTTGCCACCCAGTTTGAGTCACACCACGCCCGCGAAGTCTTCCCGTGCGTTGATGAGCCGGCCGCCAAAGCCACCTATGACGTCACACTCGTGACTGCTCCGGCACTCACCGTCCTTGGTAATATGCCCGTCGCTGCATCATCTGAGAAGAACGGCGCGCTGACCACCACTTTCGCCACCACGCCGCGCATGAGTAGTTATCTGCTGGCGTTTGTCGTTGGCGAGCTCCACAAAAAAACCGCTCGCACCACGTCCGGCGTTGAGGTGAATGTCTGGGCCACACCAGCCCAGCACGAGGAGACGCTAGATTTCGCGCTGGATATCGCCACACGCAGCATTGATTTTTATGATGAGTACTTTGGCGTGCCGTATCCGCTGCCAAAGTCCGACCACGTGGCATTGCCCGACTTCTCGTCTGGCGCCATGGAGAACTGGGGGCTCGTCACCTACCGCGAGAGTTGCCTGCTGGCTGACCCAAAACTCACACCAGAATCATCCAAGCGTTTCATCGCCACCGTCATCGCCCACGAGCTCAGCCACCAATGGTTTGGTAATTTAGTGACCATGCAGTGGTGGAATGATTTGTGGCTGAATGAGAGTTTTGCCAATATGATGGAATACGTGGCGGTCGACGCGCTACACCCCGAATGGCGGATGTGGGAGGATTTCGCAACACACGAGGTGACCGCAGCACTCCGCCGTGACAGCCTCGACGGCGTCCAGCCAGTGCAAGCTGACGTGAATCACCCAGACGAGATTAGCACTCTGTTTGACCCGGCAATCGTCTATGCCAAGGGCGGACGGCTGCTGGTGATGGTACGGCGGCTAATCGGCGAGGAGGCGTTTCGGGCGGGGCTGAAATCGTATTTTGAGAAATTCGCCTATCAAAACACTGTCGGCAATGATTTGTGGCAAGAACTAGAAACGGTCAGCGGTCAGCCGATTATTGCATTGATGAATAACTGGATTTCGCAGCCAGGGCTACCGGTGGTGTACGTCGAGCAGGATAGTTCTGACGAGCAATCGACCGCCACGCTGCGCCAAGAACGCTTTTTCATCGGCGATCATCAGCCGTCCGACTCGTGCTGGCCAATTCCACTATTTGCGAACCAGCCGCTGGATGACGCAATTTTGACTGAGCGCAAGAAAGTCTTCGCTGCCAAGAAGCCGCTACAATTAAACTGCGGGCTAAACGGGCACTTTGTGACCAAATACGATACCGCCACTCGCGAGCAGCTAGTGAGCGCCATCCACGACCTACCGACCCTAGACAAAATCTGCCTGCTCCAAGACGCCACGCTGTTGGCTCGCGCCGGATTTGAGAGTTCAGCCTCCCTCCTGCCACTGGCGCTGTCGCTGAAAGACGAGACTAATGAAAAGGTTTTCAGCATGGTAGCGAGCGCGTTGGCCGAGCTGCGCAAATTTGTTGACGACGATGACGACGGAAAAACTCACTTGAAGCGAATTTCTGGTGACTTTGCACGCGCCACCTTTGAAGAATTAGGCTGGGATAAACGCGACGGCGAATCCGACGATGACCGTGAGCGGCGCGTCACTGCCCTGGGGCTAATGCTCTACAGCGAAGACCAAGCAGCACTGGCAGAAGCCAAGGCACGATTTAATAACCAATTGGAAGATCTACCAACAGAGATCCGATCATTGATTATCAGTGCAAACGTGCGGCATTTCGAAACGCCAGAGATGATTGACAGCTTGTTTCGGGCCTACCAGCACACACCGTCAAATGATCTCCAAGCCGACATCATGCTGGGGCTGACTGCCACCAAAAACCCAGACACGACCCGAGAGATCCTTGCACACATCAAACGCCCCAGTAGCATCCGCCCACAAGATGCCAGCCGTTGGTTTGTCTATCTGATTCGTACTCACGAAAGCCGCCAGATCACCTGGAATTGGCTGAAAGATAATTGGTCGTGGGTCGAAGCAACCTTTGCTGGCGACAAAAGCTATGATGATTTCATCCGTTACGCTGCCGTTGGGCTGGCAACAGGCGATGAACTAGCCGACTTCCGCCGCTTCTTTACACCAATGCTGAACACTCCAGCCCTGGCACGGACGATCAAGCTGGGTATCAAGGAAATCGCAGCGCGGGTTGAGCTCATCGAGCGAGACAAGGCAGCAGTCATCGCCCTTCTCCGAGACACAGCGTGAGATATATTTAGTCCAACACTACATATTCCTGAACTGCCGGCGGATCACCTTCGACAGCCACTGCCAATAGCCGCATATCTCGTCCTCCATATTGCAGATGCTTTGCCATGAATAGCTCAGCCGCAAAGCGGATTTGCTGCTGTTTTTTGGTGGTAATCGCCGCCAGCCCACTACCAAAAGTATCATTTTTGCGGTATTTGACCTCAGTGAAATACAACACAGCATCTTTTATGCTGACAATATCAATCTCACAGTAGCGAGTCCGCCAGTTTCGCGCAATAATTTGATGGCCATCTGCCACCAGCCAATCGACGGTGGCTTGCTCACCTTTATCTCCAATTTGGCGAGTTGTTGCTACTTGCTCCGTCGCTGGAGTAGTATTGCGCAAGTCGATTTGAGTAGTATCCTCAGTGCTTACAAAATCATCTGGAGCGGTATACTTCGCCAGCGGTGCAAAACTGAGCCGATGCAGCGGTGTCACACCATATTGCTCAATCGCTGCCCGGTGCTGAGCCACCCCATAGCCGCTATGACGAGCAAAACCGTAGCCTGGGTAACGCTGGTCCTGCTCGGCCATGTAGGCATCGCGAGCAACCTTGGCGATAATCGAGGCGGCCGAAACGCTCGGCACCAGACTATCTGCCTTGGTCATTGTCGTGACGTAGTCCGACAGCGCAGTTTCCGCCAAAAAATTGACCGAGCCATCAATAATAATTTCGCTGCAGGTCAGCTGTTTGCGGCGACAGATCGCCTGTATCTGACGTATCGCTCGCCGCGTGGCCACTCGTAGCGCCTGAGCCATGCCCAGCTGATCAAGCTCTGGCGCGCTCACCCAGCCTAGTGCCCAGGCTGCGGCCTGCTGACGGATCAGCTCGTCAAGCGCTTGTCGCCGCCGCTTTGTCAGCTTTTTACTATCGGCTAGGCCCTCGATCGTCGCACCACCCAGCATCACTGCGCCGACTACGAGCGGCCCCGCCCACGGACCCCGGCCGACCTCATCAACCCCAACAATCATCGCTGTATACGGCGACTGCTGGCTCGCCGCGATCGTGAGCCTATCAGCAACCAGCCAGCCCAGACGACCGCCGCTCCAAGCGTATTAGCTAAAATATCCCAGTTTGTGTCGGTCAGGGTGATACGTGCTAGGCCAAGCTTGACCATGCAGAGCTCCGCTAGCTCATTGAGGCACCCCAGGGCAGACACCAGCGCAAAGAGCGAGAATCCCTCAGCCACCCAGCTGGCTCGCCAACCTGTAGCCCGTACGAGATACCACCACACCATACCAGTAAACAGCCCGCCACCGACAAAATGAGTAGTAAAGCTCGTATCCTGCCCCTCAATCAGCGGCGATGGCAAATACCACGAGATGAAAAACAGTCCACACGCAGTATAGAGTAGCCAGCGCCAGTCGTGTTCTTTCAGGCCATAGTGCCGCAATACCCGCGGCAAACCAATCGCAATCGTCAGTGGCACGACGATAGAAATATAGAAAAATATCGGCACTTTTTTATTGTACCATAAAGCCCACTCTCAGAGTGGGCTTGGCAAACTGCCCCTATTTTGGCCACCGCCATAAAAATTATTGCGGCTATTGCTACTTGGGTAAGCCTAGCACTAGGCGTCTTGGTGACGAGCCGCGACCTCTGCCGCCTTGGCGTCAAGCTCTGCCTGAGCGGCATCTTTCTCGGCTTGCTTCGCAGCAGCAGCCTCGGCAGTCTCTTGCTTCAATCGCTCAGCCTCAGCCTCCGCCTTGCTGTCATGAATATCGTTGACCGCTGCTCTATCAAATTTCTTGGCGGTCAGGCGCGCTGACTTCCCAGAACGCTGGCGCAAGAAACTGAGAAAATTGCGGCGCACTTTGGCCCGGCGGACGATCTCCACCTTCTCGATCAGTGGGCTGTGTAGCAAAAAGCTCTTCTCGACACCGACACCAGACGCCACCTTGCGCACTGTGATACGTGAAGTATGTGATTGCTTATAGTCCGTACGAATCACCACTCCTTCGAACATCTGAATACGCTCTTTGTTGCCTTCCTTAATCTTTTGGTATACCCGAACTGTATCGCCGCTGCGAGCATCGACAACTGCCTGTTTTTTCTGGGCCTGGTTGACTTTATCAATCAATGCAAAACTCATTACACTTACTTTCCTCTTCTTTGGCGCTCGTGACAGCTGGCCACGCAGGATGTACGTCTGCGGCTCCACACCTCATGCACACCAAATACTTAACAATTTGTACACTAGAGCGCATTGTACCACATAATGGCGAGTGAGGCAATGGTAGGCAGGCGACGGAAGCTATTCACATTTATCGGAGTCAGTATTCCGCACCGCCCACTCGAGCTTATTAGCAGCACTCTGGGCTGCATCATTCCTATTATCCTTCGTCAAGCATGCTGCAGGGAATATCATCCCGTCTTGGACCGACATACCAACCATAGCCCCCTTCTTTTTGCCGTCTTCAATACCTGTTGTCACGTCTGTGTTTGGGTCGTACTTGACTCCTGTGACCGCATCACCGAGTTTCTTTGTGCCTTGTCCACGTATGAAGACGTCTGTATTTACGCCATCCTTCGGTGTGACCTGTTGCAGGTTATACTTATTACTCTTAGTGTCTCGATTGGTGATCGCGTACAGCTCCACGCCTTTTGACACGCCTATTGCGCCGCCGTCACAAACCTCGCCTGTGTATACTGCTCGACCATCTACAACCGCTAGGGGTCTGCTCACTATATCACCCTCTTTGGTCTCAAGCGCACCTGGAACGTATGCGTTACATTTACCTTTCTTTAGGTTTTCTACCGCAATCTGCTCTAGCGAAAGTGGTTGACCAGATGTAACCGTCTCACTTATAGCTGGGCTAGTAGTCTCTGTCGCATCCGGCGAGGTCTCCCCAGCTCCGCCAGCACACCCGGCAAGAAAAAGCGCCAGAGTTCCTGCAGCTACCCGTTTTTTACTGCTTAGCTTTTTCTTTTTTATGTTTTCGAAGAAGCTACCCTCCGGCGCCTTATCCCGACGATCTACTCCTGTAAGTATTGCTGCCTCCATAGTGTCGTCTCCTTTTCTTGCGTTATGGTTTGACGTTGGTTATTATAACACATTTTGCCCCACTCACCAAAGTACGGTTGTTGCGGCAATACCGGTTTGGCGTATAATAAAAGTATGGATTATAACAAACTCGCACTTGAACTTCATAAACACTATCGGGGTAAGATCAGCACGCAGCTCCGCGACAAAAACGAATTAGACCAAATAAAACTCAGCGCCTACTATAGCCCGGGCGTCGGTGCAGTCAGCCAAGCGATCGCCGCCCGGCCAGCTGATTTACCTCTATATACCTGGACGAATAACCTTGTCGCTGTCATCTCAGATGGTTCGGCCATCCTCGGCCTTGGTGATCTGGGGCCAAAGGCGGCGATGCCGGTGATGGAAGGCAAGGCGCTTCTCTTCAAGCACTTTGCGGATATTGACGCTGTGCCAATCATCCTCGATGTCCACCAGCCAGACGAAATTGTAGCCGCCGTCAAGGCAATTGCGCCAAGTTTTGGCGCCATCAACCTTGAAGATATTGCCGCACCGAAGTGCTTTGAGATCGAGGAGCGACTAAAAGCCGAGCTTGATATCCCGGTGTTTCATGATGATCAACACGGCACTGCGATCGTCGTCTTGGCTGGGCTGATCAACGCCGCGCGCTTGACGGGGCGCAGTCTGGCCGACAGTAAAATTGTGGTAGTCGGCGCTGGAGCAGCCGGCACCGCCATTATTAAACTGCTCAACCTTTATGGTGCAGCACACATCATCGCAGTCGATAGTCGCGGCGCGATCGGCACTCACCGCTCAGATCTCAACTCAGAAAAAACTGCCCTACTGCAATACCTCAACACTGACCAGACCGGCTCACTGGAAGACACCTTGGTTGATACCGATATCTTCATCGGTGTATCGCGAGCTGGCCTCCTGACGCCAGAGCTTGTGCAGACGATGGCGACAAATCCAATTATCTTTGCTTTGGCAAACCCAGTCCCAGAAATCATGCCAGCGGCCGCAAAGCAAGCTGGCGCTGCAGTCATCGCCACCGGCCGCAGTGACTTTCCTAACCAAGTCAATAACTCCTTGGCGTTCCCTGGTATTTTCCGCGGGGCACTCGACCATCATGTCCAAAAAATCACCGACCAGCACAAGCTTGCGGCCGCTGAGGCGCTGGCGCAGCTAGTAGCGCACCCGACTGCCGATATGGTCATCCCTTCACCGTTCGACTCTCGCGTCGTTGCAGCAGTTGCGCAGGTGATTCGCTAGTGCACAATCAGAGATAGAATGCTCAGCTGCTTACTTGCCAGCTATCTATAGGGCGGCATCGAGCCTCGTAGTTGATACGCTTACGTGAAACTACCTAGCAGGCTCTATCAGATAACCCGGTTAATTTCGTCAAGGGTTGTTTCGCCGCGTAGCGCTGCCAACACACCGGCCTGTAGTAGCGTCACCATTCCCTGTTTTTTGGCAGTTTCCTCGATCACCTCAGTATGAAAGTCGGCCATATCACCCCGTAGAAAGGCCTGAATCTCCTCAGTGACAACCAGCTGCTCCATCACTGGGATACGCCCTTTATACCCAAATGGCGCCTCGTCGGTCGCGACTGGCCGCCACAGCGAAAAATGATCAAGGTCAGGGTGCTCGACCCCGTCTGGTAGATCAGCGAGAACCTGCTTCACCCAGCGCTGAGTTGCCTCGTCTGGCTGATACTCTTCTTTACTCTCATCCCACAGTCGGCGGACTAGCCGCTGAGCAATGATCAACCGGATTGCTGAAGAAAAAATTGGGTTCTGGCCAATCATATCGATCATCCGGCTAAAGGCCGCTGCGGTCGAATTCGCGTGAAAGCTAGACAGCACTAGGTGGCCGGTAATTGATGCCTGGATCGCCGTCTTGGCTGTCTCGTTGTCGCGAATCTCTCCAACCATCACCACATCTGGGTCCATCCGCAGAATACTCCGCAGGCCGTCATCAAAGCGCTGGCCAGCGGTCGTATCAATCGGAATCTGAGTCACACCTGGGATAGTGTTTTCTATCGGATCTTCTAGTGTAATAATTTTGCGAGATGGCGTATTAAGCGCATTCAGCATACTGTAGAGAGTGGTCGATTTACCAGAGCCGGTCGGCCCGACCATCAGCACCATACCCCGCGGGTGTGACACCACTTCGTCAATCTGCTGACGCTCGGCGGGCGAGATATTCAGGAGATCAAGATTAAGCATCGCTGTGTCAAAATTAAATAGCCGCATCACCACATCTTGACCGTACATCGTCGGCACCGCCTCAACGCGTAAGTTGAGGATGTGCGAGCTGCCATCGCGATGGATTTCTTGCTGCATGTGGCCAGACTGAGGCTCACGAGAGGCTGTCGAAATGTTAGCCCGCGAGGCCAGTGTCGCCATAATCACCCGGTAGCGGTCACGGCTAAGCTCCGCCACGGCATGTAGTGCACCATCGACCCGCATGCGCACCCGAATACTATCGCGCTGATTCTCAATGTGAATGTCGCTCGCAGCAAGTTTATCTGCTTGATTCACTAAATAATCGAATACGTCGTTGGTGCCGACCGAGGACAGAGTCTGGCTGACTTGCTGCAAGGTTTGACTGTCGCCCTCTTGGGCAATTTGAATATCGTCATAGATAATTTTTTTCGGTGGGTCAAACCGTAGCATCAACGACCGAAAAGCTGAACCAGAAATCAAATAAAACTGGAGGACCTTACCCTCTTCACGGTACTCCCTGGTCATCGTCGACATCAACGATTGTGGCGTCTGCGAGGTGATACCGAATTGGAATGTCTGATCTTTCAGGCTGACCATCAGCGGGACAATACGACCCTTGTACATGTCATTGATAGTCAAGACATCACGTACCAGCGATATTCTATCTTCAAAATCTCGCCCATCCAAGTAGGGAATACCTAAGATATCGGCTCGTTTGCGTGTCGCCTCTTCGTCTTGCTCGCGTCGACGAGCTTGAATTGCATCCTCATTCATATGTCTCTATTATAACAAACAGCTTATGTTGATGCGAGTGCTATAATGACAATTATGAGGCCAATCATCACTGTACTTGCCCATAACATTCGCTCTACGTATAATATCGGCTCGCTATTTCGGACTGCCGAGGGGTTTGGTGTGCATGAAATTATTCTCAGCGGCTATACACCCTATCCAGACCTCAGCCTCTGCGTTGCAGCACCGACCTGCGCCTTTCTCGAAGAGAGTGCATCGCCAGTCGACCCTCGCCTCCCACATATCCGCCAGAAGATCACCCAGCAGATCCACAAAACCGCCCTGGGTGCCGAAGCCATGGTGCCATTTCGCTATGTGGCACACATCGAGCAGTGGCTGACCGAGAATCAGCAGCATGACCGCCTGCCAGTTATTGCCCTCGAGCAAGCACCTAGTAGTATCATGCTGCCGCAATTTCAACCGCCACGCCGATATGCGCTCCTCCTGGGCGAAGAAGTCCATGGTATTAGCCCAGATATCCTAGCCCAATGCGACCACATCGTCGAAATACCGATGTATGGTCAGAAAGAATCGTTTAACGTCAGCGTCGCGGCCGGCATCGCCCTATATGCAATGATGGCTACATGAATGGCCACAGCCTAGCGCAGTACGACACAGTCTTCGCCCAAGGCAGCTTGTAGTTTATCCAAAAGCTCAGTGGCTGGCTCGATGCGAAACGGCAAACGCATGGCCGATTTATCCACCTCGCCCAGCACCAATACGACATCAGTTGAGCCAGTATGCGCCTGACAGATTCGCTTGAGCGAAATAAGTTTCTGCTGATCACTCGGATCTTTGACATGGAGAAAAAGGCGGCTGGCTGGTGCGGCAGCGTGAGTGGCCATCGTATCAGCCACCGTAGCTCCCTGCACGTGAGCACCGGCACTGGCTCCCACCGAGGGCGCTGTAGTAGCTACCGCTGCCTGCTTTGCCTGCTTTTTACTGCGGTAGGCCGCACGTCTCTCCTGCTTCACGGCACGGCTGACTTGCGGTGCCTTCATCGCCTGGCCGGTTGATTGATACTGCTGCAATTCACGGTCATCGACCAGCACCAGCTCATTGGCGATAAGCTTACTTTCACTGCCAAGCACTCCATCTCGATCGCGCGCTGAGTTCTTGCCAGTCACCCGGATGACGGCATCCTGGAGTAGCTTGCCGCCGACTTGCTCGTACAGATGAGGGAATATAATTACCTCTCCCTCGCCAGATTTATCCTCCAGGCCGACAAAGGCCATTTTACTGCCGCTTTTAGTGACAATACTGCGCACACTAGTGATGATACCACCGACAGTCATCTCTCGACTATCATAGTCTGGGACCAATTGACTAAGCGGCTGTGTCTGTTCTTGCAAATACACCTCATACGCATCCAACGGGTGGGCCGAAATATACAGCCCCATTAGCTCACGCTCCCACATCAAACGTTCCTTGTCGGTGTGTTTGGCAGGAGCCGGCTGCAGAGTAATCGACGGCTGGGCACTGGTCTGCGCATCACCCAAAAGGCCAAACAGGTCAGTCTGGCCACTTGCTGCTTCTTTCTGTACCTTCGAAGCAAATGCAGTGACTGTGTCTAGGTTGAACAATAGGTCCGACCGATCACCAAATTTGGCAAATGCCCCCGTCTTGACCAGTGACTCCCAGGCCTTGCGGTTGAATTTGTTTGTCGACACTCGCGTCGCAAAATCCTCAACCGACTGAAATGGGCCACCCGCCTCACGAGCACGAATCACCTCCTCGACCGCACCGACACCGACGCCTTTGACCGCGGCCATGCCAAAGCGAATCTTGTGCTCATGCGGTACCACCGCAAACTCGACGAACGACTCATTGATGTCCGGGCTAAGCACATCAATCCCCATATGCTTGCACTCGGTCATCTCGATCGCCAGACGCTCGGTATCATCCTGATCACTCGTCATCAGCGCCGCCATAAAGGCATCTGGGTAGTGCGCCTTCAGATACGCCGTCCAATAGGCAATCAAGCCATAACAGGCGGCGTGCGACTTGTTGAAGCAGTAATTCGCAAACTCCTCCAATGCATCCCAGAATTGCTCCGCCACCTGGCGCGTCGCCCCGCCAACCTTGATCGCCCCCTCGACAAACTCCGGCTTGACCTTTTTCATGAGGTCGATTTTTTTCTTGCCAACCGCCTTGCGGAGCGTATCGGCCTGGCCGCCGGTGAAGCCGCACCACTCCTTAGAAATCTGCATAAACTGCTCTTGATAGACCAAAATACCGTAGGTATTTTCCAGCGAGTTTTTCATACCGGGGTGTAGATAGGTAATTTCCTCCTCGCCATGCTTACGCTTGATGAACGAGTCGATAAACTGCATCGGCCCCGGGCGGTACAAAGCCACCATCGCGATAATATCCTCAAAGCGGGTCGGCTTGAGCGCCCGCAAGTAGCGCTTCATACCCGCCGACTCTAGCTGGAACACACCAGTGGTATCGCCGCGCTGAAACAACTTGTAGGTTTCTTCGTCGTCTAGCGGCAGTGTCGATAGATCAATTGTCACCCCATAAACCTTACGAATAATCCGCATCGCGTTATTGATAATTGTCAGGTTGCTGAGCCCCAAAAAGTCCATCTTCAGCAAGCCCAGGTCCTCGACTTCGCCCATCGGGAACTGGGTGGCTACCACACCTTTTTGCGACATTTCTAGCGGAATATAATTCACCAGCGTATCCGGTGCAATCACCACACCACAGGCGTGCACACCGTGGCTGCGGATCGTCCCCTCTAGCTGAATCGCAAAGTCCAACACTTGCTTGGCGGTCGGGTTAGTTTCGTATTCACGCTTCAAGTCAGCGTCCTCTTTGATGCTGACAGCGAGCGGAATATGGCGACCCTGCGATGGCGGCGGTACCAGCTTGGCCAAGCGGTCACTCTCAGCATATGGCACTTGCAGCACCCGCGCCACATCGCGCACCGCCATCCGACCAAACATCTTGCCAAAAGTTGCGATATTACTGACGTGGTCGTGCCCGTATTTATCGGCACAATATTGAATCACTTCATCACGCCGAGTATCCTGAATGTCGACATCAATATCCGGCATCGAGATACGATCAGGATTAAGGAAGCGCTCAAACAGCAGGCCGTATTTCAGCGGGTCAAGATCGGTGATGTTCAGCGCATAGGCAATAATCGAGCCGGCTGCCGAGCCACGCCCTGGGCCAAACACGATACCGCGACTCTTGCCCCAGTTGATAAAATCCTGCACGATCAAAAAATAACCCTCATAGCCCATATTGGCCATCACGCCTAGCTCCATCTCGGCCCGCTGGCGCACATCCTCGGTTAGCTGCGGGATAATCTCCTCGGCTGTTAGCCGCTTTGCCTCTGCTGCCGGCACTTGATTATAGCGGGTCAGTAGCCCCTGATAAACTATTTTATGTAAATGTTCATGCTCGCTCTCACCGTCTGGCAGCGGATACTTTGGAATGAGGATTCGCCCCAGCTCAATCTCGACATTGCAGCGATCAGCAACCTTTTTGGTGTTACGAACAACCTCAGGGTGCTCCTCACCCCAGTGGGCGATAATATCGCGCGGATCGGTCAAATGTAGCTCGAAATCTTTCAAGCTCATCCGTTTTTCGTCGCTCAAATATGCACCGGTACCGACACAGAGTAGAATCTCGTGAGCATCCTGATAGGCATGTGTCAGATAGTGACCATCACAAGTCACCACCATATCAATACCCAGCTCGCGCGACAGTGCTATCAAGCCATTATTTATCTTCTCCTGGACGCTCCAGTGGGTGTTTGACTTCGGGTGGCCGTGATCCTGCAGCTCCAAATAATATCGGTCACCAAATACTGACCGGTACCATTGCACAATCTGCTTAGCCTTCGCATAATCATCATGCTTGAGTGCCGTGCTGACTTCACTACTGGCACAGCCGCTGAGGACAATCAGCCCTTCATTGAGCTCTTCTAGTAGCTCATGGTCAACCCGTGGTTTGTAGTACATACCCTCGAGGTTGGCCCGAGTCGATAGCTTCATCAGATTATGCAAGCCGGTATTGTTCATCGCCAGTACTGTCAAATGAAAACGCTGCTTGTCTTTGGCCGGATCGCGATCAAATCGGCTCCGGGCCGCCACGTACGTCTCAATGCCAAGGATTGGCTTAATACCAGCCCCCTTGGCTCGTTTATAAAAATCAAGGATACCACTCATTGTCCCGTGGTCAGTCACGGCAGCAGCCTCCATACCAAACTGCTTGACCGCATCGACGAGATCGTTTATCTTCGTCAGCCCGTCAAGCATCGAGTGATAAGTATGGTTGTGGAGGTGCACAAAATCAGACGGCTGTAGGGGAGCCGTATCACGAGATGAGGTTGCTGCTGTATTATCCGCTACCATATTGAAATTGCCAATCCACTCACTAGATAGGCGTACTATCCTCCTTCATCTGTCTTTTTCAGTATATCATGTCAGCGGCGGCGCTGCATGGTGTCGATCAGCTGATTCAGAAAATCTGCCAGCGCCGGAAAGACGTCAGCAAACCGCCCCAGCAGCCACACCGATAAGGTCACCAAGAGTGTCACGCCAACGATACTGCCAATACCAAAAAAGAATCCGCGCCAAAAATTGAGCCAATAAACCTGCCGGCGCGAGCGGTGAAAATCATAAAACAACTCTTCTAGCAGAGCCTGGCGAGCCCCCTTTTCATTATCATGGGCGACCCGAGCCGCCAAAGACTGCGCTCGCCGAGTGGCAGCTGGCTTCTTACCGGCAGGTGACTGATCAGTTTGCGTCATCTCTCTCAAGCCGCGTTAGTAAGTGCGCTCGTAGATCGTGGCCAAAGTTTGGATCGCGCAGACCGAAATCAATGACTGTCTTGAGGTATTCTAGCTTATCACCAGTGTCATAATAGCTACCGTTAGTGATTTCTACACCATAAAAGCCGTAGCCATCATCAATCATACTCTGCATGATCGGCTGCACGGTAAATTCGCCACGGCCATCAAAGAGCTGCTTTGCCTGCTCGAGGTAGGAGAAAAACTCACCTGGCAGCAAATAACTACTGACGCTGGCGAGATCTGACGGCGCATTGGCCTTGCCTGGTTTTTCGACAATATTTGTCATCTTGATCACACCATCCTCTTGCTGCTCACCGGCGACCACACCGTAGCGATCAAACTCAACATCATCAACGATCCGCTTGCACGATAATACCGCACCATTAAATTTTTGTGAGGCAATAATCATCTGGCGAAAACGGCTTGGGCTCGCAGCGATGAAATCATCGGCAAAGGTGTAAATGACCGGCTCGTCACGATTGATCAGATGGGCTGCGCAGGTCAGCGGTGTGGCATTGCCATAAGGGCCCTTTTGCCGCACGTAGACAAAGTTTGCCATTTCTGACAGGTTCTTGACTATGTCAATCAGCGGCTGCTTTTTTGGCCCGCCGGCCCGCAAATTAGCAAGCAGGTCCTCGTTTGGTACGTCGAAATGATCCTCGATTGCCCGCTTGTTGGCGCTCCCGACGATGATGATATCTTTGATGCCGGCTTCGACCAACTCCTCAACCACATACTGAATAATCGGCTTATCGATCAGCGGCATCATCTCCTTGGGCATTGCCTTGGTTTGCGGCAAAAAGCGAGTGCCAAAGCCAGCGGCAGCAATAATCGCTTTGGTAGGTGTTTTCATCACAGTACTCTCCTTGTTCATCATGTGTGATTCATTATACCACGACGGCACCAAAAGACTACCGCGCCACTCTCTATCGGCGAGGCAAAGAAGAGTTATGCAAAAAGCTCTTGACCGCCTCCGAGCCAACCGCTCGAGATTTCCGCCTCACCAACCCAGACTGTTGTTGTTGCTCAGGCGGGAGTATGTGGTAATCAGCGAGCTGAGAGGGTTCTTTTCCTTTGGGTATACTAGCTGTCCATGTCGCGACAGGCAATCGAGCCGCCTTCTTTTGTGCCTCAAATTGCCTATGGAGGTCTCTCAGCATAGTTTGAAAGCGCAGTGGTAATGCGGAATCGGTCGTCTGGCCGCTATTTGCACGTACCAGAAAGTCATCGATAGCCATGAGCTGCATCCCTGCGCCTTGAGCCACCTCGGTCGCGTCGCGTTGATCTGTGGTATCTTCTGCAGGCCGGCAGCCAATCGCCAGAACCATCCGCCCTTCCATCTTGCGATAAGGGCCCCAGTCGATCTTACCGCCGTCGATCATCAATCCCGGCACCATAGCTGTTTCTTCGCGAAACTCACGCAGCGCTGCCTCATACCAGGTCTCCCCCTCCTCGACAGCACCACCCGGTGGATCATTCAAAAACCTCCCCACATTGGGCCGAAACTGCCGGACAGTCACCACTTGCCCACCGGTGGTGATTGCCAATATGGCAACTGCTCGCGTGCTTGTGCCGTCCTCGTGCGAGTCAATCATCAAGAAGCTGTGTTCTTTCCGATGGTTACCCGATGCATCTACTGATGAGAGCTGCTCATCTGTCACAGTCCTCTGAAATTTACCGTTTTCGCTCGATACTGTTGTAGCAACCACCCTCTCTCGCCTAAATCGGCGGTCGCTGTCTTGCCTGTCATGCGAGGGGTAACGTTCGAACTCGTAGTCAATAAGCGGTACTCTATACGTAATACCATCCATCACCACCACAGCTATATCGCAGCCAATATCCTGCTCATAGCGATGAAAAGTAAGTAAATGGTTTGGTGTGGGTATGGTCGCGCATTTCCCTGTCGTATCGACACTGGTCAAGCTATCACCTCCCACATACACCACCGACTCCGGAATATTCCCCATGATAAGTGTCTCTTGTGGATAGTGAGCATTGCCGGGTAATTCAATTCTATCTGGTTTGCCATGCAACATCTCATGTAGTTCTACTGCAGCAGAAGAAGAAAGAGGTAGTAAATTCATGTTAGTAGACGCAGGAAGAGGGCATACAGGTGCTTTTTCGGAATTCATACTACATATCCTTTAGTTTTTGCTGCAGTAATGCTTGGGCGATCGCCGGATTCGCCTGGCCCTTAGAGCGCTTCATCACTTGGCCTACCAGATAACCAATAGCCTTGACTTTGCCAGCCTTGATGTCGGCGATTGATGCTGCAGAATTGGCATCGGCCAGCACTTCATCGACAATCGCCGCGATAGCTGCTTCATCAGATACCTGTAGCAAATGGCGCTGCTGAGCGAGTAGCCGGGGCTGTCGCGCCCCCTCTTGTAGCTCCTGAAATAGCTCCTTGGCGTTGGTACTCGATATTTCAGCGTGTTCTGCCATCTGAGCCAGCTCGACCAAATCTTCCACCGAGGCGACTGCCGCAGATGGGTCGGCATCATCGCCAAGTGCACTCGCAAACCAGTGTGCAACGCGCTTGGCAATTGCATCACCCGCCGCCTCTTGGATAGCGTATAGTGTCTGAGCTTGTGTTTGATGACCCAGCAGCGAATTGACGACTGATTTATCAAGACCCAAGCGAGCCCAGTGCTGCCGATAGTCAGCGGGCAACATTGGCACTTCTGCCTGGACACGGGCAATTTCTTCGTCGGTCAAGACAATTGGCGGAATATCAGGATCTGGCATGTAGCGATAATCCTGAGCGTCTTCTTTCGAGCGCTGCGAGGTGGTGATCTGCTTATCATCATTCCAGCCACGCGTCTCTTGGACCACTTGTTGGCCACACTCCAAGAGATCAACCTGGCGCCTAAACTCATATTCGGCTGCTCGCTCGACGCTCCGGAATGAGTTGAGATTCTTCACCTCAGCTCGCGTACCAAGCTGGCTCGCACCTTTCTTTGCCACCGAAATATTAACATCAAAACGCATATTACCGTGGTACAAGTCACCGTGAGTCACCCCTGCATAGACCATCAATTTATGGAGCTCCGATACGTACGCCCTCGCCTCAGCGGCTGAGTGAATATCTGGCTCAGAGACAATCTCGATAAGCGGCGTACCAGCACGGTTGAGATCAACGAGCGAATAACCGCTATGATGAGTCAGCTTACCAGCATCCTCCTCCATGTGGGCATGGTGAATGCGTACTCGCTTGGTTGCCCCATTATCAAGCGGCGCATCGACGTAGCCGGCCAAAATAATCGGCTGATACATCTGGCTAGTCTGATAGCCTTTTGGAAGGTCCGGATAAAAATAGTGCTTACGATCAAACCGGCTGACATGAGCGATCGGCGCATGGAGCGCTTTGCCGGCACGAATTGCCAAGTGAACTGCCTGGCGATTAAGCCGTGGCAGCATCCCCGGTAGACCAAAGTCGATCGGGTGGACTTTGCTATTGGGCGCAGCATTTCGCGCGTCATTGTCAGCAGGACTAAACAGCTTGGTCTTTGTCGCCAGCTGGACATGACATTCGATACCGATGGTCATTTCGTAATTGTCATACACACTCATTTATAATGCTCCCAAATCTTTTAATGCTGTCTCAAACCCTGCCATTGCTCGCTGACATGTCTGTGGAGTCAACGCAACATTGCTTTCATGAGCGATCTGATTGCGCAGTTTATGAGCTGACCACACCGCATCCTCATGTGACCACAGACCACGCCGTGCCTTGAGCCGTTCGCCGGTCGTCGCCCCAGCCACCCCATATTCGCGCATCGCCGTATCAAGTAATTTATCGGCGTTGATCACCGCCATCTGTAAGTTATCCATCGTCTTTTTATCAACATTTTGGCGGATAGCATGCCAAGCCTGGCGGTATTTGGTGGTATCGAGCCGCGGATGCCGCGCCGCCGTCAACTGAACAATAACCAATAAGCCACTGCCGATGACCAACACTGCACCGACTAGCACAAGCAGCGTTACGTCCACGATTGCCCCTCCACGTCTGCAGCAATCTGGAGAAGGCGCCGATCGGACTGATAATCACCAATTAGTTGAACACCGATCGGTAACCCTTGCTGAGAATGACCGGCTGGCACAGAGATCGCCGGGAGACCCGCCAGCGACGCTGGGACAGTCATGATATCTGCAAGATACATCTGAATTGGATCACTGCTGTTCTGGCCAAGTCGAAAGGCTGGTGTCGGCACAGTCGGCAGCAACAAGGCATCGTAGTCAGCAAAGAGAGACCGAAACTCCTTGATTAGCAGCGTACGGGCTTTTTGAGCTTGCATATAATAGGCGTCAAAAAAGCCACTCGACAACACAAAGCTACCAATCATAATTCGCCGCTTATTTTCTGTCACAAAACCCTGATCACGGCTGCGACCGTACAGCTCCGCCAGTGTTTTTGCATCACCAGCTCGGTAGCCGTAGCGTACGCCATCGTAGCGGGCTAAGTTTGATGATATCTCTGCTGGCACAATAATGTAATACATTGCGAGCGCATATTCAACCATCGTCAGGTCGACTTCATCAACCTGATACCCCTGCGCCTGCAACGCTGCCGCATACGCTTGAGTGCGCTGACGAACCTCCTCGTCTACCTCGTCGGTCATGCACTGGCGAATAAGACCGATTTTTTTGCCTGGAGAAGGCCTATCATCCTGCCAAAAATCAGGCAGTGTCGTCATGTCTTTGTCATCGCGGCCAGCCATAATCGCCATCACCGTCTCTACATCAGCTGAGGTAGTCGCAAAACAGCCAATCGTGTCAGTACTTGAGGCCATTGCCACCACACCATAGCGACTAACTGCCCCGTAGGTTGGTTTCATACCAAACACTCCATTAAAACTGGCTGGCTGGCGAATCGAACCACCGGTATCTGTCCCCAACGCAAAGGGTACCACATCAAGCGCTGTCACCACCGCTGAGCCACCAGAAGACCCGCCAGCTACCCGAGTCTGGTCAACCGCATTTTTGGTTGGCCCAAAGGCCGAATTCTCTGTCGAGCCACCATGAGCAAAAGCATCAAGATTGGCTTTGCCAATACAAATCGCCCCCTCCGCTTCCAACTTTTCAACTGCGGTCGCTTGCAGTGGTGCATCAAACTGCTCAAGCATCACCGAGGCCGCCGTTGTCGGTGCACCAAAAGCCAAAAAATTATCTTTTACTACAAACGGCACCCCTGCCAACCGACCAGTTATCTGGCCGTCATCAACCTGTGCCGCCCGTGCCAATGCTCGCTGCTCTGTCAAGCTGAGGAGCGCGTGATACGACTCAATCTGCCGCGCCTTTTCGAGCGCTGCCTGTACATTGGCAGTCGCACTTTTACCAAGAAAATCACTAATCTGACTCATTTATAATACCTGCGGTACTTTCACTTGATCGCTTTGCTGTTCGGGCGCCAGTGCTAATAGTTGATCGCGCGCCACATCGGCGACGACATCGTCGGCCCGCCAGACGTTTTCTAGGGCTGTCACTTGGTATGTCGGCTCAACACTGCGAGTGTCGAGTTCTGCCAATTGGTTAATATAGCTGATTATGCGCTGCAAATCCTGACGCAGTTGCTCGCTTTCACCATCCGTCAGCTGCAAACTACTCAAAGCCGCCAGATGTGAAACATCGTCTTGAGAAATCGTTGTCATAACTTCTATTATACACCTTTATGCGAAAGCGCCCCTGTAGCCGATAGTCGCCTACGGGAGCGCCTTCGCCAAACTATTGTCGTTAGTCTTCGTAGTTATTATCAGAAGACGGGAGCTGATAATTATTCTTGAACTTATTGGTTGTGTTAAAGTTTTTCAGCATACTCTCTAACTGTGATGATGTCGAAGATTTACTATCATGCGCCCGAACGGTCATGGTAATAGCTGTTGCCAAAAATACGACAGATGTCACAACGATCAAGATGATTGACAAAAGCTTTGAGGCATTGGTGCCGTTAACAATCTTCGCCAAGAAGAAGATAACTGCCCCAAGTACTGCCAAACTCGCAAGGCCCGGCAAAAACTCACCGAGATACAGCGCACCGTAGGTTTGACCAGCGTCACCAACCCCGATCATCAATAGCGAATTGATTAGCACGCTCAGCAGGCTGGAGACAACCAGTAGCGCCACGAGAAGCAAGGCAAATACTGGCGCATGAGTCGTCACCTTGTAGAGGGTAGTCTGGGTATACTCTGGCCGATCTTCGACAATCTTTTTGCTGACACGGCCAAACAATACAAAACTGAGGACTGCCAACATGACTGACAGTAGCGTGATAGCCACCATCGACTGTGTCTGGGTGACCGGGCTGGTAGCGAGATTGCCGATAAAGCCACCGACCACGCCGGTCCGCCAAATTTCTGTAAGCTTATGGATAAAGAGCACCGAGATCAATGTCGCCAAGACAGTCGAAACCATCGCTAGGACATATTCAAACGTGAGCCATTTCGATTTCCCTCTGGATACACTAGTTTTTTCCGACATACTATTCCTCCCTTGTTATGTACACCATCATTCTACCGCTTTTGGCGAATTTCTGCAATCAGATCACGCAGCTCTGCCGCTTTTTCAAACTCTAGATTGGCGCTATGTAGCTCCATCTGAGCGGTCAACTCCTTGATTAGTGTTGGATATTCATCCTTTGGAATTTTCTTCAAATCAAGCTTTGGCTTTTTGTCCGATTCTTTTTGCGGGATGATGGAGCGCAGGCCATCATCAATCTTTTTCTGGATGGTTTGCGGCGTGATGCCGTGCGCTTCGTTATACTGCTGCTGGATCGCACGCCGACGATTGGTCTCGTCAATCGCTCGGCGCATGCTGTCAGTCACGCTGTCGCCGTACATAATAACCCGCCCGTCCACGTGCCGCGCCGCCCGGCCAATCGTCTGAATCAGTGCCTGCTCGCTACGCAAGAACCCTTCTTTATCAGCGTCCATGATCGCCACCAAACTGACTTCCGGCAGATCCAACCCCTCGCGCAGCAGATTGATACCAACCAAGACATCGTACGTCCCCAGCCGCAGATCTTTGAGAATATCGCCGCGCTCTAATGTATCAATTTCACTATGTAGGTACGCCGTTTTCACGCCATTGTCGGTCAAGTAAGCACTGAGGTCCTCGGCCATGCGCTTGGTCAAGGTGGTTACCAGTACGCGGTGGCCGCTAGCGATGGTCTGGCGAATCTCCTCCATCAAATCATCAACCTGTCCTTCGGTCGGCCGCACCTCAATCGGCGGATCAAGCAGCCCCGTCGGCCGAATCAACTGCTCAGCCGGCTTTGGCGAGTGAGCCAGTTCATAGTCGCCCGGCGTCGCGGACACATAAATCGCCTGGTGAATATGCTGATCAAACTCATCAAACCTGAGCGGGCGGTTATCCAGCGCACTCGGTAGACGAAACCCGTGCTCCACCAGCACTTCCTTGCGCGCCCGGTCGCCGTTATACATACCGCGCACTTGCGGCAGCGTCATATGCGATTCATCGACCAGCAGCAGCCAATCATCCGGAAAATAATCAATCAAGGTCGCTGGTTGCTCGCCCGGCTCGCGGTCCGTCAGATAGCGCGAATAATTCTCAATGCCTTTGACAAAGCCGGTTTCTTTCAGCATCTCTAGGTCATACTTGGTGCGCTGAGCTAGGCGCTGTGCCTCCAGCAACTTATCGTGTGATTCAAACCATTTCAGCCGCTCGTCAAACTCTTTCTCGATGCCCATGATAGCTTTTTCAATTCGTTCACGCGGCGTCGAATAGTGGCTGGACGGGAAAATCGTCAGGTTAGCTGGCTGATCCAAAATCTCGCCCGTCAGCGGATCGATTCGTGTGAGTCTCTCAACTTCATCGCCAAAGAATTCCACCCGCACCGCCGTGTCCTGCCCAGCCGGGAAAATATCCACCACATCGCCGCGTACCCTGAAAGTGCCGCGTGCAAAATCAACGTCGTTGCGTTTATATTGAATATCAGTCAGCAGGCGAATAAACTTGTCCTGGACTCGCCGCTCGCCGACCGTCAATTGAATCGCCATGTCAGCATACGTCTCTGGCGAACCAATGCCATAAATACAGGACACGCTCGCCACAATGATCACGTCACGCCGCGTTAGCAGCGCCGACGTTGCCGCATGCCGCAGCCGATCAATCTCATCATTAATCTTCGAGTCTTTCTCAATGTAGGTATCGCTACTAGCAATGTAGGCTTCCGGCTGATAATAATCAAAATAGCTGACAAAATAATGCACCTCATTATCCGGAAAAAACTCCTTAAACTCAGAGAATAGCTGCGCCGCCAAGGTTTTGTTATGCGCCAGTATCAACGTCGGTACATTAGCTTGGGCAATGATATTCGCCATAGTAAACGTCTTGCCCGAACCGGTCACGCCCAGCAAGGTTTGCTCACGCGTGCCCGCCTTGAGGCCGTCCACTAGCTGAGCAATCGCTGTTGGCTGATCACCGGTCGGCTGATATGGTGAAGTTAGACGAAATTGTTGCACCCCCTTATTTTACTACGTTTTTGCCTACAGGCCACCGCTACGCTTGCTATAATAAGAGCATCAATCTAACAAAAAGGATCATATGCACACATCAAACGACCATACTGTCCCTCGTGAGCTCCAGCTACAAGCTGCCGTGTTTCGCCTCGGCAACGTCAACCAAGAGATCGAGGCTGGTTACCACATCCTTCGTCAGCACCATAAGACAGTCACGGTGTTTGGTTCCGCCCGCGTTTCCGAAACCGACCGCTATTATCAGCAGGCTCGCCAACTTGGTGGGCAGCTCGCTCAGGCTGGCTACACCGTGATCACCGGTGGTGGACCGGGTATCATGGAAGCAGCGAATCGCGGCGCCTATGAGGCCGGTGGGCAGTCGATTGGTTTTAATATCGAACTCCCGCATGAGCAGTCGCTCAATCGTTATACCACCGACTCATTTGCTTTCTCGCACTTCTCGCCACGCAAAATCGTCATGACCATGATGGCGGATGCATATGTCTACTTTCCTGGTGGGTTTGGTACAATGGATGAATTATCAGAAATTTTGACACTGACTCAAACTAGTAAGATCAGCTGCGCACCGATCATCCTATTTGATACGCAGTTTTGGACCGCTTGGGACACCTTTGTCCGCCGTAATATGCTAGCCGACAACCAGCTCATCAGCGCAGGGGATGAGCGGATATACCATATCACTGACGATTTAGCTGAGGTGATGAATCTTATCACGCCAGCTCATCAGGAATGATGTCGCAGATCCCACCCTCGCAAACGATTCGCGCTACCATCGGCGCGTAGGCCCGAGCGTGGCGCCGAAAGCGACGATGAATCTCGTACCCTAAGCCGCGCCGTGCCGCTCGCAGCTGATGCTGGCCCAGCGGCAGCTGGTAATGATAGCTGTTGATCACATCAACCGGATGGAACGATAAAATCTGGCCATCAAATTCAGCCAGCACCCACTCGGTGTCTTTGAAATAAGCGAGCTGCTCGACCCGAGGCGCAGCAGCAATAAGTGCCTGGTAGATTTCGGTCGCCGTCGCATCACGAGGATCAAGCCCCAATTGCCGGACGACACTGTGAGCACGCGCTCGCATATCGGCCACCAGCCGGATATCGCTATCATCCCCTGTCAGCTTCCGTAGCTCTAGCAGTGCTAATCGCTGCCGCGGTGAACCACCGCATAACCGTGCTAATTGACTTGTCATTGTGTTATACCCCCTTTTGATGAATTGGCATTGCATGAAGACGACTGCCAGCGGAGAGAATGCCAGCCTTCGCTCCAATTGAACCGACTACCGAGCTGGCGTTTGCGCTGGCAAATATCACTGATTCCTCTAATGATGCACCAGACATCCACTGGCTCAAAAATCCTGAAGCAAAAGCGTCGCCAGCCCCTGTACGATCCCTCGATAGCCCGTCTTCATACAAACCAGCCCGAACAATCGTTTGGCCGTCGCTCACCATTGAGCCATTGACGCCATCAGTCAGCACGACGGTCGGCACCAAATGAAGCCCATGGCGGACCAAGCTCTCTAAATCATCGCCAGCGACCAACTGCTGCATTTCTTGTTTATTGGCGACCAGTACATCGACATCCTCCAGTAGCCCCATCAGCAATGTCCGCTGCGCCAACTCTCGCTTACCGGGGTTGAAGCAAATCCGAATCCGCTGCTGACGAGCTTGGTCAAAAATACGCCTCAATACAGCCATATCACCAGCGAGGGTCGACACATAAAGCCAATCGGCGCCACACCCCGATAGATCAAAGTCATCAGCATGATAATGGCTAGAGGCGCCGCGATATGTCAAGATAGTCCGCTCTCCATTTGAGGCTAATAGCAAGACAGAATAGGCGGTATTATACTGGTCAGAAAACCGAACATAGCAGGTATCGACATGTTCGTGGTCAAGATCGGCCAGCACTGCCTGCCCAGCAGGGTCATGCCCCACAACACCCATAAAGCAGGCCCGGTGCCCCTGGCGCGCAAAGGTGACTGCCGCATTGGTCGCCCCGCCACCAGTCGTGAAATGAATCTCGTCTACATCAGCTTTGGCACCTAATTCTAACTTGGCAAATGAGTGCTCTGAGTCTTCATAGATTGGCTGGAGGGCAGCCGAATTACTCAAAAAAACATCCTGGACACCTGCGCCGACCGCCACAACCCACGCCATCAGGCAACCGCCCGCCGTGCGGCACCAAAGGCAATAATCTTTTCCTCGACCACTTCCTGTACAGCCTGATATACGGTCGGCATGAGCTTGACGACCGCGTATTCATCTGGGTGATCGGCCAGTACCTTCTCTAATGTCCGCCGGAAAGCGAATCGCATATCAGAATTGATGTTGATCTTACTCACCCCGATATTGGCCGCCGACTGAAAATAGTGCAGCGGCGTGCCCGACCCGCCATGGAGCGATATATAGCAGTGAAGCGTCTGCCGAATAGCTTCGAGTAGCTCCAAATCAAGCACCTTGGGCACCGGATAGCGACCATGCAAATTGCCGACAGCTGCAGCAAACAAATCTACCCCGGTCGCCTCGACGAACTGGCGGGCTCCCTCTGGTGTCGAAAAGGTTTGCGCAATCTGCTCATAATCAATCTCTTCTGTGTGTAGATTTGAACTACCAGCAAAATAATGTGGCTCACTCTCGACCAGCGCCCCGGTAAACCGCGCATACTCAACTACCTGGCGTGTGGAGGCAATAATCTCCTCGTCTGTTGCCTGATGGTTGGCCTGCGAGATATCGATATGGACAAATTCATACCCAGCATCAATCGCTCGCTTACATTGCTCGACCGTTGGCCCGTGGTCTAAGTTTAAATACATCTCGATACCGTACTCAGCTTTGTAATTATCGACCAAGTCGCGAACATTCTCTAGCCCAAGTGCGGTCACCTCAGCATCTGACACCTCGACCAACACCGGTGCCTGTAGCTTCTGGGCCGCTCGTGCCACTGCGATCAATGTCTCCTGATTGTCAATATTAAAGGCACCGACCGCAAAATGCTGCTCTTTGGTGCGCTGCATCAAGTGGCGTGCCCGTGTCGTATTGTGCCGAATTTCCGAGATCGTCAGGCCCATACATCCCTCCCCTTTATAGTCTTTTGGTATGCTCCTTGTGGTTATTGTAGCACTTTTTGAATCACTTCAGCAATCGACTGACTGTCTAGATGATGCTTATGCCAAAGCTGCGCCATCGTGCCCGACTCGCCAAACTGATCATCGACACCGATCCGCACCACCGGCACCGATTGGTGCTGCTGGGCCAATAATTCTGCAACTGCCGAGCCAAAGCCACCCGCCATCTGCCCCTCTTCAGCGGTGATCACCACGCCACATTTGGTAGCGGAGGCAATGATAGCCGCCGTGTCCAACGGCTTAATAGTTGGCACGTGGATAACTTCAGCATCAATACCAGCATGTACTGCCACCTGCTCCGCCGCCTGTAGTAATTGGTAGGTCATCACACCAGTACCCAGTAGCGTCACATCGGTACCCGGGCGCAGGGTGTATGCCTGGCCGATTGTCACCTGGTGCTGTAAGAACAACGGCGTCTTCTGGCGAGGCATGCGGAGGTAATTTGGCCGCGGATCATCAACCATCGCCTGCACTAACTGCTCAGCTTCGTAGGCATCGCCCGGCGCGAGTACCACCATGTTCGGGAGAACGTGCATCAGGGCAATGTCCTCGAGCATTTGATGAGTCGCGCCATCTGGGCCAACATTCAGACCAGCATGCGAGCCAACCAGCTTCACTGGCTGACGATTCAGGCAAATTGTTGTCCTGATCTGCTCCCAGTTTCGCCCTGGGCTGAAGGCTGCATAGCTCGCGGCAAAGGGCACCGCACCCATCGCCGCCAAACCAGCAGCTACAGTCACTAAGTTTTGCTCAGCCACCCCAACCTCGACATAACGCGGCGGGCCAATCACCTCAGCGAACTCAGCCAAGCCGACGCTACTCATCAAATTAGCACTCAGCGCCATGACCCGCTGGTCTGCCTGAGCTGCCTTGACCAACCCGTGGCCAAACCCATGCCGTATCGAAGCAGTCGTGGGTTGGCGCCAATCATCACGCAGCAATGTCATTTGCACCTCTCCTGTGAACGTTTCTGTTGTAATTGCGACAACGCTTTTTCAGCCTGTCGCTGATCCGGCGCACTACCATGCCAGTGGTAATCACCCTCCATAAAGTCAACGCCCTTGCCTGGCGTCGTATGAGCGATGATCACACTCGGCTGATTGACCATACGACGAGCCACTTGGCCAGCGGTGATAATTTCCTCAATAGCGTGGCCGTCAATCTCTTGGACGTGCCAGCCAAAACTCTGCCACTTCTGGCCAATATCAGCCAGCGGCATGATTTCCTCGGTACTGCCATCGATCTGGATCATATTACGATCGACGATAACCACCAGCTGCCCAAGCTGATATTTTGCGGCGAATAATGCCGCCTCCCAAATATTACCTTCATCTAGCTCACCATCACCGACCACACAATAAACCGTTCGATCAGCCGCCTGCTGCATATAGTGAATATAGTATGCCATCCCAGCAGCCTGGCTGACACCGCAACCAAGCGGCCCACTCGTCGTCTCTAGTCCAGGCAGGAGTATCCGCTCTGGATGCCCCTGCAAACGACTCCCAAACTGGCGCAGCGTCAGTAGCTCCGACTCAGGAAAAAACCCTCGCTCACTCATCACCGCATAGAGGAGCGGCGCACAGTGACCATTGCTCATGACGCATATATCGCGGTCTGGCCAATCTGGCCGGACAGGGTCAAGCCGCAAAAGTTTGCAATAAAGCACTGTCATGACATCAGCAAGTCCAAGCGAACTCGCAGTGTGCCCACTGCCAGCTGCCGCTAGCATCCGGATGACTAATTGGCGGACATGATTGGCGCTCCTCGCCAGCTCTGCGGCAGTGGGGCCTTCTGGCATCGCTAGCCTAGCACTCCTGTTTTGGTGATCTCCTGTTGTAATTTTGTAAACATCGCATGTGGGTCACTCGACTTCTGGATGGCACCCCCGACATTCAGTACATCGACACCGCCCTGCACAAGGCTGTATGCATTATCAACCATGACTCCGCCATCCCAGCCAATTTCTGCCTCAGGGTTAAGTGCCTTAATTAAGCGTATTTTCTCAAGCTGCATCAGGCTGGCGGTCCCGCCGAATTTTCCAAGCTCTCCGCTAAAAATCAATACGTGATCTGCCTGCTTGACCAGCGCGTCAACTGTCCGTGGTACGGTCGGGCGAAGCAGCGCCAGTCCAGCCTTGATGCCGGCCTGCTGAATCAGCCGCAGCGCTGCCAATACATCACCCGTCGCCTCAGCGTGGACAATCAAAAGATGCGGCCGCAAAGCAATAAGCCGCGGCACGTACGAGTCTACATCGTTCGCCATCAAATGAATATCGATCGTCCAGCCCTCTGGCGCCCATAAATCTTTCACGTCAACTGTCGTGGTTGGCGCGAATTCACCATCAGCTATATCAATATGAACTCGCTCAGCAAAACCAGTGATCCGGTCGACCTGCTCTTTGTACTGCTCGGCCGTCTCTGCTAAAACAGCGGGGGTAATCACTGCACTCATGCCAGTTCATCCAACTGCGCATTGCGCCGATTAAATCGTGGAGCATTGGTGTAGGCGGTCGCCAGCCAAGTCTCAATAATTCCCTTCCAGGCAGCTTCGTCATGTTCAAGTATACGAGCTGGCAAACAGAGAATATTGGAATTATTATCCTGCCGAGTCATTTTTGCTTCGTAAGCATCCCAGATCACACTCGCTCTAATCCCCCGAAACCGATTTGCTGCCATACACATTCCCTGGCCGCCACCACAGATCAAAATAGCTCGTGGGTCCTGGCTATCGTCGCCAATGACTTTGAGCGCAGCCGCTGCTGCAAACTGCGGAAAATCATCATCAGGATTCAGCTCAACCCCACCGACATCCTCTATCTCGTAGCCATGCTTGGCTAGATAGGCAAAGACTTTTTCTTTGAGTGAGAAGCCACGGTGATCAGATCCCAGGTAAATCTTCATATTATTTAGTATAAGCAGTATCTCGTATTTTTGCAATATGACAACCTGGCGATCAGGCAGTAGCCCGGCCAATACGGGCGACCAGCTCAATTAGTCGGTTTGAATAGCCCCATTCATTGTCGTACCAGACCATCACTTTGATCAAGTTGCCGTCAACCACTTTGGTGAGCGGCAAGTCAACAATCCCTGAATGTGGGTTGGCGATAAAGTCACTCGACACCAGCGGCTCATCTGATACCGCCAAGATCCCTTGATACACGGGGTCAGCCGCCGCCTGGCGGAACGCTGCATTGACTTCTTCGACCGTCACTGGTCGTTGCAATAGCGCGGTCACATCGCTGAGACTGACAATTGGCGTCGGCACCCGGACGCTCAGCCCGTCAAACTTACCGGTTAATTGCGGTAGTGCTTTGGTCACCGCAATAGCCGCACCGGTTGTTGTCGGGACGATATTCTCGGCTGCATTACGGCCCTCGCGCCAATCTTTGGCGGGCGCATCCTGTAGGCGCTGGCTGGCGGTGTAACTATGGACGGTGGTCAACATCGATTTCTCCACCCCGAATGCCGCATCGAGTACTGCCATCACTACGCCCAGCGAATTAGTGGTGCAGCTAGCGTTTGAAACAACCGGCGTTGCCTGACCGATTCGCTGATCGTTTGCCCCCAAGACGATTGTATCGACACCGTCTGATTTTGTAGGACCACTGATGACCACGCGCTTGGCACCGGCCGCAATATGCTGATATGCCGCCTCTCGACTTGTGAATAGCCCAGTTGATTCAATGACCACATCAACCGCCAACTGCCGCCATGGCAGAGCACTCGGATCTTTTTCGGCCAAGACCGCCACTGGTTGGTGATCGACCAGGAGGCGTTCACCATCGGCAATCACTTCACGAGGGTATGTACCATAATTACTATCATGCTTCAACAGATAGGCGAGCGTCGCAGGATCAGTCACATCATTAATCGCGACGACCTCTATATCGTCTCGGGCAAACGCCAGCTTAAACGCGCTACGGCCGATCCTGCCAAAGCCGTTAATTGCTACTCGTATCGCCATAGTTCCCTCCATTCCTGCGCCTTATTCGTAGACTTCTTTTAGTATACTACAGGGTGGTATACTATAGCTATAATGATGACCCGCCAAGAACTACTCCAGCTTGCCCAACCTCAATATGAAGAGATTCAGGTGCTCGAACTTGATGGAGCGATTGACTATGCGACCAAAAAACACGCCGGACAAAAACGTAAAAGCGGCGAACCCTATATCACCCACCCCCTCAGTGTCGCTGCAATTTTGATTGAATGGGGGCTCGATATCGATACGGTTATCGCAGGAGTGCTGCACGATACGGTCGAAGATACTGACGCATCTCTCGAAGAGCTTGAGTCGCTGTTCGGGCGCGATGTCGCATTCTTGGTTGATGGTGTCACCAAAGTGTCGCAGGCCCGCGCCGGTATGCGTAATCTCGAGAGTTATCTGCCGAGCACCAAGGACAACCTGGCAAAGCTGATGATTGCCGTGGGAGAAGATGTGCGCGTCATTATCATCAAACTAGCCGACCGGCTACACAATATGCGCACCCTCCAGTATATGCCGCCAAACAAGCAGAAAAAAATTGCCCGCGAGACGATTGAGGTATTTGCACCCCTGGCTGATCGGCTTAATATGGGCCGCGTGCGTGTTCAGCTCGAAGAGCTAAGCTTTAAATTCCTCATGCCAAAAACATTCCACCAAACCAAAAGTCTCATGGATAGTCGCCTCAAGAAGAGTCACCGCAAACTTGCCAAGGTCCGCCGCGAGATCACCGCTCGCCTCAACGCAGAGGGGCTACAATTTGAGATGGATGGTCGAGTCAAGAGTGTGTATAGTTTATTTAAGAAGCTCGATCGGGTCGGTGATATCGACAAAATTTACGATTTGATAGCCTTACGGATCATCGTCGACGACCTCTCAACCTGCTACTTGGTGCTTGGTGTGCTGCACGACATGTATCAACCATTCTTTGAGCGAATCAAAGATTATGTCGCCAATCCGAAACCAAATGGCTACCAAAGCCTCCACACCACCGTGCAGACACCGTCTGGCCAGGTTGTCGAGTTTCAGATTCGCACCCACGACATGCACGAATACGCCGAACGTGGATTAGCAGCCAGCTTCCACTATAATGAGCAAAAAATGACCGATGCTTATCGCCAAGGCAAGATCGCAGCACTGCCTACAGACCTCGAATGGATTCGTGACCTCCAGCAGACCGCTGCCAAAGCACGCGAGGGCAAAGAGTTCGATTCGCAAAAATTCCGGATGAAGCTATTTGAGGATCGTATTTTTGTCTACTCACCCAAAGGCGATATTTATGATCTACCACGAGGCGCTTTTCCACTCGACTATGCCTACCGGATTCACTCTGATATCGCAGCTCATGCCAGCGGGTTTATGATAAACGGGGCGATGAAGCCGTTCACCTACACCCTGCAGCCGGGTGATACCATCGAGGTTTTGACAAACAAATCAGCTAAGCCAAAGCCCGATTGGCGAAACCTTGTCACTACCGCGCACGCCAAGAATAAGCTACGCATGCAACTCTCTCGCAGCGGTGGTGTGATGGCCCACATCGCGGGGAGTGTAACATCGCTATTTAGACGCAAAAAATAGCCCAACCCCACATACAGACCAAGCAAGTCCAACCCTGGCCGGCCTGTCGTAGACCAAAAACGTCTGCCGACCACTGGTTGCGCTTGCAGAGAGAAAGGGCCACCCTATCACCCAAGATCAGTGACCCTTTCCGTCAGTAGACTTAGCGTACTTGGTTATTCCAACGGGCAATCGATGCAGCAATCACCTGCTTCGCCTCGTCGATACCGGCGAATTCCTTGACCACTGTCGAGCCAGGCTTCTTCAGATCTTTGTAGTGGTTGAAGTGGTACTCAATCTGCGCACGCAACTGTGCTGGCAAGTCTTCGAGAGATTGAATCTGGCCACCATTGTGGCGGTCGTCAGCTGGGACAGCGATGATTTTATCATCTACTTCACCATCATCGACAAACTTCATCACGCCAATAATCCGAGCGTCCACCACCAAACCGGTTGTCAGTGGTTGATCGGTCACCAATAGCACATCAAGTTCATCACCGTCTTCGTCAAGCGTCTGCGGGATAAAGCCGTAATTGGTCGGCTTGGCAAAAACCGCTGGCTCGACCCGATCAAGCCGCATCACCCCGACCTGGCGGTCCCACTCGATTTTATGATTCGAACCAGCCGGAATTTCCACGACCACCGTGACCAGACCGTCTTGATAATCACCAGGGGTCAATACTTTATTAAAATCTGCCATAACTCCTCCTTCATTTACTTCACCTCTCATTTTAGCAAATCTACTGCCAGGGGCAAAGTATCTTGCGAGGGGTATGGCGCTGATTTCACGACGCGCTCTAGAGGCTCTGAAGATATTCGCGAATCTGCAGCGCTGCCTGAGCGCCTTCGCCGACCGCAGCGGCGATCTGCATAGTGGCACCGGCGCGGACATCACCGCTGGCAAATACTCCAGGTAAGCTAGTCTGTAAATGGGTGTCGGTGACAATATGGCCACCAAGGTCGAGTTCTACAGCTGAGCCAGCCAAAAACTGCGTATTCGGAATCAAGCCGATAAACACAAATAACCCGTCGGCCGAAAAGACTGTCGAGTGGCCATTTTGCACCGCCTGCAGGCCGCTGAATGTGCCATCCTTCGCTACCACTGCCTCTGGTGCCACACCAAGGTGGACAGTAATCTGACCAGCATCAACCCGCTTTTGCAGCTCTTTTTGGAGGACTTCGCTGGCTTTCATAGTGCTGCGAACTAGTAAATCAATATGCGCCGCATATCGAGTCAAAAATATTGCTTCTTGCAGCGCTGAATTACCACCGCCGACCACGATCAATCGCTTACCACGATAAAAGGCGCCATCGCACGTCGCACAGTAGTGGACACCACGACCGTATAACTCCTCTTCGCCCGGCACTCCCAGTTGACGATGGTGTGAACCTGTCGCAATCAACACGGCTTTTGCCTGGACCGGTGCACCATCGATGGCCACTTCGACCTGACTATCGACTCGCCGTAATGATGAGGCCTCGCCATAGCGAATATCAGCACCAAACCGCTCAGCCTGAGCTTGTAGTTCGGCAGCTAACTTCATCCCGGTCACCCCCTCGGCAAACCCTGGGTAATTATCAATTTGATCAGTAATTGCTGCCAGACCGCCGACCACTCCTCGTTCATATAGAGCAGTTGAGATATCTTCACGAGTCAGATAAATCGCCGCCGTTAGTGCGCTTGGGCCAGCACCGATAATGATGACGTCTTTATTCGGTGAGGCCATTGTATTGACTCCTTGCTCGCTGCAATATTTCTGGTACTTTAGGCTGCTCGATCCAGTCGGCCTTGATTGCCATCACGACAAATTTGAGTGGCGCATTGACCGGGATTTTATCACCAGCGCTTTGGCTCCCATACGCTTTCGCTGCCGGGATGGTTAGCTCGCGTACACCACCCAGCTTCATACCAATCACCCCTTCTTTCCAGCCATTGATCACCTGTGCCTTCGCTGGCCCATCTATAGCAAACGGCGCTTTCAGCTTATCACCTTCGATCGATTGATCAAATATTTCACCCTTGGCATTCCAACCTATATAGTAGACAAAGAACCGAGTGTCTTGTGTCACCGTCTCGCCGTCTCCCTCTTTGAGGTCTTCCGTCTTGAGCTCTTTTACTTGATCAGCTGCAAACGAGCCGACGCGAGAGCTGTACTCAGAAAAGGTGCCATAGTATTGATTACTCAGAGTAGTTGCCTGTGCAGTAGTTTTTTCTTGATATTTCTTCTGCTCCTCGCTGTACCGCTTACTCGCTGCGGCCAGCTCTGCTTGATCCTTGGCGTTATTGCCTGGCATCAGCATCATCGCGATAAATCCACCGATTGTACCAATCAGCAAGACCAGAGTAATCACCCAGATACCAACCCGCTGCCCCTTTGTTGTTGCCATATTCCTCCTTTGTTTACCGTTTCATTGTACCAATTACTCACCCCCGCAGCAACGCTGCCAGGCTTACTGCACCGCTACCTGCTCGACTGCACTCAGCACTGGCGCGATATCGGCATCGGTCAACGTCTTCTGCTGGCTCGTAAAGACAAGGTGAAAGGTGAGCGTCTTTGTCGATGAATCACTCGTTGGCTGATATATCACCATCGGCGTGACCACAATATCAATATCCACTGCACGGCGTATAACACGCTGGATAGCCTGGTATACACTCCTATACGGTGTCGCCACAGGCACCGTCAATGAGACGTCTCGGCTTGTCGAAGGATAGCGACTCAGCTGCCGATAAGTAGTTGTGCGCTGAGCATACATCTCTTCTAGCCCAGCGGTGTCTAAGGTTGCCGCTGCCGTATATGCGGGTAATTTGAAGTTTTTGATGACTGATTGTTGTAGCTCACCAACTATGCCAATACACCGCCCATCGGTCGTTTCGATACGCGCACTGCGTGACTGCTCAAACGGAGCAGCGACGGGAGAGTCAAGCGGCTGCTGTATCGGCTTGAATACCAATTTAGCGCCGAGATCATTCGCTAATTGCTCGACTAATCGGCGGACACGATAAAACGGTGCGCCTGATTTCGGCTTTTTGGCAGCATAGACAATATCAGTGAAATTGCTGGCTTTTGGCAGGCCATCTTCGCCCAGATCATCCATTTTGCTGTGGCCTTTACCCATCTCAAACAGCGCGAACTCATCATGCCCAGCCTTGATGTTGGCGTGTACCTTATCGAGTAAGCTAGGCAGCACCGTCAGGCGGTAATATTGTAAATCAGGGCTGAGGGCGTTTGATAATTTATACGCTTGGGCAACGTCCTGCTGGGCATTTTTCAGGATACGTTCGTGAACAAAACTATAGGTCAGCACTTCGTTGGCGCCAGCGCGCGACAGACTGTGGCGAATAGCGTTTTTCAATTCACGGCGCGGGTTTTTCGGCGCTGGCTTAATACTGCGACGCGGCAATTGGCGCGGCAATTTATCAAAGCCATAGAGCCGGCCGACTTCCTCGACGATATCTTCAGGTAGCTGAAGATCGGTGCGCCAAAATGGGCTGAAAACCTCACAGCCATGTTCATCAACTTCAACCATACATTCAGTGTAGCGCAGAATATCGGCAATTTCGCTGTTGGAAAAGTCAGTACCTAGCCGTTCATTGATAAACTCGTTTGAGACACCTTGTGAATCAACGCAGTGTACACCATCTGGCATTATACATTTATTGTATGAGCTAGCATCAAACACTTCGCTGGCCTGCACACCGCCCACCATACTCATCAATTGTTTAAGGACGGGGTCGGTTTGTGCCGGCGACTGACCCTTATTAAACCGCGTCAACGCATCGGTGAAAATACCGTGGCGCATGGCCGTGCGGCGTAGTGTATACATATCAAAATTAGCACATTCGAGGATGATGTTTTTCGTGCCATTTGAGACTTCAGTGTCAGCACCGCCCATAATTCCCGCCAGGCCAATCACGCCCTCGCCATCAGCAATGACGATGTCGTCAACGGTCAACTCATATTCTTTGCCACTAAGCAGACTAACTTTCTCGCCATCACGAGCCATCCGCGCACCGAGTTTAGACCCGCGTATTTTATCATAATCATACGCATGCGTCGGCTGCGCTGTCATCAGCATCATGTAATTCGTAGCATCGACGATGTTATTAATTGGCTTGCCGCCCATCGCCACCAACTGACACTGCAACCACAGCGGGCTTGGCTGCACCTCAATATTTTTGATGGCTACTGCTGAAAACACCGGCACTCCTTCGGTTGCCTCATTGAATATCTCAAGCTCAAGACCGTCGCCGCCGGTAAATTCTTGAATCACGTTATACCACTCGGGACTGGTAAACTGCTGGTGAAAAATCCCTGCAATCTCGCGTGCCACGCCGAGCTGTCCAAAGCAATCCGGCCGGTGAGTAAACATCTTATTCTCAATGTCCAGCACGTAGTCATCCAGCTCAAACGTTTTAGCAAAACTCGCACCCGCCCGCAGCTCAACGCCCGCCGGCACGTCGCGCTCAGTTATTTCAATAATCCCCTCGTGATCCGCACCAATATCCAGCTCATCCGCCGCCGCCAACATACCTTGACTGAGCACGCCGCGCAGTGGCCGCGCATCCAGCACGAACGGCTCGTCGTCATCAAAACTTGCCGGCACCGTGCTTTTTGGCGGCAACCAAATCGCCCACATATCAGCGTGAACATTCGGCGCACCGCAGACCACTTGCACTAGCCCGCTCTCATCACGCGGCACATCTGCCACCATACCGCCATCATCAATCTTGGTCACGCTCAGCCGATCAGCATCAGGATGCTTAGCACATTCAACCACCCGGACAATCCGTGCTCCGCCATACTTCGCTTTGAGGTCGATCACCTCCTCAACACCGCCAAGTTGCTGGTTAACTCGTGCCACCAACTCATCTACCGGCGGTAATTCAAAATTAATCAATTGTGAGATAACATGTAGGCTGACTTTCATACTGTGCTCTAGTATACCACCTTGCGCTGCGCTATCACAGTCTGCTGCTCCGGCGTAAATCGCCGCGATTCACGCATTTTTTGGTAGGCTTTGCGGCGCGTCCACCCATTAATTTGCCCACAATCGAGCTCATCTAGTGTCGCCTGAAAAAAGTTTACTGCTGCCGTCGCATACAGCCAGGCCATCGCCATCTTGACGTAATAGCCATCATGGCTGACTGTGCGCAGCGCGGCAAACACACGGTCAATATGCGCCTTGTCCAAAAAATTTGTCATCAGGCACATCACGCCGTAGCGGACTACAAACTCAGCATCATCGCGCAGACATTCCTGTGCAAATTGCCACCAAATATCACTAGCAAACCGCCGCTTCTTTTCGACAAATGTGTCGATCTGCGCCCACGAATCAACCTGCGATAGGTAGTGTTTTGTCAAATCAATCACCGCATGATCATCAAGCTGAGCCCGCGTAATCAACAGCCCACACAGCAGCAGGTACTCAAATGACGGATCTTTTGCTCGCAGCAACTGGCTGATCTTCGCTGCATTCATATCAGGCGCCAGCTGCCGCGCTAATCGCCGCACATCTGGTACACGCACACCGATGACCGGCCGCTTAGTATTGACGATGCGGCGGTTAAAGGCAGCGTACGCCTGATTATCCTTCGCATATTCTGCTAATTTGAGCACAATATGATCCTGCATCTCATGACTCCTGTATGCTCTCTTGCACAATGCGGCGCAATACTGGCACAACATCAGCCTCAAACCATGGGTTGCGTTTGCGCCAACGAGCATTGAGCGGCGAGGGGTGGACGAGCGGCAGATACTCTGGTAGATAACTGGCGAAATTCGCTACCGTTGCCGTCAGCGTCTGCTGGGCCCGCCCAGCGAGATAGTACTTTTGTGCATAGGCGCCGACCAAAATTGTCAGACGCACCTCGGGCATCTGGGCACGCAGGCGCGGGTGCCAAATGCCAGCAAAATCCTTACGCGGCGGCAAGTCACCATGTGTGCCCTTGCCGGGGTAATAAAAATCCATCGGCATCAGTGCAAAGAGATCAGGATCATAGAATTGCGCCTCCGTCACACCAAGCCACTGGCGCAGGAGACGACCACTAGCGTCATTCCATGGCTTTTGCGTCTGCTGCGCGATACGGCCCGGCGCCTGGCCCACAATGATGATCCGTGACCGCGCCGAGGCACTATAGACTGGTAGCCAACCCTGTGCAGTGTAGCGAGCATTCATCGGGTCAGCACAGATCTGGTCGTAAAGCAGTGGCCGAATTTCTGCGTGCATAGTATTCCACCCTCCTTTATATATTTATCGTATCAATAAGGCCGCTTCCAAGATACCCAACCTCGAGGTATTACAAAAGTGAGGTCACCGCTGCAATCAAGCCAAAAATAATCCCCGGTAGATTCGCTGCAGCTAGCGGCAGGTCGCGCTTCTCTTTGCATAGCCCATAGATCACCCACAGTGTACAGTTGACCGCAGCTACCGCCGGCTGAATAAAGTCACCTTTGTGGCCCTTGAGGTTGCCTACAATTTGTGGAATATACGACACGTACATCATCACTGACATGGCAGTTGCGACCCAGCCGAGGGTTTGCAGACGTTTTTCTTTCATATTTTGTATAGCTCCCTACTGGTATAAAATTATTATGCCTTACATAGTATACCACCTCGCTAGTCTTGCTGCCATAAAGTTGGCGAGCCAAAACCACACTCAGGAAGACGCCAGCGACCCAGAGCCCAGACTAATCCTCCGGCGTCTTTGGGTGGTTTGTCTGGAACTGGCGCCACACATAGCCGATAGATCGCCCAACCAAATAGGGCAATAGCAGCCACACCCTCACGACCAAGCCACACCATAGCTGGTATACGGTGCACTATCTGCGACAGGGAAGCGACACTCTCACCCAACAGCACCGCCGCAACCGTACCAAGAGCAACTGTCCCGACAAAGGCAATACTCGCGAACAGTACAATCCGCCGCTTCGACACTCGGCTCGCCAGCAACAACAACACAATCACTACCCCAAACACATCAAAGCCAGCAACCCCAAGGCCAAAGGCAAACGCGATAACGTCCATGCCATTTAGTATAGCAGAGGTGTTTGAGTATAACGCAGCGACCCTCAGATCATTGTGTTCTTGCGTGCTCTGTCTATTTCTTATCTATACATTCACACTCTATTTGATATGAAACTGCGTATTGGTATACTAGACTCTAAGGAATTCACCGTTATGCCGAGGTATGTTCAGGTTGCTGGTTTTGTGGTCGTTATATGTGCACTGACGTATGCTCTGCTGCGCTTACTTATACCCGCACCACACCCTGCCCCAAGGAATGACCCGGGGCGTCCACACTCTCAGCCTGCGCCATCGTCACGCATGCTTTATGGGCTAACCATCGATGACAGCTGGGATGATACAAAAGCACTCAGTGATATTGTGGAGGCACTGCAGCGCTTACCTGCTCGGCCGACGGTGCGGATCGTCATGTCAAATGATAGGTCGCCACAGAGCTACCACGAGCTATTCAAGGCAATTCATCGCGTGGCCGATATCATGGCGCAGCCAGTTGACTCTTCGAGTATGCAACGCTACAGCGTCGAGCGCTACCAGCAGCGCTTTGCCGAATCCTATCACCATCTGTCTCAGTACGTGACAATATGGGAGATCGGTAATGAAATCAATGGCCAAGAATGGATCAAAGAGAATCCGCACCTCACCGCCGCCAAGGTGGCGAGCGCCTACCGCTACATCAGAGATAAGCATGGCCTGACAGCTCTCGTGCCCTATTATTTTCCACCAGGTGAGAGCACGCCCAGTATGAGAGATTGGCTACGCACATATCTGCCTGACGATCTGAAGCAGGGCCTCGATTATGTCCTGGTCAGCTATTACGAAGACGACAACGATGGCTACCAGCCCAACTGGCGGCAGGTCTTCACCGAGCTCGAGGCCCTTTTCTCCCGAGCCAAGCTTGGTATTGGAGAATGTGGCACGCCCAGCGAGCATGCCCCGATGGCACGTAAACTACAGTTGTTTCAACATTATTATTCGATGCCACAGTATACTCCACGCTACGTTGGCGGCTACTTTTGGTGGTATTGGGCGCACGATGGTGTACCGTACAGAGATAATCCACTCTGGGAGGAGACCTCCAAGTACATGAAGAAACGTGAGCGGTGAGCCTAGGAAATTATGCACACTATAGCTCATCCCCACTACCAACACGTGCCGCGGTCACATCTGGTGCGCTTTGTCTTTCTTGCCTTGTTGGAGTAATTTATTTTTGAGCGTCAATACCACATCCGCCTCTTTAGCCAGCTGCTTACTGTGAGTGACGACGATGACGCATTTGTCGTTTTGGTGGGCGGCCCGACGCAGGATGTCGATGATGTCAGCAGCAGTGGTTTCGTCTTTAATTTTTCAAAAAAACTACCTCTTCCATAAAGCGACATCTTTGATCGATAATATTTGCCAAATTTAGCTTCTTTACTTCACCTGGAGAAATAAATAATTGATTACTTGGATCTCTGTCAAGACGCGATGCCTGAGACCACTCTTCAAAGGTAAGATCTCCAAGCTTTATTTGAGAATAATCCTCAATTAATGATAGTTCAAACAGGCGAAATGCTATGGCAGTGTGAGCTACTATTATAAATAGCGTATTAGGTTCTGTTTCTATTTTACTTAAAAAATCTGCCATAAAACTGTAAAACCTTATACTAAAGGATCGTTGCGTCTCGCCAAAAGAGCGAAAAAGGTCCTTTAGGTTCGGGTATTTATTGCCATAAGTATCTCCATTTCTATAATCTATGTTTCTTCTGCTAAATGTCTGGTCTATATAACACTTCGTAGATATAGCAAGAGCTGGCAGTTTCTGTCCAATTTGGTAATTATCGGGTATAGCATATTCCCCGTGGTACAAGTCTCTTATACGATTGTCTATATCTAGCTTTATATAAAGATCTGAATCTAGCTGGCTCAGCTTATTGCCTACAAGTTTGGCTGTATCTTTTGCTCGTAACTGTTCGCTAGATATAAAGCAAACCTTAGTTTTATCACTTTCTTTAGCAAAATCATTTATTAACTCAGCTATACCTAAAGCCTTCTTTTTTTCACTTGGAATTATAGGAGTATTCCTATAATGAACTCGAAAATCCTGAATATCTTCAAGATGTCTAAGTATCAATATATTATATTTTTTGCTCAGTAGATTATTTACCAGTCTAAGACACTTTTCCATATTAAGCATTGTTCTTTTGTGAGAAAATATTTCTATAGACCTCGACAAATAGCCCTTTGCTAAAAACCTTGAATAAGTGTTTAAAATATCAAAAGCTGCCATATCATAAATTTCTTTTTTCATTAGACTATCCGCCTGATAACCATCAAAAAAAGCATTTATATTATCTTCAGCTGACTCAAAATTTGTTAAATATAAGCGCGCTACCATCTTTCCTAAATCACAAGATTTTCTACCGTAGCTAAGTAAGGGATCTATGAAAAAAATTTTCTTATCCTCAATAAGTATATTGTCGGGTTTTAAATCACCATATATTAAATCTGCATTCTCAAGGTACTGAGGATTAAGTAATAGTGTTTTACTGGCTAACTTTACACCCGTCTTAAATAGACTATAGTTCAACTGTTCCTTTTGCGGAGGCTTAGTCTTATTACTCAAAGTTAATTCTTTGAAATTTAAGGCACATTGAGAATTGAACAACTGGTTTGATTGCCTGATGCTAATTTTATTATTGGCAATCATGCTTTTACTGCACTTATCATGGAATTTTCTAATTAATTGGCCGATCTCTTTAAGGTTGATTCTGACATCGGCTGAATTTGACAGCAGATCTCCTAGATTTCTATTGCTAGCAAAATCCATAGTAAGCCATTTACCTATATTGAGAAGTTCGACATCTTTAGGAATTGGCAGTCCGCATTCAGCAATCAAATCCAGAGACTTTTTTTCGTATATATTAGATTGTATGTCATGAGCATAGTTATTAAACAGATGTGTCTTAAATATTTTGTTATCTGACGATTTGACTACAAGTGTTTGCGCTAAAGTTGTTATCTTGTTTGTTAAATCTAGCTCATCGCTTAATGGTGAAAACACAAAATCGTAAGATATAGGTATATCATCCTCGTATTCAACTTTGTATATATCGCAAAAATTTATGATAAGATCCCTTTCACCAAACTTATTGTCAATAAACATTTGCTTAAGATATGATTGCAATATCCTTCCGTGTGTTACTATAGTAATAGCAGATAGGTTACTACTGCGAATAATATTATTGACTCCTATAGAAAAACGAGTTACAGACTCATTAAGACTCTCTCCTCCATTCGTTTTGTAATCCCAATCGTTCTGTGATTTTATAAATTCTCTCTTAGCCAAATCCGAGCTAACGTCTCTGGTGAATAGTACTCTTTCTCCGAGGTGTGAATCGGTAGATATCGTGGTTTCTGCCAGTTTACTTATTATCTCTGCAGTTTGTTCGGCTCTTTTATAATGACTACTATAAACGTGGAGTATACCTACAGATGCCAGGTATCGACCAGCAAGTTCAGCCTGTAAAATGCCCGTCTTAGTTAGTGTCAAGTTTTTATTCAAAATAGAATTGTGACTAGGTGAGTCTTGTTTTTCACCGTGCCTTACAAAATAAACTATTTTCTTCATAGATTCTCTAATTATTTGATACCCAATATAACCTCTTGCTCTTCTATTATGGAATCTATGGCTTTAACGGCATTATAGAGATCTCTTAAAGTCATTCCGCTATAATTAAGCTTCTTGAGTTCTATTGATCGGCTAATGTTCTCATAAAAAGAGTCTGATTGATCTAGATATTTCTCTATTTTATTGAGGTTTAGGTATTTTATTCCTCTTACGTACTGAAGGTATGTAAATACGGTTATAGAATATTTTATGATTTTCTTTACTCGTTCAGTCTTTAGATCACATTTGCCAAGTATTTTCTTTGATTCATTACATAGTATTAAGCTGGCATTGTACACATCATTCGTTATATCTTTCCAGTCTAAATTTAAGATATTTTTTGCAGGCTGAAGAGGAAAATAGGAGTATGACAATTCATGTGTTATAATTGGACCTCTATTATAGCGGTATATTTTCTTTGAGTCTAAGTCAGTTTTGTTATTTATACTTAAGTCAAATTGTAGCTTATGACTATTGTTGTACGATTCTACATAGTTATTTAGTTCTTTATATTTCTCTATATACCCATCATAAAATATAAGGAGATCTATATCAGATCCTTTTCCTGAGTAGTTATGATTTAATGAACTGCCCCACAAATAAACGTATATGTTTTTATCAAGAATAGCTTTTAAATCGATTTCTATCTCAAGAGATCTAAAGAATACGCTTATGCTGTCGCTATAATAGCTATCTACGCGATGGTATCCAAACGGCTGACGAAAAATTAGTAATTTATTACTATTGCTACCTTCGCAAAATCGGTCTAATTCCCTGCATAAAGCTTCCGCCTTTATAACCGTATCACCTTGTGCATAAGCTATCATAACAGGAAAGTCGTAATTAGACAGACGTTTAAAATTGTCATTAAAGTTGGTAGGTATTGTGTTTTCTATATAATCTTCCCAATAAGAAAGATCGCTATTGATTTTATTATCACCTACTAGTTGCTCAACGGTTTTTACAAAGTCTTCTCCTATATATTTACTAGACAGACCGTATATAGGAGAGAATAGAGACATACCGAACACTAGCGGATAGTCGCTAAAATCTACCAGATTTACTAAATATGTAGAATAGGAGTAAGCAATTACCAGTATGGGAATACCCTCCTTTGAAAGTTGATCTAAGGATTCTTTTATGTCATGAATGCTAGAACATATGGTAAACTTGTCGACCTCGCTGTTATTGTATGTCCCAGAATACTGCAGCCAATATATTTTACCTCCTGTATCTGTAATATCATCGAAAAAGCTGAACCTCTTAATCTTCCCCGGTAATCCAGGAAGAAACAAACAATTGTATTTATGTTTTTTGGGCTGATTTACCTCTTCCATTCATAAAACTCCTCTCAATAAATAGACAATTTCTTCTAAGTTGTCATCTGCTGGTCTGCCGAAACCAGACTTGATTTTAGGTATTATATTTCTGCTTACCTCGCCATAGACGAACTTTCTAATATCCATAATACCCTCTCGCACGAAATAATTAGCTATTCTTCCCAGTGCACGAACCAAATTTGAGGTATCTACTAAAAACTCTTCTGAATTAAGGCTAGATGAAGAATTTATATAGTCTATTGCATTATCTATTTTACGCTTGGTTTTTGAATGTTCTTTTCGAACATTTTCAAGCTGTACTTCGTCTATATTTCGTGCCCGATCTAACATAAACAAGGGTAGATATTTTGCGAAAAAATCCGTCCCTAAATCATCCAACCTTGCTTTGTCTATATTGCAAGGAAGATTGCTGGTAAGCACATACCTTGCTGAAATGTCTGGTGATAGGATAGCTGTATATGGAATAGTATTTTGCGCCGTGGCTGCTCCTTGTATTTGTGTTATTGAATCAAGATCATACTGCTCGATAACCATCTCCGGCATTAATGATAATCCGATTTTTGGATCTAATACGAAATCTTCGTAACCACTAATCCCGATTGGTTGACCGTAGTCTCTTTTTCTGGTTATCATTACTCTACTAGGTATAGTAAATAGCTGACCTTTCAAGAATCTTGTTTTTCTAGGTAATACAACTTTACCTCTAATTTCCTCTATATTCAAGTTGATAGTGTCTATGAAAAGAGTTTTGCGCTTATCGATTTTAAGGTTATCCGACTGACAATATCCACACACTGAAGCATTAGATGCAGCAGAGGCTACAATATTGCCGCAATTTGCACATGATATAACAGAGTCTGCATCTTCATAGATTACACCTTGACCTAAAAGGTCTTGAATCTTTGAAAGAGTCCACTCTGTAGTGCTAGTATCGTCGTCGCGCACTACAATGGTGTTCGATAGGTCAACACCTAGATTTTCTAGAAATTTATATTTTTCATACAATAGCTTAGTAGAATACTCCTTTCGGTCTATTCCATCTAGCTGACTTTGCGATAAATATTCTCGATCCATATGGCTACCAAAGCAATTCCACATATCTATCTTCGTGGTGGTATAACCCATGCTCGCACGTATTTCATTAAGTGCATATGAAGCAAGGAGCGGTGTCAACCTTTCTAGTCTATTGTCGAACTTATCTCTATTTTGGTTCGGTGCAGAAGCTATAAGATCTCTAGTATTTTTGTTCATACTCTCAATCATGTATTCATGATAAGCTACCTTAATATAATTAATCAACATTTGTGTAATTGATTGCAATAATCTATAGATCTATAAGCTTAGTTTCTTATCCTTCAGCGTCAATACCACATCCGCCTCTTTAGCCAGCTGTTTACTGTGGGTGACGACGATGACGCATTTGTCGTTTTGGTGGGCGGCACGGCGCAGGATGTCGATGATATCGGCGGCGGTAGTTTCGTCCAGGTTGCCGGTCGGCTCGTCCGCCAAGATAATCGGTGCATGCGAGACCAGCGCTCGGCCGATCGCCACACGCTGCTGCTGCCCGCCAGATAGTTTCATGACATTGCGGTTGATATGATTGTTGTCCAGGCCCATAGCATGCAACGTCTCGTTGGTGGCCTTGGCATTAACCAATTTCAAGTTTTCCAGCGGCGTCAGATAATCGATCAGATTATAATTCTGAAACACCAGCGAGATATTGTGCTTGCGATGGTGCGAATAGCCCTGCTCGGCGATGTCTTCGTCGTCGAACAAAATCTGCCCGCCAGTCGGTGTGTCTAGCCCCGCGAGCAGCCCCAGCAGGGTCGATTTACCAGCCCCAGAACTACCGATGATGGCGTAGAATGTGCCTTTTTCAAATTGATAATTAATACCGTTGAGCACATTGCTAGTGCCGTCAGCGTATGAGTAAATGATATCGCGTAACGTAAGTATTGACATACTACCTCCTAACTTAATTTTGCTAAAATTTGCTTTGGTGATTGGCGCATAATTGGCGCGGTGGCAGCGATAGCTGATAGCAGCACGACCATGTAGCCGAAGGCGAACGCCTGCAGGTAGGTCGCCGGTGGCGCGGTTTGCACCACGGTTTTTTCTACGCGCTGGCTTTGGTCAGTTTGCGCTGTCAGGGCAGTAGAAATTTGCGATGAGGCAATCGAGCCGATGGCGAGCGCGAACACCGAGCTAACTAGAGCGATGATCGCCAGCTCTGCCAAGAACTGCCCGATAATCTGCCGCTTCGACGTGCCGATAGACAGCAAGATGCCAATTTCATGCAAGCGGCCGCGCACCCAGAACACCAGCACTAGCGACAAAACTGCCAGCCCTGCCCCGGCCGCACCGATGGTGGCGACCGTTAAAATGTTTTGAATGCCAGCGATGTTTTGGAGAACCCCAGCAAATACCGCCCCGTTGTCAGTCAGGCTAAATTTTTGCCAATCGACGTTTGGTAGGCTTTTGGTGCGGTCTGTTAGTGACTTTAGCTGATGTGGATGTTCGGCAAAATATGTCGCCCGCGTCAACTGCTGGCTACCTGTCAACTGCTGTGTCGCAGCCAAGTTGGTGATGAGATGATTCTCCGCCATGTCGGACTGCAAGACCGCCGGCTTTTCGCCTTTGCCGCTGAAGACTCCTGCGACAGTCACCGTCACGCGCCTGCCGTCTTTGGTGATGTCCAGCTTGTCGCCTGGCTTGATGCCATTTTTCTCGGCAAACGTTTTGTGAATCAATGCCGCGTTGTGATCGTTCGCCGTTAGGTGCTTGCCCTGCTCTAGTTGGTAGAATCGACCGGTGAACTCGCCGAGCAGATTGCTTTCTGTCGCGCCCGTCACCTTCGCCTCGCCAGCCACGTTAGAGTCCAGCTGCACGCCGCTACCCGCTACGTCAACCAATTGTTTACCCGGTAGCCCCGCGGTGGTCTCTGCCTGGAAATTGTGCGCTTTGACCTTGCCCAGGCGCTGCACTCGCTGCGCGATATCCATCGGCACCTCGCCCAATGGCTGCTTGCTGGCGATACGAAAGCCGGCGCGAATGTTCCGCTCGACCGATTGCTTCAGCTGCGCCATCGTCTGCTGCACTGTCAGCGTACCGATCAGCAGCGTGAAAATCAGCGTCATGATCAGGGCGATGGTCAGGCTGCGACGCCGCCGCCGCGCCACAGCCGTACAGGCTCGTGTGATAATCGTCATCGTTCGCCCCTAGTCCACTTCGGTTAGTAATTCTTTTGGCGTTGATTGGGTAATCGGCCGCGAAGCCAGCAGCACCGCGATGATAATCACCGCTAGTCCAGCGCCCCATACCGCTAGCAGATCCGTCGGCTGCACACCAACCGTCACCTTGTCCAGCGTGCGTGATGACGTCACCGAGTCAGCGTCAGCACCGAGCGACGCACCGTTCAAGGAACTGCCAGCTTGACGCGTGGCATTCTGCGCCGCCTGTGATACCACGTGATCACCCATTTGTTGAGCAATCAGCCCTGCGGTAAAGTACGACGCACCGAAGCTCAGCACCGCGATCATCACTAGCTCAGCGATGTATTGCAGCACAATCTTTGACTGCGGCACGCCCGTCGCCAAGAGCACGCCCGCTTCGCGTTTGCGTTCATTCATCCACAAATACAGCACCATGCCAATCACTGCGACGCTGACCAGCGCCGTCGCCCACAGCATACCGTCGATCAAGCCGTACACGCCGTTCACTGCACCCGTCACGCCGGCTAGCTCCTGACTATTCTTGTTGAGCTGGTACTTTTGCCAATTAACTGGCAATTTATTTGCCCGCGCCATCACCTCATCCAGCTGCTTGGTGCCTTTGGTGAAGAACGTAGCGTCCTGGTAAATCTCATTTTGCGCGGTATAGGCATTCAACTGGCGAGTTGTCGCAAGGTCAGTCAAGAACACATTCTCGAACAGTTCCACCTGGTACGTCGCCTGCTTTGGGTTTTTGCCGTTAAATATACCGACGATTTCCACTTCCACCTCGTCCTTGGATGGATGCTCGTTGTCGGTGTCGTATTGATTGGCCTTCAGCTTAATTTTGCTGCCCAGCTTCAGGTTGTTTGCCTTGGCAAAGTCTTCGTGCACCAAAATCTTGTGCGAATCGTTCTCGGTGATGTGCCGGCCAGCGATGAGCTTGAGCGACTCAGCCCGGAACTTTTTCTCGGACTCAGATTTATTGACGCCGATGATAGTCGCGGCGTTGCCAAACTGTTTGTCTTTCTCGGCATCATAGCCGCTGCCACCACCCGGTAGTGGCACCAGTTTGGTATTGATAAAATCGACCGTGGCGTTCTGGCGTTTGACATAGTCCGTCACACCCTCCAGATTCTTCACTGCGTCGATGTCTTTATTCGACACCGTTCCCGAGCCGCGGGCGGTCCCTGGATTGGTGCGCGGATTATTGCCCAGCGTGAAGCCGGCCTTGAGCGTTTTGTCTAGCGACTGCGCCGCCGCGTCGGTTGAATGCTTGATGGCAAATCCACTCAGCATAATCGTCGACATACACAGCAAAATCGCCAGCAAAATCAGCGTTTTGAGTTTTTTCCTGGTGATATACAACCAGGCACGTTGTATAAATGACATAGATCTCCTTTCTTGGTTCTATGCCAGTGTAGCAAGGGTATGTGAAGGGAATGTGAAATGAGGGATTTAGCTTTAAGCAGCTTCCGCTACATGCTACTAGTGACTATTAATTATAGTTTTTCATAAGATAGAAAATATAGGGAATAATTAGAAATATAAGAAACGTGTCAATGATAATTTCTATGAATGAAACTACACCAAAGCCTTGAGGAATCCCCGCTAGACAAAAATATATCTTTATTAAATGCAAAAATAACAGCACTAGAGGAATAATAAATTTATAAAAGATATCAATAACGTTTAATATGAATGGATACCCCCTACTATATTCAGTGCTTTCTCTACAAAAAATATTAGCACCTGCCTTATTATTTAGCTCGCTTTCTAATTTACCTATATAGGAGTACTGTCTTTCTATCTGTATATTGGTTTGAAAATAGCGAATCAATAAATACGTTATTGCAACAGATACGACTATTTGCAACGACGTAATCAGAAAACTGGTTGATTCAATTTTAATATTTTGAGAAAGATTTAAAGAGTCCTGGATTATCTTTGCAAATTCTAATGGTTGACGTAGAAAAATAATATTAACTACTTCAAATATAAACAATAAACGAAAAAACTTTTCGCGATCCTTGTGTGTACTCTGAAGCATACTGTTGCTAACTTTATAGTGATCGTACAATATATCTATGTCAGTAGCCATATTAGGAATTTCTTACAGCCTCAAAAATGTCTCTTGGATTAAATGAGTATATTCTTTTGGCATTCACTCCTCTTAACTCATCTGGATAGCCAAAATCTTTATTGATTTGAACAGCTATAAGCTTTTTGCCTAATTCTTTAGCCTTAGCTATTTCGTAATTTTGCCAATTTCGATATCCGATCAAGCAAGCATCTGGATGAAGCTCGTTAGCATGCTTACCAACAATAACTACAACCGCCGAAGATTCTCGAATTTTTGTCGTTAATACAGCCTTTACTCTACCGACACTATTAGTCTTAATTTCACTTGGAGTGCGATCGTCATAAGTGAAGTCAAAATATGGATTGGCACCCCAGGCACTCATCATATAACGATAGCCACAGTCATAAGTATAATTAAATGATATAAATATCTTCGGCTTTCTTGAGTAACCTGTTGGTATTTTGGGAATTTGTGCTGGTGTGTAGTACGACATAATAATTAGATAATACTCCCTCTGATATAACTTTACCATACCCAAAACCGCCCCGCACTAGCAGGACGGTTTTGGCGTTTTACGGCTATTTACGCCCCTGGCTTCGGCGCTGGGGTGTCTTTCTTTGGTTCGGCGTCCTTTTCGAATTTGACGTTTTTCAGTTCTTTTTCGAGGACGCTGCCTGCGATAAAGCGGACTTTGGCCTCCTCAATGATACTAGGATTGACGTCTTTTTCCTCAAGGACGCCTTTGGATTTGAGCGTAACGTGGAAATAACCAAGCTCGCCCAGGTGCACGCTATGACCTTTGGCAAGCAGCGATGCCAATTCCTCGCCCAAAATCGTCAAAACCGCCTGGATATCCGTCTTGCTAACAGTGGTAGAATGACGGGCAATATTATCGGAGAGTTCGGGCAAGTCGATGCGGCCAGCTTCCGATTCACGGGCATAATACTTTGGCGGATCGGCTGGTTTGGCTGGATTTTTCATCTTAACGACTTTATATTTCAATGTCATTTGACTATCCTTTCCGTTGATTAATCAACACATTGTAGTAGAGCTTTGAGACTACCACGGTACTTTTTCTAAACTACCATGGTACTTTTCGAAAAGTACCACGTTGGTTTTCACTGAGCGAGTGTTGCCTCTTAAAAACAGGGTTGCCGGTCGATAAGTTGGAGTCTGGAGGCTATCAAAACACCGCTTAACGAATTATCTTTCTGCGAGTTATATCGCCACCCCACCTCCTTTCGGATTACAGCCACCGCCGCCGCAAGCCGCGATGCTGGTTGTGGTTTTAGTATAGCATGGATGGGGCGGAAAGGCGAAGAGTTGGGTGTTTTTGTATTCGTGCGGTTGTAGCATGGCGGAGTTGACGGTGATTTCCGTAAAATCGCTTGATTTCGGGCTCTAGTATTGATATACTGCTATTCAGCCTTTGCAGTTGCAGAGGTCAGTGTTTCGCCCAAAGCCATTGGGTTTGAGACACTCCAATTCGCGGAGAGCTACAATTCTCCGCCCGACTCCAGAAGGAGTTATTATGGCACGTGTCAGTAAGTGTCCCGACACTGGGCTAAAGCGCAAGTATTGCTTCTGTTCCAAGTGTATTACGATACAGAACAACGCCATCCAACGCAGTGGTAACCTGCGGAGAGACCGCAAGGGTACCAACCGTAGGGAGCACGACACTAAGGGTCGTAACTACCACGGTCGTAGCGATAATTGCAAGTGGTGCTAGCCATTCTGACCCGGACAAGTCGATAAACTGTCCATATTTTATTTGATAATATATAGACGACATGCAACGAATCCTTATCTGTAAACAAGCTGCTTCGCCCATTGAGGCGCATATCTATGAGTATCTAGCGATGACCAAATTAAAGCAGATTATGCAACAATTTGGATTATTACGGCAAATTGATTATTTCGCGCTTGGTACGCACTATTCGGGTACAGGATTTATCACTATTGATATTGATTTATATACGGAAGAAGCAGTTAATCTGGCGCATGATTTGCGGCAACTTCAAGCACTTACAGATAACGAATCTTTGAACTTAGCCATGAGTCAAATCGCCGCAGGAAATGATTGTACGATTATTTGCAATAATCTTGATAAACTCCAATATAACATAGCTAAATTAAACAAAAACGATTGGCAACCAATTGAAAAAATCGACCAGCCACTTATTATTAGTCCGCTTGCCGAACACAAATTCCTGTACGAGACCGACGATCCTATTACGTCGATTAGCCACATCTCTTGCGCCCTTAAACAACCGCTAAATAGCGACATGATGCTGTTAGCTTTATTTTATTATCTGGCTTTTGCCATTCATGGTACAGTATCCGACATAGCCAATGTTCGTTTGGGATATTATAATCTTAGTGAACATGCTGAACGAATTAATAAAAATATGTCTTGTATTTGCGAATTTGGCGCACTTAGCGATTTAGCAGACAGAGACAAACTACGAGACATATACCATGAAGTTATAGGAAAAATGCTAGAAAAAGCAGCTCTAGCGCGCATTTCTCGCCGCATTAAATCCTTTTCGTACAACGACGGGAGAATGAACGTTCCAAATATCGATATGTACATTTCAGAAATCGGCATTGTTGCTGGTGAAAAAACTTGGCAGAAATTAGCAAAAGAAAAAACAATTGCTAATTTACTAGATAAAATGATTCTTGAAATAGTGTAAAATCACCTCATGAAGCACTTCACCCTCGTCAAATACCACCCCTGCACACAGCTCGCTCATCTTTACGAGCATTTGTTTGTTACCACGGTCGCCGATTACCTTTACCGCCACGGGCAATACAAGCTGTTGGATTACGCACTCAATGGTGCTACTTATGATTCTGGCGTGATAATTATCTCTGCGGAATGTTACGCCAAAACATCAGCAAAATTACTTCAAGACTTAGCGACGATGAAGACTGATTTTGGCGAAGCTCCTTTTTACTTGCCGATTTCACGAGCTTTATCACAGATTATCGCCGAAGAGCCAGAGGCGATTTTTATTGGTGATGTCGATACGATAATCGGCGAATTGAGATTGCTTGATGACCAGCCTTGGCAAGATTTAGATTCGGTTGAATTGTTGCCAAAAGATGTGCACGGAGATAAAAAGTTGCTTGATCTGATGTATACTACCGATCAGCCAGCTACCAAGCCACGTAAGATCAAGCTGCAATTACAGTTTAGTGATCCATCAATTGAGCTGCGCATGTTGTGGCGCGAATTGGTGCGCTTTTTGAATTTATCAATCGGGCAAAAAGTTTGCCAAGAGTTCGGCACTTACTTTACTGATGAATCTGTCAAAGATAGCGCAAATTCAACGACAGTAGTTAGTATATTTTTGGTCAATTCTCACATACTGCCGGCAACAAAAATAGAGGAAATCGCCGCAAGCGTTAAACACACTCTAGAAACGATCACTAGACTAGAAATTCTACAACGTTTTGCGAATTATCTATCACTAGCTTCTTATTCTGCCAATCCGCATGCCGCCCCAGACGAGGATCGCATACTTAGGGAATTTGGCGCCATCTTAGGCTCTGCTGGCTGGAAGAAAATCGCTAGCGTAGAGAATTTGACTAAGGTTTTGCAGGCAACGCGAATCACTGTAAAAGATTCAGCAACAAAGCAGATTAAAACTATTTGACTTACTGACGGTTTTATTATTGACCAAACACCACCCTCTACTCTACAATCAAAATGTGATCAAAACAGTTTCAAAAGCCCTTATAAAGAATCGTGCTGGCGCGTATTTACTGTTGTACAGAGGAGATTCGCATCCGAATTTTCCCGGACATTTGGATTTCCCTGGCGGAGAGGTTGAGTCTAATGAATCATGCAAAGCGACAACCGCTCGCGAGATATGGGAAGAAACCGGCATACACGTTCAGCTAAATAGTCTAGAAGAGTTATTTGCTAAACAGCACAAAAACGTAAAACACATACTTTTTGAAGCGAATATAGACAAGATAGACATTCCAGTCAAACTAAGTTGGGAACATAAAAATTACTGCTGGATGATGCGAGAAGAACTATTGAACACAGCCGTCCCAAATAATGCAGATCCTTATTATGTTGATGTTATTGATTATTTAGGTACCTAGCTTATTCTACGCCCTCACTTACAACCGAATGCCTCGCCTTATCGTTTTTCGTAATATTTTCAGCGATTGATAATAATCCAACTTCCTCTTCATCGACAAGGCCTCCGGAGAGCACAAGTACATCTCCGTTGACCTCGACGGTAACATGACGGAACACTACGACTACGAGTGATCGTTCTATTCTGAGCCATGATATAAAACTGGCTCATTTATCCATGTTTTTATTATAAAATAGTCTTATGAAAGCAGATCTTAACAGTTTTGAATCAATAGCAAACTCCGCCAGGAATCTGAACGATTTAAGTCGCAATATTATTAGCTATTTTGCAACAAATGACCAATTTGATACAGCGTTATCAAACAACGACTCCCAGGAGAGTCGTATATTCAACCTAGCAATGCAGTATCTTGATGACGAAAAGGCTTCCGAACGAGAAGAAATCGCTCGCAAACTAGAGAATCGCATTACGGAATATTGTTCTACACAAAAGCGATAATAATCGATAAAACCTCTGGACATAACCTGAAAAATGTCTTATCCTTGATAAAATAATCCTATGTATAAACAACGAGACGAATATACTGCAGCACGAGAAATTATTGATTTATATTACGATACACCTGATTCTGCTGATATTATAGAGTCTCTCAGTTGTATCTGTTTCTCGTTGGCGCGAACTTTCGAACAAGGTGGCGAAAGGACTATTTGGGATGATATGTTTGATTATTTTGATCAAGATTATATGGCAATTGAAAAGAAACTAGAGCGCCCAAATCGTCAGATAATTGATGACTTGTACTGCGAGATTATCAATCAAATACACTAGCACACACCTACCCTCGCCCTTGATATAAAACAAAAAACTGCTCTATCCTTGAACCATGAAGAAAGCTGATAACCACAACATAGCTGCCGCCATCCGCGCCACCATGCTATCGCCAACCGTGAATTCGTACTTATCAGAAGTCAGTTTTACCCGCCCTTCGACTTTGAGCGTCATCAAACTGTGCCGCAATTCGCCAGTTTTTGGATTAACAATATTTAGCACATCTTTATATGAGACAGCCGAATCAATTTCGATCATGGACTATATATTCTTTTACTTACTTAAAATATCCTCAAGCGCAGTAATTACTATTGGTAATGTTTGCCAATCTATCAATTAACTCTAGCAGTTTTTTCCATGAGACTCTGTCGGTGTGGTCATTATCAACAGTAACAGAGTATACGCAAACTTTATATAGAAGAGGATATTCTCGTGAATTAATCCAAGTCTGCATCTCCAAAGGATACGCTAACTGGTCAGAAACTCCAATAGCCGCACCATAATCAGTAGTCAATAAATCAAGCCCATCACGCCTAATTTGGTCCGCCCAATACTTACAGTGCTCAACTGCTTGTTTGTAGGTCATTTGATGGTATTGGTACTCACCTTTATCCATATCTCATGATTATAACATGAAAAAATCCCAGACTAATAATTAATGAGTAGTCCGAGATAACTACCTCCTTTTAGTTATCAAATACTTCTGGCGGAATATGGTGATTTAATTCTGCCTGTTTATTATCTTATAAGCTATCCTCTATGCAAAAATACACGGATCAAATAATTCATTATAGAGTTTATTTTCTAATATATCTTGACCTTCCTATTTAGTATCAACTACTAAGTTTACATAATTTCGACAAAAACCTAAAATTAAGAATCATTCATTTTTAAGCTCTTCTATAAGATTTTTTAATTCTCGCCACATATATTCTAGCTGTACTTCAGAACCATTTGACCACTCTAGATCGCTTGCAAGATCAGATATTTGCTGGACTTTAAAATTATTCTCTATAAGTTCTTCATATATATCATCATAATCGCATATAAGCTCACCCACTATGTAGGCCGCTAGGGTTTCTCTAGATTCAGTTTTCTCTGCTGATAACACTTCTTCATCTAGGAATTTGATTAATCTTTGTTTCGGATCCATGGACCGAATTATAGCATAGAATAACCCGGGTAAAAAAAGCTTAATATTTAACTCTGTGGTGGTAAGAATTTCTGAATAGATCGCTCACATTGATTAAGCAGTTTAACATTAAGCGGCATTGGATTATTATTGTTTAAAGAATAGTACCTCTGGTCACATATACTAGCGAGATCATCCCACGATACAACAGACGAGTCCTCCAGACCGCGTGCCAACGAGAACGCAAAACTATCAAGATATTCAAGTACATCTGAATTATTGGCATTTTCACGAATCATTTGAATCATATCACGTGCTAGAATTGCCTGTTTATCTTGCTTCATAATCTTATTCCAGTTTTATAATTTATCAATTAACTCTAGCAGCTTTTCCCACGAAGCTCTGTCGGTGTGGTCGCGGTCGACAACGCCAGCATAATATCGTATTGCATAAATATCTGGATATCTTGGGGCTGAGATCCATTCCTGCATATCTAGTGGATAAGCTAACTGATCGGAAACCCCAATAGCTGCAACCCAGTCAGTAGTTAACAAATCAAGCCCATCGGCTCGGATCTGCTCCGCCCAGTGCTTGCAGTGCTTGACTGCTTGTTTGTAGGTCATTTGAGGGTATTGATTATTTTTATCGTATTCTTCTGGCAGATCATCAATTAGTTCCAATAACTTTTCCCACAAAGCTCTGTCGGTGTAATTATTATAGTCAATGTCTATAGCATATGTACGAACTCGATACAAATGATAATATTTTTGCGGATCAATCCAAGTCTGCATATATAGTGGATAAACTAGCTGGTCGGAAACCCCAATGGCTGCAACATAATTAGTGGTCAATAAATCAAGCCCATCGGCTCGGATCTGCTCCGCCCAGTGCTTGCAGTGCTTGACTG
>ERZ773076.44-NODE-44-length-74589-cov-7.338798_pt1 | contig 74589 bp, 72 predicted proteins | sample MGYA00580613_ERZ773076 | MGnify/ENA primary metagenome ERZ773076 (study PRJEB29015, sample SAMEA2738005) | human oral metagenome | biome: human oral; feature: human-associated habitat; material: dental | place: China | collected 2057 ...
GGACAAGGAGTTTTTCACTCAACTCGTCAACAAAAGCTGATATATATATCATATCTGAATGTTAAAGTCAATGGATTTCAGCAATTTTATTGAATTTTAGGCAAAAATAGGGTGAAAATGGCGATAAAAATAAGTAAAATCATGAAAAACCGCGGAAAAATGGATAGGAAAAGAAAAATAGCTTCCGGGGGCGCGGAAGCTATTGCAGTTATTGATTTTACGGCGGACAATCGCGGCCTGAAATAGATCAGGCGCTTGAGCAATTTAGCTGATATTCAGGACTTGCAGCTGGCGGCTGGCGGAGCCGTTTTTCCAGGAAACAGTTTCCGACGCTTTGTGGTTTAACAGGCTTTTACCCAGCGGACTGTCTACGGAAATTCGCCCGTCCAGCGGATTAGCCTCCAGGCTGTGAACCAGCCTATAGCGGAACATTTGCCCGTGCTGATCCATCAGATCCACCACCGAACCCAGCGCAATCTTCAGCCGGTCGCGTTTGCGCGGCAGCGGTTTGGCGGTTTTGGCGGTCTCTCTCTTCAGACTTAGCCGGGACTGGACGTTCTCCAGGCTGATGATGACGTCGCTGCGATGAAGCTTGTCGTCGCGGGACTTGGCGCGCCCGATTTCTTTCAGCTCGGCGATCAGCGACTTTTCTTCAATCTCCAAGCGCGAGATCTCCTTATGCAATTCCTTAAATCCTTTTTTGCTTAAAAATGTTGTACTCATACTTCCCCTTTCAGACTGGCAATCCAACCAATCAATAATCCCATTACAACATCCGATTCTGAAAATTAGCTGAAAATCTAAACAATTGGCAAAGAAATGGTAAAAACTGTCGAGCCTTTTATGGTGGTAACAGAGATTTGTCCGCCTAAAGCTCTGGTCAATTGTTCCGCCAGCGGCAGTCCTAATCCATAGCCTTTCGTCCGCTGGTTGCCGCGAAAAAACTGCTCAAACACGTGCGGCAGATTCTGCTGGGAAATTGCGCCGTCGTTAGTAAAATGCACGGTGATATTCTGTTTCGATGGTAGCACCTGGATTTTTACCGGCGAATTCTTCGGGCTGTGTTTTAATGCGTTGTCAAGTAAAATCGCGCACAGCTCCCGCGTTGCGGCTTGGTGAAGAGAGATATTTGTGTGTTCCGGACAATTCATTTCCGTACGGGTTTCGGCTTTTCGTTCGCGGATGAGATTGGTTATCAATTCTGCCAAGTCGAAGCTTTTATCTTCCAGCGCCAGCCTGTTTTCCGTTCGCGACAATTCTAAAAGCATAGTGGTCAGCTCGGTCAATTTGTTAATTTCCTCCAAATTGCTTTCCAGCGTTTCCGTTAGTTCCGCCCGCGGCGCCTTCGGGTTTTTCAGCGCCAGTTCGGTCTCTGCTTTCATAATTGCCAGCGGCGTGCGCAGCTGATGGCTGGCGTTGGAAACAAACCGCGACTGGGCTTTATGCGCCGCCTCAATCGGCCGCAGCGTAATCCTGGCCAATAAATACGAGCAAGCGCCGCCCGCCAGCAGCACGATGAGATTGATATAGCCCAAGCTAATCAGCAGATTGCGCGTCGAAATATCCATTCGTTCCGACAAGTCAATGCTAGGAAAATCGTTGCCGCGCTGAATGATAATTTTATGGATTTGCGCGTCAACTTCCGAGCGCGCCACTTGAAAAATAATACTGCTAAACAACAGGCTGACGACCATTAAAATCAGTAAATACCAGCTCGCCAATTTGATAGTTGCCGAAGTAAAAATTTTCATGCTTCAATCCGGTAACCGAAGCCGCGGACGGTTTTTATCAATTGTTTTTTGAACGGCTTATCGATTTTTTGGCGCAAGTTTTTTATGTACGCCTCGACATTGTTCGGTAAAATATCGGCATCAAAATCCCAAACATGGTCGATTAACGTTTCTTTGCTAAGAATTTGGTTCGGGTGCTGCATTAAATATTCCAGCAGCGCGTATTCTTTACTAGTCAAGTCGATAGTCTTTCCGGCGCGCATCACGGTTTGCTGCTGCTTATCAATCGTCAAATCGGCAATTTTCAAAACATCTGGCTGCTGAATTGGCGGCCGGCGCAGTAAGGCTCGGACTCGCGCCAGCAGCTCGTCGATAGCAAAAGGTTTAACCAAATAATCATCTGCGCCGGCGTCCAGCCCGAAGGTTTTATCCTCGGTGGTGCCCAGCGCTGTGAGGAATAAAATCGGCATGTTTTTACCGTTTTTACGCAATTTTTTAACAATTTCCGCGCCCTCCATGCCCGGCAGCATTCGATCAACAATCAGTAAATCGTACGGCTGGCTGTCTGCCAAATTAAAGCCTTCTTCCCCGTCGTGCACGGCGTCAACGGCGTACGTCTCGCGCTTGAGCGCCTCGGCGATGACTCGGGCGATTTTTCGTTCGTCTTCGATAATTAGCAGCCGCATATATTAACTATTATACGCCATTTGGCAGCTCGGGCGGGATAGTGCTATAATTTCTTCAAAGAAAAGGAGAGTACATGCCGGATAGGAAAAAAATTGTTGAAATTCGTCATTTTAAGATGAAATTTGGCGATAAAACAGTTATTAAAGATTTGAGCTTTGACGTTTTTCAGGGCGAAGTGTTTGGTTTTCTCGGTAGCAACGGCTCGGGAAAAACCACGACACTCAGGGCGCTGCTGGGGCTATACGAGCCGACGGCGGGCGAGCTGCTGATTGACGGTAAGCCGTATGCGGTAGATAGCCAGATTAACCTCGGTTATCTGCCGGAAGAGCGCGGGCTGTATAAAAAGGAAAAAGTGCTGGACGTGATGATTTATTTCGGCCAGCTGAAAGGTCTAAGCCGCGATGAAGCAAAGGAATTTTCTCTGAATTTTCTGAAGCGCGTTAATTTGACTGATAAAGCTGGTATGCGGCTGGATAAGCTTTCTGGCGGCCAGCAGCAAAAAATTCAGCTGGGCGTGACCATTATGGGCGATCCGGAACTGCTAATCATGGACGAGCCGACCAAAGGCTTTGATCCGGTCAATCGGCGGCTGCTGATGAATATCATTGAGGAGCGGCGCAAGGCTGGCGCGACGATTATTTACGTGACGCACCAGATGGAAGAAGTCGAACAGCTGTGCGATCGGCTGATTCTATTAAAAGACGGCCAAGCGGCGGCGTACGGCACGCTGGCAGAGGTGAAAAAACAGTTCGGCGGCGCATCAATGGATGATATTTTTGTTAAAGTGTACGGCGGCGAAGCAAAGGAGTTAGGCGATGAGTAAAATGCATAATTTGGGGACAGTTTTCAAGTTTGAGACTATCCGGGTACTGAAAAAGCCGACGTTTTGGCTGATGGCGCTGGGTTTTCCATTGATGTTTGCGGCGCTGTATGGCATCGTGTTTTGGTCGCAAATCACGACGATGCAAGCGGCGAAAGAGTTAGAGAAACAGGAATTTTCATTGGCGGTTACTGACGATTCAAAACTCGTCAGACCAGAGCTACTCATGGCCGCTAAGACGAAAACTGTCGAGTCGAAAGAAGCTGGAATCAACGACGTAAAAAACGGCAAGATTGACGCTTATATCTACTTCCCGAAGGATATTGGCAAGCAAAAAGTTGAAGTTTACGGTAAGGATGTCGGGCTGTTTCAGAACGGCAAATACGGCGCAGTGGCGCAAAGCTTATTAAGCCAATCAGTAGCCAGCAGTGTCAGTCAAGCGCAAGTTGCTATATTGCAAAACAAAGTCCAATTATCGTCAACTACTTATCTGGACGGCAAGGAGCATGGCGGTATTAACGAGATGATTGCGCCGGGGCTGTTTTTAGTGATTTTCTTTATGCTGGTTACTTTCTTTGGCAACCAAATGCTAACCAGCTCCACCGAGGAAAAGGAAAACCGCACGGTGGAGATGCTGCTGACGATGGTAAAAACCGATACGCTGATCACTGGCAAAATTCTATCGCTGATGGTGCTGGCGTTGATTCAGATGTTGGTGATTGTTCTGCCGGTGGCGGCGGGTTACTTGGCGTTCGGCTCAAAGCTGCAGCTGCCGAATATGGATTTAAGCTTATTGGTATTTGATCCGGTGCGGATTGGCTTGGCGCTGGTGATTTTTCTGGCGAGCTTTATGATGTTTACCGGCATGCTGGTGACTTTGGGTGCGATGATGCCGACTGCCAAGGAAGCTAGCCAGTGGTTTGGCTTGGTGATTATGCTGATATTTGGGCCGTTTTACGGCATTACGGCGTTCGTTTCCTTCCCTGATTCGCCATTTGTCAAGTTCTTATCGCTGTTTCCGTTCACGGCGCCGATTCCGCTGCTACTCAGGAATGCGGTTGGCAATTTGCCGGCTTGGGAAGGTTTGCTGGGGGTGGCGCTTTTGATCGTGGCGGCAGTGTTTGTTCTGTGGCTGGCGGTACGAATTTTCCGCTACGGCGCGATGTCGTATGACAGCAAGTTATCTCTGTCAGCGTTGCGGATGAAGCGAAAAGCTGATAAAGTTTAAGTATGAAAGTACGCATTGAAATAGACACTAAAACATTTGTGCGGTTTTGGCTGGTGGTTATCGGGTTCGGGCTGGCGGGACTGGCGATTTATTCGGCGAAGGATGCGCTGATTTTACTGGGAGTTTCTCTGTTCTTGGCGCTGGCGCTGAACCGTCCAGTGGCGGCAATTGCCAGGAAATTGCCTGGTAAAAGCCGGCTCGGCGGCACGGCGCTGGCGTATGTTACGCTGATTCTGCTGCTGGGCTGCGTGGTGTGGTTCGTGGTGCCGCCAATTGTCCAGCAATCTGCTAAATTCGTCGAAAGCGTGCCGAGCCTAGTTGATCAAGCTGGTTCGCAATGGCACGGCGTTAATAGTTTTATTGATAAGAATAATCTGCGTCCGCAGGTTGATGCCATGCTGGAGAACCTCAAGCAGCAATCTTCGGCATGGGCGGCTAGTGTCGGTACGAATATTTTAAGCAGTGTCGGCTCGCTGGCGTCGTTTTTAACATCGCTGTTTCTGGTGCTGGTTTTGTCGTTCCTTATGCTGCTGGAGGGTCCGACGTGGGTCCGGCGGCTGTGGGGCCTGTATAACGACCAAGAGAAAATGGAGCGCCATAAGAAACTGGTCGGCCGCATGTATAATGTGGTGACGGGCTATGTTTCCGGGCAATTGACAGTGTCGGGCATCGATGCGGTGCTGTCAGGGTTCGTGGTGTTTGTATTGAGCTTGACTTTCCCTGTCATCAATTCGAATTTGGCAATGTTAACAGTCATGGCGACGTTTATTTTAACGCTCATTCCGATGTTTGGCGCGACGATCGCCGGCGCACTGATATCGCTGCTGCTGTTGTTTAACGACGTAACTGCCGGTATTATTTACGCTATCTACTTCGTTGTTTACCAGCAAATTGAAAATAATTTCGTTTCGCCGTCAATCCAGTCGAAGAAAGTTGAATTGTCGGCGTTGACGGTTTTGGTGGCGGTGACAATTGGCTTGTATGTTGGCGGTTTGCTGGGCGGTTTGGTCGCTATTCCGGCGGCTGGCGCTGCGAAAGTTTTGCTGGAAAACTATCTGGAGCAAGCCAAAACTAACCGTGTCGAGAGCGAAAAACCGCTAAGCAAATTAGTGAAGAAATTGAAGAACGAGAGCTAGTCGGTTGATTGGTTAATTAAATTAGCGCGCTTCATGCGTTCTGGCCCTCTTGATAATTTTGGCGGGCTATTTCCATTATTTCCATGCCCAAACGCTGCCGCTTGGCGTGTCGCGAATGGTGATGCCAGCCGCCAACAGTTCATCGCGAATGCGGTCAGACTCTTGCCAATCTTTTTCGGCGCGGGCGCTGCGACGCTGGATAATTAATCTCTTCAAATCGTCGGTAATGTCAGGGGTCGATTCTGCCAAATCCAAGCCCAAAACCTCGTCAATAATTTCAATCAATTGCAATAAACCGCCGCGGTGAATTTTCTCCAGCGGCGCGTGATCCAGCCGTGAAAATGCCTCGTCGATCAGCGCCAACGCTCCTGGCGTATCCAAATCATCATTCAGCTTTTCAATTAGCGCCTGCCGCGCCGCCAGCAGCGACACCGTGCCTTCCTGCTCATCTTTCTCATCGTCATCATCCAGCGTGTCGTGCGTCTGGTGTTGCAGTGCCGCATAGCCGCGCCAATGGTCCAGCCGCGCCTGGGCTGCCTCCAAAATCTCCCAGGTGAAATTGCCTTCGGTCTGGTAATGCTTGCTGAGAATCGCCAGCTTAAAGGCCATCGGACTGAAGCCACGGGCGGTGATGTCACTGAGAGTGATGATGTTGCCGAGCGACTTACTCATCTTGCGGCCGTCGACTTTGATGTGGTTATTGTGCAGCCAAATTTGAGAAAATTGCTGTCCGGTCAGGCTCTCACTCTGAGCAATTTCGTTGGTATGATGCACCGGAATATGGTCAATGCCGCCGGTGTGAATGTCGATTGTATCACCCAGCGTCTCCCGGGCAATTGTCGAGCACTCTAAGTGCCAACCCGGAAAGCCGACACCCCACGGGCTGTCCCATTCCATATCGCGCTTGGTGTTGGTCGGTGAAAATTTCCAGACGGCAAAGTCGGTGATGTTGCGCTTACCTGCCACGCTGACCCGTGCGCCCGCTTCCAGCCCGGCTACGTCCAGCCGCGCTAATTTGCCATAATCCGGCAGCCGCGACGTATCAAAATACATGCCGTCGCCGTCAATTTTGTATAAAAATCCCTTCTCGTCTAGCCCGCGGGCAAAGTCAATTTGCTGCTGGATATAGTCCGTTGCTCGCACCAAATGGTCGGGCCGCACCAGTTTTAATACTTCATACGCCTCGTGCTCAGCAATGGCGATGTACTGTTCGGCCACATCCCAGGCAGTTTTACCTTCGCGGCGGGCACCCTTCTCCATCTTGTCCTCGCCGTTATCATCATCGCTGGTCAAATGTCCAACGTCGGTGATATTCTGCGTGCGAATAACTGGAATGTCCTGCCAGCGTAGCAACCGCACCAGCACGTCCCAATAAATATAGCCAACCCAATTGCCAATGTGCGGCTGCGAATACACCGTCAGCCCGCAGGTATACATCCGAACCGTCTGCCTGTCAAGCGGCTGGAGTTCATCTTTATGGCGAGTGAGGGTGTTGTAGAGCTGTATCATCAACTCTATTGTACGGCAGACAGGCTGCTTTTTCAAAGTTCGCTTTCGTTGAGTGAACCTGCAGAGAATATAATATTGACAAAAAATAAAATATCATATATAATTGAGATCCATGATAACGGCGGATTATATAGGTAAATTTGGGAATACGCGTCCAAGTATGCGGCCATATTTGGCGGATCCTACGTACAGGCGCGCCTCTTTGGACAATCTAAAATATACTCAGGAGCAGTTATTAAGTACGCTGGAACGTTCCGAGATTACTGATAAGCTCGGCGAATTAGCATTAGAATTGCATGAAACTGCTCAACTGTTGGAGCCGGTAGAAGCTATTGGTGAAAATGACGGAGAGGTAGATACCAGTAAGGCTTTAGATTGGCGAGATAAAGATATTATACCGCTTCTTGGAGATGTGAATTTTACTGCGCCTGCAGCAATCGCTCCTATGCCAGCACAGCGTGAGATTATAACAGAAACGTTTCTCCGGAAGGGTTATAGTAAAGATGAAATTTATACTATGGAAGCTAGTTTGCATAGACTTTGTAAAGACTTATTGACGACCAGGGTGGACAGTGAGAATCGTACAGGTGTATGTTCATATGCTATTTTCCAATCAGGAGGAAAGTTTCAACTCTATGGTCGTCCTTACGTAGGTATGCTTTCAAGCGGAATTAGAATCTTTGATGTTGCGACTTTATCTCATGAAACGACCCACGCGCTAGGATATCCAACAGACAGCAATTACAGATTTTATGACTGAAGAAGACAGTTTGCGCGACAAACTTAGAGGGGAGCTACGGGCTTATGCTGTTGGATACTATGTAGAAGATTGTCTGTCTAATTTGTATAATATAGGTCGTCGTACTATGCCCGTCTCGCACAGGGGATACATCGTATAGGGCGAGCCGGGTTAGACCGTATATATAAAAGAGAGTCCGAGGTTTGATTTGTTGCCGCTAGCTGATATCACGCCGGAATCATAGGTAGTACCATTGAGCGCGTAATCCACTTAGCTTGTATTGTCCGTGGCTGTAAAGGTAATCGGCGACTGCGGTAACAAACAAATGCTCGTAAAGATGGGCGAGTTGTGCGCAAGGGTGGTATTTGACGATAGCAAGGTGCTTCATGGAAAATTTTATAAATAGTTGATGTTGTCAATTGCAACAATGTTGCAATAATTTTTAGTCCTGTTCCGCTTCTCGCAAAGCCTTATCCACCGCCGTCACCAATTCCCGCACGACTTCGTCATAATCCTCATACACCCGGAAACCAGCCGCGTACGGATGGCCGCCGCCGCCGAAGTAGCCAGCCACGGTGTCGGCGATTGGTAAATTGCCGCGCAGGCGGGCGGTCAGTTTGCCGTCAGGGTAGGTTTTAATGACGCATGAAAGCGCCACGCCCTCGACCAGCCGCAGCTCGTCGCCGATCAGCGCGCCGGGGTTGTAGGCGTCGCTGTAGGCTTGAATTTCCTCAAATGGCACGTGTACCAACGCCAATTGCCCGTCCAGCAAGTATTCAATTCGCTCAATCAACTTGCCTTTGTACGCCAAGATCTCCGGTGATTTCTTCATAAATTCGCGCCGCCGTTCTTCAATTTCGGCATTGGAAGCGCCCAGCTCGGTCAATTCACCAGCGACGTGAAAGGTTGCCGCAGTGGTGTTTGGCGTGGTGAGACCCAGACTGTCAGACATGATGGCGATGAGGAGGTTTTCGGCGGCTTGCTGGTTGATGGTCCAGCCAGCGTGGGTGAATAATTGATATAACAATTCCCCGGTCGCCACCACCGTGTCAGAGAGCATGGTATGCTCAAAACTCAGCGTTGGCTCGGCGGTGTGATGGTCGATAACCAAGACGGGGCGTGTTTCCAGAAAATGCCGCACGCCCGGCGTTTCCAAAACCTTACTGAGCAAAATGTCAGCGCTAGTGTCCACAATGATAGCCAGGTCAGCGCGGGCTGGAAAATCACCAACTACCCGGTCCCAGCCATGGATGTAGCGCAGATATTTGGGGATATCGACCGGGCAGTACAACGTCACGGTCTTACCCGAATCACTCAGCACTTCCTCCAGCGCCAAGCTAGAACCCAGGCTGTCGCCGTCGGGGTTTTCGGCCTGGACGATGACGATATTGTTGGCGGATTGGATGAGTTGCTGAGCGGTGTCAAACATAGTCTTATTATAGCAGAGGCGAAAATTGATTGATATAGCGTTTAATTTTGCTTGATTGTAGGTAATTAAACTGGTAACATATTAAATATTATGATTACTCTTGAGGGTGAACGCGAGAACAGGCTTCCATGTGATATAGATGTTTGTCCAAGGTGGAAGATTTTAGACCCGGAAAAGAAACATTGGCTGACGCGACGTCCGCGGGTTATAGGAAAAGTGGCGTTGTATCCAGAAACAAATAACTGGGTGCTTGGGCCGATGGTACGCGCATATCGCGATACCAGGTGTGCCTTGGAAAATGGAGGCGTACCGGGTTCAATTTTCAAAATACCCGAGGAGGGTCGTCCTTTAGATATGCCAACTATAGATGACCCAGACTATAAGCGTAGGTTAGATAAATTTTATTCGTCGTTGCCGACTGGTGATGCTTTGAGACGGATTACGTCGCAAGGGCAAGCTGATGCCTATGAGGAGCGCGCGGGAAGAATACTCGGACCGTATATATTAAAATACTTGGAGAGAAAATATCCCAAGGTTAATAAAGATCCGACTCTTCGGGAGGCAATCGACAAAGTTCTCATGGAGACGGAAAGTGACATTAGTGCGGCAGTTGCGGCGCGAAAAATTCATCTGTTATCAAAAGATAGCGATTCCGTCCGGAGAATTGGCTGGGCTATCAGGAAGAAAACTATAGCGACAATAGGCCTTATGACTGCTGCGATGTATTCAGATGAACGATACCAGCTCCATCCGAAGCGGACTTCCATAGCAAGGGCAGAGCAATTATTTTCTAGTTCGATTCGGGTCGCCTATCCTGAACTGCCGGAGTTATAGACTCGTAAAAAATTAGCTGATTTTAGTTTGAACTAGGCAAGATAACTACGGCGCCATTAAAAATATCAATCGGGCTACTCGTCACGCATGTCTTTGATCGGGTTGCGGCGGGTGTTGCGGATGAGCGGTATCAGGCACGCCAGCACGGCAGCAGCGATGATACTGAGGGCGACCGCGCCGATGATCGTCCAGTCAATCGTCCAAAAATGGAAGGTTGTCGCCAAATCTTTCGGCGTCATGGCGATGCGCAGCGTCGCGGTGATTTGACTAGCGAACACATTGTCGGCAATATATACGACAATTAGTCCGGCGGCGATACTGAACAGCGCGGTAAGCAGCGCCACGATCATGGTGTAAACAAAATAAATTTGGCTAATATCAAGCCGCGTTGCTCCAAGTGCTCGAAAAACTGCGGATTCTTTGCGGCTGTCGGCGATGGTTCGGGAAATGATAATCAGCAAGATAAAGGCGGCGATGATCGTCACGCCGATGAACGTCCACATGATGATTGGCTTGAGGCGTTCCATGGCGTCGTAATTGACGAGTGAGTTGCTGCCGGTGGGCGACGCGAATACTACGTAGTGTGGCAGGCAGATTGACTTATTAGGCTTTTGGGTTTTGGAAGCTTCAACAGGTTCGGGCTGGGCGAATAAATCGGTACCTCCCGTACCGCCAGAAGCTCCTTCGCCGCAAGAAGCGGCTGCCAGGTAGCTGCGAGCTTTATTGGGGTCGCTGAATTCATAGATAGCCAGTGTCTCTTCCCTGTTGGTGTTACCTTGATCATTGTTGGCGGTTTGAATAGTCGATTCAAGTGCCGTTTGCGCCGCGGTGGTCATTGAGCCGCGCGGCATGATCCAGGTGTATGACAGGCGGGTGCTTAAGAATTGCTGTAAGAAGCTGCCGATGTCGCTTTGGGCGGCTTCAATGCCATCCGGCATCAGGCCGACGACGCGGAAAGTAAATTTAGCCTGGGCAGGTTCGGGCTGGGCTGAGCCGAAAGTCTGATCAAAATAGCGCTGGTTGGCCTCGGTACGCTTGGCTTCGGCTGAGCGATTATCCTTAACGACGGCCGGCGCGGCGCAGGAATCAGCGGACGGCATGGCGTATTCGCGGTCTGGCTTGACATAATCGGCGGACGGTTTCTTAGCTTGATTGGCGGCAGCTTGGATTTGCTGTTTGGCGGTTTGCAGTAATTCTTGCGAAGCTGGGTTGCGATAACAGGCGCTGAATGTCAGCTGCCCGGCTTTTTGGCGCAATTCTTTGAGCCGTGCTAGCTGCGTGTCATTGCTGGCATTTTTATCCAGCGGCTTGAGACCGAGCAGCGTTTCGGCGTCCTGGTAGCGGATGATCAGCGGAATCTCATTGGGTTTGGCGCTGGCGTTCGCTAGCAAATAGCCGCCCAGCAATGATTGGTCGATGGCGGTTATACTGCCGAATTGCTGCTTGAATTCTTCCAGCGGTGTCGGCTGGTTGTTTTGCTGGCGCTTGTCGTCAAACGATTCGAGTCCTCGCTCCATATAATTTAGCATGCCATTGGCGGCGATTGATTGAATCGCGAATTGCCGCACGGCGCCGCGGGTGCGGGCAAATTGCCACTGCGCGTCCGCTGTGAGGCGCGGCAATTTGGCGGTCTCCTGGCGAATAAGCCGCTGGACGATGACACTCTGGTCGTTCGGATATGGCTGGCTGTCAGGAAACGACTGCATGATTGGCGGTTCGGATTTGGGATCGTATGACAGGCCGAGGCGGGCAGCCAGCGCCTGCTTGTCCTTGATCATTTGCGTGCGTTCAGCTTCGGCGCGAGCAGTTAGATCTGAGGTAAATTCAATATTATTTGGCCGAATGGCGGTTTGCGCTACCAAATAACGGCTGTTCAGGCTGCCTCGATCGAATTCCTCGACGCTCCGCTGGGCGCCCATTAGCATAGTCAGCCCCGCCAGCAGCGCTGCAAAAAGCAATCCGGACACGACTACGGTGATAGATAAGCGAATACACCGCACTCGGAGTTTGGTGCCAGCCAGCCGCAGCGAATCGGTGATTCTAAGCATCGGCTATCCTCCCGTCTTTCAGGTGGATTTCACGATCAGCTGCTGCGGCGATGTCTGGATTATGCGTAACGATAACGACGGTGGTGCCGAGTTCGCGGCGGATTTGGTGAAATAGGTCGATGATGTGGTCGGAATTGGCGCTGTCCAGATTGCCTGTCGGCTCGTCGGCGAGTAAAATATTCGGGCGATTGAATAAGGCGCGGGCGACGGCAGCGCGCTGAATTTGACCGCCGGAAAGTTCGCGCGGCAAATGGTGCATTCGGTCTGCTAGTCCGACCAATTCGGCGAGTTCCTGGACGCGGGCGCGGCGCTGCTTGGGCTTGACACGGGCAAACATGGCGGGAATTTCCAGATTGGCGGACAGGGTTAGGAATGGCTGCAGATAAAATGATTGAAAAACAAAGCCGATTTCGCGTGATCGGAACCGCGACAGTTGCCGGTCGGACAAGCGGCTGAGCGGCTGGTCGTTGATGAGTATTTGTCCGGCGGACGGCTTGTCGAGCCCGCCGATGAGCTGTAACAGGGTGCTTTTGCCCGAGCCGCTAGCACCAGTGATGGCTACGAATTCGCCAGCGAAAATATCAAGGCTAACGCCGCCGAGCGCTGGAATGGTCTGGCGGCCGACGCGGTAAGATTTGGCGAGGTCGGTTACGGCGATGTGGCAGCGGCCGGAACGTTCTGGCGCGGCAGCGGACGGCGTCATAACCTTAGCGGCTGAATTGGATTTGGCGGTTGGAGGCAAGTCAACTAAACCAGCCGAAACAGCTGGCTGAGCAAAGCCGCGGATTGCGTCAATCGCCTCCTCGACATCGTCAAATTTCGCTAAAAATGCCGCGATATCCTCAGCGCGCACCTTCCCCACCTCTGGTTTCATGGTTGTATTGTAGCAAAAGCGGTATTAAATTGGCAAGATAAAATAGTTGGGACGCTAATCAGATTTATCGCCAGACTTATTCGGGTTGGAACAATATAATATCAGGCAAAAATAATCAAAAAGCTAGTTAAAACATAATTTGTACTAAAATATTATTGACAAAATATAAAGTTTGTGCTAATATGACAACATAAAGCCTATGAATAAGGCTGGGAAAAGGAGTTTTTATGGATAAGGTAAAGAAATTTGGTATAGCTATTTCCTTGGGAATTGCTATCATAGGCGGAGTCTGGCTGGCCTCGCCATCAAAAGCAGCAAAATGTAGCGACTTTAACGTTGTTGCCTGCGGTACACACAGTCAGGGCGACCTGAAGGTGGCTTACGCCAGGCCTCATGTGAAGAGTTTGTATAATCATAGCGGTATCACCGACGATATGATTAACAACGGTACAAATATGAAGCAGGGTACGGTTGACGCTAACGGCAATATCATCGTTGACGGTCAGGTTGTGGCTACCGGTGCTCGCACATACCAGGCGAAAGCCGGCACACGCCAGGTTTCTCCGGAAGAGACAGTTAACTACGGCGGCTATAATTATTACCGATACACCACTGGTCAAAGCTTTATCGACGGAACTACCAGCTACGCTATCTATGCTTGGTTCGACAGCTATGGCAAGTTTATCGCCGGCGTCATCAAGGATTGCGGTAACCCAGTTTGGGGGCAAGCTACCTGGAAAGCTAAGGATGTTAAAGTTTGCGACTTGACTAGTAAAAAGATTGTGACAATTAAGGAAAACGAGTACGACAGCAAAAAGCATTCAAAAGACCTTGAAGATTGTAAAGAAACGAAAGTTTGCGACTTGGATTCCAACACGATCATTACTATTAAAGAAAAGCAATTTGATAGTAAGAAGCACTCAAAAGATTTGACAGATTGCCAGAAGACAAGGGTCTGCGAGTTGAAAACTGGCAAGATTATTACCATCAAGGAAAAGGAATACGACGAGAAAAAGCACTCAAGGAACGAGGATGATTGCGATAAAGCTGAAGTGTGCCGCATCTCTGACAAGCAGACAGTCACCGTTACACGTAAAGAGTTGAATAACAGCCAATACACAACCGATATGTCAAAGTGTAAAGAGACCCCTGTTACTCCTCCAACCCCAGAAACCCCTACTCCAGGCGAACTGCCAAAAACCGGTACTGCTAACATCGTTATGTCAGCACTAGGCCTCGGCGGACTAACCACAGCCATCATCGCTTACGCAGTTTCCCGCCGCCAGATGTAATATAAAAATAGCAAAACGATACCCGTCTAATATGAGGCGGGTATTTTATATATTAGGCGACAAATCTTGGGAAAGAGAAAATAAGCATAAAAGATTACGAATTATTATTGACAATACATAAAGTTTGTGATAACGTGGATATATAAGCCTCGTTAATAGAGGCAGTAAGAGGAGTTTTTATGAACAAACTAAAGAGAATCGGCATAGCTATTTCCCTGGGAATTGCTATCATTGGCGGAGTCTGGCTGGCCTCGCCATCGCGAGCAGCTGTTTGCGACAAGTGGATTAACGTAATAGAGTGCGGTACGCGCAGCCATCAGGAGCTGAAAAGTACGTATTATAGCCGCAGCGACTTTCGGTCTTTGATGAATTGGAATAACACCAATGACGCGATGATCGAAGGCAAGAATATGAAAAACGGTGTCGTCTATAAAGATGGCCGCGTGGTGGTTGACGGCCGCGTGGTAGCAACCGGCGCGCGAACTGTCCAGCGCAATACCCGTTATCCTGCTTCGTCGTATGGCACTGAGGTTGTCGGCGGTACAAAATATTACAAGTTTGACGTTCAGAACAGCTTTGTGTATAACCAATTCGATATCTTTGCTTGGTTTGACGACAACGGCAAGTTCATCGCCGGCGTCATCAAGGATTGCGGCAACCCGATTTGGGGTAATCCTACCCCGCCGCCAGCAAAGCCGTCGTTAACCTGCGACGCTCTGCAAAAGACTGAAGTTTCCAGAGATACTTTCAAGTTTAGCACCAAAGCAACTGCCAAAGACGGCGCTAGCGTTACCAGCTATACATACGACTTCGGCGACGGCACGACGCAAACTACAACGTCATCTGAGATTCAGCACACCTATGCAAAGCCAGGTAACTATAAAGTTACTGTGACGGTTAACGGCAAAGAAGGTTCTGACGTTCAAAAGACTAGCCAGGGCTGCCAGACGCAAATTACGGTCAAACCAGAGCCAGAAATGCAAGTTTGCCGCTTGTCGGATAAGAAGTATCCGGTAACCATTAAAGCATCAGAGTTTGACGAGAAAAAATATTCTAAGAATCCAAATGATTGTAAGGAAGTTCCGGAAGAGCTCGACGTCTGTGTAATTGAATCTAAGCAAATTAAGAAGATCAAGAAAGAAGAGTTTGACGAGAGCAAGCACACGACAGATTTAAGCCGCTGTAAAGAAACTCCAGAAGAAATTGAAATCTGTGTTATTGAAACCAAGCAGATTAAGAGAATCAAGAAAGAAGAGCTTAATAAGGAGATTCATACAACTGACTTGAGCAAGTGTAAGGAAAAGCCGGTTACTCCTCCAGAGACGCCATCAACCCCTCCGAAAACCCCAGAGACTCCTACTCCAAATCAGTTGCCAAAAACCGGTACTACCAACATCGTTATGTCAGCACTAGGCCTCGGCGGACTAACCACAGCCATCATCGCTTACGTAGCTTCCCGCCGCCAGATGTAAATATAAACACTAAACAGCAAATACAAATACCCGCCTTGGATGAGGCGGGTATTTGTATTGTAGGTTTTTTCTTATTTGTTTACAGCTGCTTTCGTCCCTCCAGAGCGTGCGTTAGGGTAATTTGATCAGCGTATTCAAGGTCAACGCCGACTGGGATTCCCCGTGCCAGGCGCGATACGGTGATGGCTAATCCTGCTTCTTGGATGTATCGCTGTAAAAATAGGGCGGTCGATTCGCCCTCAACCGAAGCATTGGTGGCGATGATAACTTCCTGGACGTCGTCTGATTTGATCCGGTCGATCAGTTCTGGAATGTGCAGCTGTTCCGGCCCAATGCCGTCGATCGGCGAGATGACGCCGCCTAGTACGTGGTACGTCCCGGTAAACTGCCCTGTTCTTTCCAGAGCAACAATATCTAGCGGTTCTTCAACCACGCAAACAAGCTGCTTATTGCGGCTTTTATCAGCGTAAAGCGGCGATATTTCTTCGCTCGCGTCAATCAGCGCAAATGTCTTCGGGCAGGTTTTTACCCGATCGTGCAGCCGGTCGAGCGATTGCGCTAACTGCTTGGCTGACTTGGGGTTGCGCCGCAGTACGGCATATGCATAGCGCTCGGCTGTTCGCGCGCCTACTCCAGGCAAACTGCCAAAGTCGTCAATAAGCGCCGTTAAGGCCTTTGGCAAAATATGTAGAGGCATAGCTTAAAACGGTAAGTTGCCCAGTCCGCCCATCAGCGGCTTCATGGTCTCGGCAGCAATTTCCTGCGCCTTTGCCATGCCGTCGCGTATCGCGATCTTAATCCAGTGTTCCAGCTGCTCGATATTATCCAAATCCACCATCTTCGGATTGATTTTAATCGACTTAATCTTCAGCTCGCCGGTAATCTGGACAACGACTGCGCCGTCGCCAGACTCAACTTCAATGATTTCTTTGCCTAATTGTTTCTGTGCCTTACGCAATTGCTGCAGCATTTTCACCTGGTCAAACGCCATATTCCTCCTTTATTACTTACGTTATTATAACTTATTTTTCGCTGGATGTGTAGAGATAAAACCGGTCGCCGTTTTCTGACCGGCTATTCACCAGGATTGATGATAGATAAAGTTTTTTTAGGCTGGCTTTAGGCGCGTGCTGGCGGGCGGCGCGGCTGATATATAGCGGCTGATGTATGCCAGATGGTATGGAATCGACGATGTGCAAATTCTTAGCATTGTGCTTAATGAGGGCTTTATAAATCGGCAATTCGGCTTCGCTAACCAGCAGCGCGGCTTCCTTATCGGCGGAAAGTTTTTTCTTTAATAATGATAAATCGCTGTTAAATTCCCGGGCAGCCAGCGGGTAATGCTGGTAGCCGTCAACGTAGCGGAAACTGCCGCCCAGTACCATAACGATGATTAACGCTGAAATAAATACCAAGCCAGTTCCGCGAGCATACGGGTTTTTCGGAAAAAGTTTGTACCATTCGTTCATTAGCGTCTCGATACCGACTGCCAGTAAGATGAACAGCGGCACGATGATGATGGCGGTTAATTGCGGGTCGAAAATGATTAAAATTAACGCTAAAAATAGCCACGACCAAATCATGGATGATCTGGCGCTGGCGCGGTTTTGGAAGCTTTTGGCGAGCCCCAGGAATATTAGAATAAGCGCGCTAAAGTCCATAATCGGCGTAATTTGTCCATCGACGACTGACGGCTCAATTCTAAGATACGAGTAAAATAGAACCTTCAGGTTGCTTACTATGTTGAAATTCAGCGCGCCAAATCCCAGCAGACTGCTTCTGAGAGTGTCGGATTTTAAGCATAAATAAGCAACCGCGCCAGTAGCCAGACAGAATAATAGAAACGGTATTAGCCAGCGGCGGCGGTATTTTCTGGAAATAAGATAATACCGCGGGTGCGGGTGCAATAAGGCGACGAATAGCAGCCCCAGGTTAATATACCAAAAGTACGGCGTTAATAAGCTTGTCGTGACAGTGATAGCCAGCAATATCCGCCACAACCAAGTAATTTTGGCTTTTTGCAGCGTCAATGTGGCGAACAATAAAATTAGCGCCGCGTAAAACACGTATAAGATTGCCGGCGTAGCGCTCTGGCCGATAAACAAAAATTGGGCGGTGGTAATCATGATAAGCATAGATAGGATGGCGACGCTCGGCTTAAACCAGCGCTTGAGCAGGAAGAATATGGCGATAGAGCTGATGATCGAAAGGAGGATGGCCGGTGCTTTAATGGTCAGTAAGCTGACGCCGAATAGCTTGAAAAAAACCAGCTGCAAGGCGTGGAACGGCAGATTGGCGACTGCTAAACCGTCAATACTGAGTGACAGGTCGTTAGTCGTTTTTATGGCGTCGATTTCTGATTGCGTCAATCCGCCTGGCGCGTATAACGCCGAAGTGACCACGGCGCCAATATACAACAGTACAAGCACAATGTAGCCAAAAAAATAGCGCCATTTGTATACAAAGATATCAGTAACTTGCTGCTTTTTCACTGCAATGATTATATCACAATTCTATTCATGCTTGCGATCCAAGCTCATAAAACGCAGGCGCTCTGGATGGAAGTAGAGTTGAATCTTGCCGACCGGACCGTTACGGTGCTTGGCGATGATCAGGTCGGTGATGTTTTGGACTTCTGGGTTGTCTGGTTCGTAGTAGCCGGGGCGGTAAATAAAGCTGACGATGTCGGCGTCTTGCTCAATGGAGCCGGACTCACGCAGGTCGGCTAGCTGCGGGATTGGCGGCGTGCGCGACTCGACCGAACGGCTCAGCTGGCTGAGGGCGATCAGCGGCACGTTGAGTTCGCGGGCGATCAACTTCAGACCGCGGGAAATTTCCGACACTTCCTGGACGCGGTTGCCGTTGTGATTATTGGTGGCCTGCATCAGCTGCAAGTAGTCGACAATAATCAGGCCAATTTCGCCTTCGTGCGCCAAGCGGCGAGCTTTGGTGCGCATCTCTAGAATGCTGAGGCCCGGCGTGTCATCAATATAAATCGGCGCTTCTGCCATCTCGCCCATGGCCTCGGATAATTTCTCAAAATCATCGCCGCTTAGATTGCCGGTACGAATATTCCAGCTATCAACGCCGGCCGCATCCGCCAGCATACGGTCGGTCAGCTGCTCCTTGCTCATCTCGAGGCTGAAAAATAGCACTGGCTTTTTCTCGATCGTCGCCACGTTGTACGCCAGGTTGGTCACCAGCGTGGTCTTACCCATGGCCGGCCGCGCCGCCAGGATAATCAAATCCGACTTTTGCAACCCCGCCGTCATAGTGTCCAGATCGCGGTAACCAGTCCGCATGCCGCGCAGGCTACCCTTGTTGCGGTGAAGCTCCTCGATACGGTCAAAGCTATCGGTCAAGATGCTTTCCAGGCTGACCAGATCTTGTTTCAATGACTGGTCAGAGACGCTGAATAATTCGGCCTCGGCTTTTTCTAATAATTCCTGGGTCGTCGTCGATTCATCGTAGCCAAGCTCGGTGATGCCGCTACTGGCCTTGATCAAGCGCCGCCGCACCGCTGTTTGCGCCACCATTTCGGCGTATGCCGCCGCGTGCGCTGCTGTCGGCACGTAGTTGGTGAGTTCCGTCAAATACGCCGAGCCGCCGATAAGCTCCAGCTCGTCCTTGCGCTTCAGCTCATCAGTCAGGGTCAAGAGGTCAACTGGCTTATGCTTTTCAAACAGCCGCATCATGCCACCAAAGATCAGCCCGTGGTTTTTGTCGTAAAAGTCGTTAGGTTTGACAATTTCTGAGGCGTCCGCTAGGACTTCCTCGTCGATGAGAATTGCGCCGAGCAGGCTTTTCTCGGCGTCTAGGTTTTGGGGTGGTAGTTTGCCCGCGATGGTCTCGGTTGGGGTTGTTTCGCTCATGATAACTCCTCCAGGTTAACTTCTTCGCCGCCGCCCATCAGCTCGGCAATCTTCGCAAGCTCGGCGTCTTTGGGCGGGGCTTTTTGTCCGATTGTCGCAATATCTAGTTCGGTGCCGGCGACTTGTTGCACAATTGTCGCAATAAGCGGACGATTTTTTGCATCATCCAATTTCTTTTTATTAAAGGCATTACCGACGTACAGGGTCAAGGTGTTGCCGTTTCGCTGCCAGCTGCAGTGTTGCAACAATGTCGCAATAGCGAATGACTGCTCTTTAGCTAGAGCGATAATCTTATCCCAGTCGATGTTTATGGCGGAGGTTGGTGAACTGTCTGATGCCGGTTGACTGCCTGCTGGGGTAGCGTCTGCTGCCGTTTTGTCTGCAGAGTCATTAGTTTGCCCCTGTTTCGGGATGGTTTTTTGTGAATTTTCTGCTGGTTGAGCGGCTGGGGCTGGCGCTTCTGGAGTGGCTACTGGCGGCTCCGGTTTTTCTGCTGGCGATTTGGAAATAGCTACTGGCGGTTTGATCGCGGCTTTTAAGCTGGCGGTCGACGTGGGTGTGGTCTCGGGTGATTTGTGAGCTATGCTTCCAGTACCATCCATAAATATCGTCAATAATTTCAAATCCGGATGCGGATGGCGGTCAACCTCGATCAATTGCTTGATGAGCTGAATTAACGCTGGCTGCTGATGTAGCCGCGTTCGTAGCAGCGACAACAATTGACGGGACAGGACGACCGGGTCGGTGCCAGCCTTTTCCAGCTCGCCAAGCACACTCAGTGCTCCAGAAGCATCGCGCTGTTGATACAGCTCCAGTAAATTTTCCAGCGTCTCCGTGGCGCTCAGTCCCAGGTACTGAGCAACGTCCGACGCGCTCAGCGGCTTATCAGCGCTGGCTAATGCCGACAATTGATCCAGCATGCTAATGCTGTCGCGAAACCCGCCGCGCGAGCGCTCAGCGATCAGCCGAGCAGCGTCCGCCTCGATGGTAAAGCCTTCTTTCTCAGCAATAGTCATCAGCTGACGCGCCATGATATCGACTGGGATGGGGCGGAAGAAAAATTGTTGGACGCGGCTGAGAATGGTGGCGGGCAGCTTGTCGGCGTCGGTGGTCGCCAGGATAAATACCACGTGCGCTGGCGGCTCCTCCAGCGTCTTTAACAGCGCGTTGAACGCAGGTTTAGACAGCATGTGGACTTCGTCGATGATGTAGATTTTCTTTGGTGCGGAAACGGGCGCGACTTGCGCTTTTTCACGTAATGCCCGAATGTCGTCGACGCCGTTGTTACTGGCGGCATCAATCTCAATGATGTCCAGGTGCGAGGCGTCCTCGTCATACGGCAACTGATTGATTTCATGCGCTAAAATTCGCGCCACCGATGTTTTGCCCACGCCGCGCGGACCCGTCAGCAAATACGCATGGGCGATTTTCCCCTGCTCTAACGCTCGGCGTAAAATGTTGGTCACGTGATCTTGTCCCAACACCTCGTCCAAGCTGCGACTGCGATATTTGCGGTACAGTGCTTGACTCATTACTTATATATTATAGCGCAAAGTGCGGGATTAGTAAGCCGTTTGGCGGTTCAGGCTTTTATGATTTAGGTATAATCCTGCCCGCGAACACGCATTAAAACAGCGCCAGCTGCGTGCTGGGTATTTCTATGTCAATGGCGCCGTCAACTGTTTGCGCTTGGTAGCCGATGAATTTTTTCACGTTGTATGCCAGTAGCTGCCCGTCGTAGTCGGTGATGAGGATCGGGCCGATGATGCTGCGGACACGTCCAGCCAATTGGTTCTGATCTTTCATCAGCACTACTCTTGTTAAATCAACACCAGTAGTGTGGAAATAATCTTCGCAAGTAATCAGTTTGGCCTTCGGAAATGATACGCCAATCTTCTGTTCGATTTCAAGCAGTTTTTGCTGCAATTTCTTCTCGCTGTCCGCGCGCTCGAAAGGTTGTTTTATAAGCTCGAGCTTCTTATGAATCGGCATAGTCTCAACGACGCCACCCAGCCTGGCAATTTTCGCCTCATATTGCCGGGCAATCAGCGCCGAAGAAAATGTCTCCAGTTTCAACGCTAGGCGCGCTCCCTGCTCCAGTAGCCGCCGAATGCCGCGCTCTTCCTGCGAGATACCGACTTTGATAACTCCCGGCGCGAAATATGCCAGATAGACAAAGTGCGGGTTTTGGTTAATCTTTTCCTGCTGTGCTGACACCGAATCGGCGTTATAAAACGCTGGATTAAAGCCGGTCCGATCACGGCATTTCAGGCAGTTTTCATATTTGCCATCAACCGTGGCGGAATCTGGACAAATTTGGCTGCAATGGTTATCAAAATCCACCCAGCCGGTGCAATATTTGGTCGAGAAGTCAAATTCAAGCGATAAATCTTGCCCAAACAATTCCCGCCGCTTAATCTCATCGCCGATTTGACAGTCAATAAACGGCTGGTTGTCGGCATTAAAACTGGCATAAGCGAGTAAAAAATCATCTGGCATAACACAATTATATCAAAAACCGCCCGCAGGCACGGACGGCTTTAAGAAGCGAGAAACTACTTTACAGCGCCGCTTCGACAGCTGCCCAGGTGGCGTCAGGATTGTCTTCCGGGATGATGATGGTGACTTGGTCGCCGACGTTAATGCGGAAATAAGTGACGCTGGCGAGCAAAATGCGATATTCGCGGCCGGAAGCCTCGACGTAATAGACGCCGTCGTGCTGGACGAGCGTGCCGATGACTTGTTTGCGCGGTACCGGACCGATTTGCTTATAGATAAAGCTGCCGTCCTCAGCGATGGTTAATTTCATCAAATCACCTTCAACCAGCTTAGATTTCGAGGCATAATTGGCAGGAATTGGATAATTTTTTCCGTCAGGACTGAGCATCATTTGCCCGTCAAACACGCCCTCAATAACCTTGCCGGCGACTTCGTCTGACGGATTTTTCGGGGTAACGACTTGACCGTCGTCGCCAACGATGCTGATCAGCAACTCTTTGGCTGCCGCTAAATTGGTTTCTGCTTCCTGGATGAGCGTCCGGAGGCGCTTGACTTGTTTCTCTGGTAATTCAGACATATGGCTCGCATTCCTTGTCTATTTTTGCTAAATTGACTATTCACAATATATCACGCTTCCTCATTTTAGGCAAGCACTTTCTGGCGGGTTAACGGCAAAATAACGATTATTTCCACAGGCCGAACAGATTGCGGGGCAAAATCGTGGTAAATTTTACCCTTGCCATGCGGGGTATGGCTGTGCTTGGCGGTGTTTTCTGGCGAAAAAACACTTTTTCTGGCGAAAAGTATTGACTTTTTCACTCAAGCGTGATATAAATAATATTAGCTTTCACCCAAAGTTTTCAGAGGGTGAAAGAGCCCTTGCTTTGAGTGAAAGATCTTTCTCTGGAAGGAGAAAACCATGGGTCAGAAAATTGCGACGACGTTTTACGTTGTGATACAGTGTTTTTTCGCCGCTTGCGCGGTTGCTGTTATCTCGGGTTCGTCGTGGGCGATCTTTATGGTCGCTTACTATACCCTCTCGGTCTCCTCGTGGAAGATCATCAACGTGGTCTTCTGTCAGAAAAACCCCGACAAGAAGGGGGTGTTGGACCTCTGATCTCTGAGCGGGCATAAGCCCGCCGAAAATAGTTCGCCTTGAGGCTTTTATCAGCCTCGGCTGGAGCTCTCTCGGCGGGCTATTTTCATTGCTGAGAAATTTGTTACACTAAATATGTGAAAAGAAAAGTTCCCCGGTTTATTACACAGTCGCTGGCGCGGATTGCTAGTATTTATAGCGTCGAGCCGATGCATAGTTTGGAAAAAATTGATGATAGCTTGACGCCAAATATGCGGGCGCTTCGGCTGACGATGACTATTGCCGAACAGCTGCTGAGTATGGGCGTGGTGGCGCATGACGTAGTGCGGTTGTCGCTGGGCATTACTGAGACGTATTGCCGGCGGCCGGTGCATATGGATGTGTGTTATACGCTGATTACGATTTCTCAAGACCGCGGCGTTGACCGCGAACCACTGACGATGATCAGGGTGATGGTGCCGGATTATGCTAATTATCAGCAGATTCAGGCGCTGCAGTCGCTGGCGCTGGAAATTCGTAATAAGCATTTGCCTTTGCATATCGCCGAGCAGCGCGTCGAGAAAATTCTTAGCCAGCCGAAACGGCATTCGCCGCTGGTGATTTGTGCTTCCGGCGGATTGATTAGCGCCGGGGTGATTGTGATGTATGACGGCGATCTGCTGATGATTGGACTGTCGTTTATCATGGGATTTGTAGCAACGATCGTGCTGCGCTGGCTGTGGCGCGTTGGTATGACGACGTTTTATTCCCAGGCTTCGGCGGCGCTTTTCGCGACGTTGGCGGCGGCGGGAATTGCTTGGGCGAATATGTACGGCTTGCGGATGGATATCAATGCGACGCTTTTAGTGATTAGCGGTATCGTGCTGCTGGTGGCGGGTTTAATGACGGTTGGCGCGTTTCAGGATGCGATTGACGAATTTTATATTACGGCAAATGCGCGGTTGTTAAAAGTGATTATGGCGACTGGCGGCATCGTGGTCGGCGTGGTGATCGGGCTGTATGTCGCAACCAAGTTTGGCATTACTTTTCCGGCGACGCCAGATCGGTTGTCGCTGGCGGATAAGCATCTTCAATATTTAGGAGCGTTGATCGTGGCGGCGGCTTTCGCGGTGGGTAATCACGCTAGGTGGTCTGGTTTGATTGTGTCCGGGTTGATCGGCGTGTTTGGCTGGTGGATTTCGCGGCTGCTATTGATCGCGGGATTTGATGTGGTGGTGTCCAGCGGTATCGCTGCGACAGTGATTGGTTTGATGGCGGTGCTGACATCGCGGCTGTGGCGATTTCCGTCAATGGCAATTATCGCTGCTGGAATCGTGCCGCTAGTGCCGGGATTGTCGCTATATAACGGGCTGATGGGTGTCGTGCTGCATCCGCCGAGCGATCCGCTGTTTATGACGGCGCTAGCGATTTTAATGAGGGCGGTGATGATTGGCTTGGCGGTGGCGGCTGGCGCGTCGCTGGGAAATATGATTGGACGGCCGATTCGACGGTGGCTTATTCGCACGTTTCGGCAAGAGACGATTGAAGAAATTAAGCAGTAGATAGTAAGCAGTAGTGGTAAACGCGGCCGATAAGCGCGGCGGCCCGCGCGGCTCTACTAAAATATCCCCGGAGGTTAATATTCCGGGGATATTTGGTTGTTGAGGATTTACCGGTTACTTGCTGCGCTTCTCGATAATCTCCTGCGCCACGTTTGGTGGTACTTCCTCGTACTGCGCCAGCTCCATGGTGCTGGCTGCACGGCCCTGCGACATTGAACGGATGTCCGAGGTGTAGCCAAACATGTTTGCTAGCGGTACGAATGCCTTGATCAGCTTGGCGCCGCCCATCAAATCTTCCATAGCGTCGATACGGCCGCGGCGTGAGTTCAGGTCACCGATGATGTCGCCCATGAACTCTTCTGGAGTGGTGACTTCGACTTTCATGACCGGCTCGAGCAAAATTGGATTGGCTTGCTTGATACCTTCGCGGGCTGCCAAAGAACCTGCTAGTGAGAAGGCTAGCTCTGAGGAGTCAACATCGTGGTATGAACCATCGTACAGCGTTGCCTTGACGTCAACCACTGGATAGCCAGCGATAACGCCGCCCTCCAACGTCTCTTTGATACCCTTCATCACAGCCGGACGATATTCCTGAGGAACCACGCCGCCCTTGATCTCGTCGATAAATTCAAAGCCCTTGCCAGCTTCGTTTGGTTCAAAGCGTACCCAGACGTCACCGTATTGACCGCGACCGCCAGACTGCTTGGCGTGCTTACCCTGAACTTCGGCGCGACCCTTGATTGACTCGCGGAAGGCCACTTGCGGCTCACCGATGTTCGCTTCAACCTTGAACTCGCGTTTCATGCGGTCGATCAAGATATCCAGGTGTAACTCACCCATGCCGGACATGATGGTCTGACCGGTTTCTTCATCAGTGTGGATGCGGAAGGTTGGATCTTCCTCGGACAAACGCTGTAAAGCCAGCGCCATTTTTTCCTGGTCGGCCTTTGACTTTGGCTCAACGGCGATAGAAACTGGCGGCTCTGGGAACTCAATTGATTCCAGAGCAATCGGATGCGCTGGATCAGTCAAGGTATTACCTGTACCAGTGTTCTTCAAGCCAACTACCGCGGCAATGTCACCGGCAGAGATCTTGTCGATATCTTCGCGCTTGTCAGCATGCATGCGCACGATACGGCCGATACGCTCCTTATCGCCAGTGGTGGTGTTCAGGACGTAGCTGCCTGAATTCAGCACGCCAGAATACACGCGTACGAAAATCAATTTACCAACAAACGGATCGGCAGCAATCTTAAACGCTAGGGCTGAGAGCGGCTCTTTGTCTGATGGCTTGCGGCTCACTTCGTCGCCAGTTTTTGGATTTTTACCCCAAATTTCGTCAACGTCCAGCGGGCTTGGCAAGAAGTCAACCATCAAGTCAAGCAGCTTCTCTACGATGACACCGCGGCCGTCGCCGCCAGTTACCAGATAGAAGTCGCCAGCCAGCACGCGCTTGCGCAGCGCCATCTTCAGTTCATCGATAGTAATCGCTTCCTCACCCTGGTCGAGGAACTTCATCATCAATTCGTCGTCAGCTTCAACGGCATTTTCCACCAGCAAGCTGCGGGCATTCTTCGCCTTCTCCAACATATCAGCCGGAATTTCGCCGACCTTCAACTCGTGATCAGTGTAGTCGTCGTAGGTGTAAGCTTTCATGTCAATCAAGTCAACCACGCCGTTGATAGTCTTCTCAAAACCAATTGGCAAGTGAATTGGAAAGGCTTGCTTGCTGAGGCGATTGTGAATTGATTCCAGAGATTTGTAGAAGTCGCCACCAGTCTGATTAATCTTATTAACGAAGCAAATGCGCGGCACGCCGTATTTGTTAGCCTGGCGCCAGACGGTTTCAGACTGCGCCTCGACACCCATCTTGCCGTCGAATACAGTAACAGCGCCGTCGAGCACTCGCAGCGAACGCTCCACTTCAGCAGTAAAGTCGATGTGTCCTGGGGTGTCAATAATATTAATCTTGTGGCCTTTCCAGAAGCAGGTCACTGCTGCCGAGGTAATGGTGATGCCGCGCTCTTTTTCCTGCGCCATCCAGTCGGTGGTGGCACCATCGCCGTCGCCCTTAACCACGCCAATCTTATGTGTCAAGCCAGTGCGGTATAAAATACCCTCAGTTGTCGTCGTTTTACCGGCGTCAATGTGAGCAATAATACCGATATTTCTAAAGTTTTGTAATGGAACGTTTGCTGCCATTCGTCTTTCCTTTGTTACGTTAATTTGTCGAGATTCTCAGTGTTATTTTTTGCCACCAAAAAACTACTCTTGCTGCTGATTATAGCAGATATCCGCGGGTTTTTCTAGCTTCCCGGCGCAGTTGGGCCGTTCATTGGCGGCTGCTGCTGGTTTGGCGGTTGAGCCGGTGCTTGTTGCTGCGGATACGGCGGCGTTTGCGGCGGCTGCTGGTATGGCTGCGAGTATTGTTGCGGCTGCGGCGGTTGTATTGGTGTTTGCGTTGGCGGTTGATAGGCTGGCGGTTGCTGGAATGGTTGAGGTTGCTGCGTATTTAGCGGCTGAGCCGGTTGAGGCTGCGTCTGCTGCGGCGGCGAACTGGCAGATTGTTGGGCTGTGTTTTGCTGGTAGGTTGGCGGCTGGGCTGGGTTCTGCGGCATTGTCTGTTGTTGGACTGTTGGTTGGTTTGGTGTCTGCTGCGGATATGAATAGTTAGCGTATCCAGGCTCATCCTCGTATAGTCTCTGAAAGTGCGGCGGCGGCGTTTTTGGCGTTTGAGTATTAACCTCGTACAGCATGTCGTATTCCTGTTTCTTGCGCTTGTTGTCGGACGTTACTATGATAACTACGACTGACGTACCGATGAACAGTAAACCGATAGTAATAGTTAAGACTACCACCACAGCAAGCGCAGTATTATTACTCTTATTATCGACCGGCGAGTTGCCGTATTGTTTCGCCACGTCTTCGTCGACGTAGTCGTCCGCGGTTTCTTCAGAGACTTTTAGCAGCTTGGCGACCAGATAGTTTTGAGGATACAGGCGGTTAAGCTCGCTAAAATAATCTTTGGCTTTTGAGTATTTACCCTTGTCAAATTGCGCCAAACCGTCTTTCCAAAGCTTGGTTAGTTCGCCGTCTGCCGATATGGCGACGTTGTTCTTTTTAGCCATAGCTTTTAGGTCGGAAATATCTCTGGCGATGCCTTTGCCGAAACAGGAGTTGCCTTTCTTTCCATCCTCGCACGCGGCACCGCCGTAGGTGTTGATGCCGACCTGCTTACCCTTTGAATCAAAGGCTGGACCGCCGCTATTGCCGGAGGCGATCATCGTTGACATAAGGAATAGCTTATGTCCGCCGCCATCAAGCACTGTCTGCTGCAGATTACCCTGCGTGACCGTAGGAACGGTTTTTTCTTTCTTCGTGTTAAGGCCGTCGTCGACAACCGCCGGAAACCCAATTGCCGTCAGCCGGTCGCCGCTATCTAATAGCGTGCTGTCGCCTAATTCGACTGCCGGAAAGTTGCCTTCGATTTTTAGAATGGCGACATCGGTTTCTTTGTTATTAATATCTAGCCGCAAGCTTTTCATATTAACTTCGGAGTCGATTTTTTTCGCCGAATAATTCGTGCTGGTAGTTACCCATTTGTAGCGGGCGTACGTTCCGTCGATTCGGATCGGGTCGCTGGATGTTTGCACGACGTAATCGCTTTCATCGTTTGCGACTTGGACGTTATGCTCGGGAACTTTATTGATCAGGCTGAAGATAATTGCTATGGCGTCGGCACTGCCCTCCTGAGCTTTGGCTGCCAAGGATGCCAAATCTGCTCTGGAAATATAGCCGGCACTAATGACAAATTCGAAATACGACTTCCATAGATCCTCACCAGCCTGCGACATGGCGCTAGAAAACAGAGTGTCGGTTGACCATTCGACGACGTGGCCGTTGGTAGCCACATGCCCGTTGTTGGTTATAATCGAGCCGCTGCCGATGCCGCCAGCGCAAGCATTCTGTATTTGCAGCGATGCGCCGTTATCTGCAGTGTATTTTATGTCGGCGCAGCGCGCGGAAGCGATCCGCACGGTTGCTATTTGGTTTCTGGCGACCACGTTGATGATTGAATCGGTATCAAGGTTTTCCAGCGTGTTCATCGTGTCCTGATTATTTAGCGAGCTATTAGTTGAAGAGTTAGCTAGGACGACACCGGCATTTTCACTAGCGCCAACTAACAGCTTGTTATCCGGTTTCTGGAATGTAACGCCAGCGATAATTCTTTCCAACTGCGCTACGTAATCCTCGACGCCAACTCCTTTGTAAGCGTTAAATCTCATCCAGTACGGCCGGCCGTTTTGTACGGTCATATAACTGTAGGCGTGTCCAGTCTCATACACAGTCCCGTTGTTAGTGTAGGTAAGTGTTTGGTCGATTTTACGGAATTCTTTGCCGGATATGGTGATTTTCGAGACGGTAAGCTTGGCGTTAGGTTCTTTTTCTTTTGTCTTCATGACGTCGACTTCAGCTAGCAGGTCCAAATCGGAATATTTCTTCTTATCCTTATATTTGTCCGGCATTGTTGAGCGGTCAAAATAGTTGCGGGCGCGCGAGGTGTTGATCGTTAAATATGGCCGAATTGTCCTGCTGGATATCTTGCCGTCTTTGCCCTTGATAGCATCGCTGGCCTGCTTGAAGGCAATCTCCACCAAGTTGTAGCCGCGCGATTCTTTCAATTCGTCGTTATTGTAAGTTTTTGCGTTGTATTTTTTATCGTTTGACTCCTTAGTAACTTCATGCGCTGAGCCGTTGAACGTCGCTGTGTCGTATGTCACGGTAAAACCGTATTTGGAGACAACTGTCTGAACGCCTGATTTGCCGTCGCCGAGCAGCGCGTTTTTCATCTTTTGGCGGGCAGTCCGCGTAACGTTGCCAGTTTCCTGCGGTCTGGTGGCGATAAAAATCCAAATAGCTATTAAAATAACAAATAGTGCACCTGAGATTATCGCGATGAGCTTTAGCTTTTTCGTAGGTTTCTGTTCCATAAGCTTTATTATATCAAGAAAATCGCCCTTTTATAGAGCGATTTCTTAGTTTCTTCGGTATTATTTCGGCGAATTCAAGCTGCCTTAAAACTGGGCGTTAAATAAACCCGGCTCAGTGAAATTTTCCGCCAGATTTTACCGAAATTAGCCGCGAGCAAAGTGTGCAAAGGCGCGGTTAGCCTCGGCCATCTTGTGGGTGTCTTCCTTCTTCTTGAAGGCAGCACCAGCTTCGTTGTAGGCGTCAACGATTTCCAGTGCCAAACGCTGTGAGTATGGCATACCGCTACGAGCGCGGGCTGATTGTACCAGCCAGCTAAACGCGTAGTGCAACTGACGGTGTCCCTGAACTGGGAACGGAATCTGGTAGTTGGCACCACCGACACGGCGGCTCTTCACTTCAAAGTTTGGACTAACGTTTTTCAAGGCTTTTTCAAATACAGCCAGTGGATCTTCTGAATCCAATTTTTTAGCAGCAGTTTCCAACGCAGTGTAAACAGCCCGCTCAGCCGCCAACTTTTTGCCATCCAACATTGATTTATTGATCAAGCGCTGCACCAGCACGCTTTGGTAGCGGCGATCAGGTTGTAATTGGCGTTGTAGTTTTTTGGTAACTTTACGAGGCATGATTACTTATCCCCTTTCTTGGTACCGTACTTCGAGCGGCCCCGCTTGCGGTTGTTGACACCCTGGAGGTCCAACGCACCGCGGACGATGTGATAACGCACACCTGGAAGGTCAGGCACGCGGCCGCCGCGGATCAAGACCACAGCGTGCTCCTGCAAGTTGTGACCTTCACCGCCGATGTAGGCCCAGACTTCATAGCCGTTGTTCAGTTTCACGCGGGCAACTTTACGCAAAGCTGAGTTTGGTTTCTTTGGTGTCTTGGTCGTCACACGCACACAAACACCACGCTTGAGCGGTGCATTTTGGTCGTAGTAACGCGTTTTCAGGGCGTTGTGAATGCGACCCAGTGCTGGCGACTTGGACTTTTTCTTGGCCGTTTGGCGCGGCTTGCGCACCAATTGGTTGATAGTTGGCATCCAATTTCTCCTTGGTTGAATTAGTGATTTATGGCAATTCGCCTGGTAGCGCAGAATGGGCTGGCGCGGTTTTGCACGCAAAAACCAGCTTCTCTTAGCGCCTACGGCTTGGATTCAGCAACTCCGCCCCGTGTCTATACCTTTTCTGCCGAGCATTCGGTCTGTACACATTCAAACCACCGCGCGCCCCGAAAAGAGGAAACTCTGCTTCTATTATAGCACACTTTGTGTAAAATTGCTATCCAAAAAATCTAAAAAATTGTTAGCGAAAGACGTTGTTTTACCAGCAGCGGAGCTATGAAATTCTGGCAGTAACTTGCTGCTGTACATCATACCACCAGCCTAGATTATCCTGCGAGGCGTGGACGCCGCCCTCTGATTCAAATCTGGCGACCTTTAATCCGGCATGAGCTAGGCGCTGCGCTAAGCGGTCGTTGCAACTGCTGGGACTAATCAAGCTTTCCGTACCGTTTAGGACAGTCACCGTTGTATCGCCGTCGATTGCGGGATTTTTCCTATCTTTCGCTTTAACGATTGTTTCCGCAATGTTATGGCGGTTGATTGCTATTGGGTAGCACGCCATCCCAGCTGTTCGGCGAATAGCAAGCTTGGCTAAGGTAGATTTGAGGTCAACTTCGCGTAGTTCAGCTGCCCAATTAGGATTTATTTGTAATATCTCTGGACATTGGTCGCTGCCGTGCTGCAGGAAATTGCCAACAAATTTACAGAAACCAGCCAAGCTGTTTTTATAATCCTTACTAAGACCAGCTGCTTCCCATAAATCAAGCCGATCCAGATATACTTCCTCCGGTGCAGTCCGGGCAATCGCCGCCGCAACGTGCGCGCCAAGCGAATAGCCTATAACGCGGTTAATTGCGTTAAAATCCAAGCCGGCACCGTCTAGTGCTTGGCTGATAGCGTCCCACTGCTCTATGGCGCCAGGTTCGAAATTGCCCTGACAAAGCGCTCGCCGGACACCTCTATCCATGCGCGGCGTTTCAAGCTCAACTCCTGGATTGTCTACGTATATTGCTAACCCATTCTCCAGCGCTGCGGTAACTTTCGCTCGAGCCTGGGATATAGGATTATGGTACGTGCCGTCCGCCCATGGGGGTAAAATGACAGTCGTGTTTCTATCGTTTTTTCCAGGGTCGTCTATCTGGCGGACATCAGCTATATAGATCCCCAGACCGTTGTCGGCTTTTATTCTGCCGCAAGTAACCTTATCCCAGCCGTCTGGCGGTGGTGTCTGGCGCCAGACTTTTTGCGATATAGTCTCCGACAAAAATACTTCACGCATTCATTTATTATTACCTGTCTATGTTTACATGTCAAATTTTTGCCGTCTCTTTCGCGCGACTCTTATAGAAAAACCGCCCCGTAACTACCGGAGCGGTTTCCTCGCAGAAAAGGCGATTGCCTACGCAGCCACGACCAATTCCTCTTCCTGACTGTCAGCGAACTCGTCCTCGCTTGGCTCGTCGGTTTCCGTCTCTTCGACAGCGCCCGTTCCCACTGGAATCTTGCGGCCGATGATGACGTTTTCTTTGAGGCCATGCAAGTGGTCAGCGCGACCCGAGACAGCAGCGTTGATCAGCACACGAGTGGTGTCCTGGAAGGACGCAGCGGATAGCCATGAGTCGCTCCAGATAGACACCTTGGTGATACCGAGCAGTAACTGGGTGTAACTGATGAGGTTCTTGCCCTCAGCCGCCAGTTGCTTGTTGGTGTTCACTACTGCAGCCTTAGAGACTATGTCACCTGTCACGAAGTCGCTATCACCCGCATCTTCGATCTGGACGCGGCTGAACATCTGGCGAACGATGATCTCCAGGTGCTTGTCGGCCACATCTTGACCCTGAGCGGCGTAAATGCGCAGGACTTCGTTAATGATGTAGCGCTGCGTAGCTTCGACGCCCTTGAGACGCATCAAGTCGTGTAGGTTCAATGAACCAGCCGTCAAGCGGTCACCAGCCTCGACGACATCGTTAGCCTTAACCACCAACTGCATGGTGCCTGGGATTTCGTAACGAGCTGGGGCGCCGGCTTCAGCAGCGATCACCAGGGTGTCTTCAGCTGCTTCAACCACACCGTCAAATGGTGCGACCAGCGGACGAGTGTCATCTTCGCCAGTTGCTAGTACATCGCCGGCCTTGACGCTTGAACCAGCCTTGACCACGATAGTTCGGTCGTCCAGCGGCAGACGCTCAACCTTGCCAGATTCTGGCGTGACTTGAACGATGTATTTCTTGCCATCTTCCCAAACGTCAACTAACCCGGCAATTTCCGTAACAAACGCCTGGCCCTTTGGTGTGCGCGCCTCAAACAATTCTTCAACACGCGGCAGACCCTGGGTGATGTCGGAGCCGCCGACGCCAGAACTATGGAATGTGTTTAGCGTCAGCTGGGTGCCTGGCTCGCCGACCGATTGTGCGGCGATGACGCCGACTGGCTGCGCCTTGTCTACTAGTGCACCAGTTGACATGTCAACGCCGTAGCTGCGCTGCGGAATGCCGTTGAGGTTGTTGGTTGACAAGACTGACTGAATTTTAACGCTCTGGATGCTTTCATCGTCGTCGATGGAGTCAGCGATTTCCCGAGTAATCAATTCGTTCTTATTGATATGGCCCGGTACGTCTTCGGCAGTGTAGCGGCCTGCCAAGCGGTTCGAGAAGTCGATCATCGTCTCTTCGGTTTCTGAACGATAAATGGCAAATCCTTCATCGTCGCCAGCTTCATCTTCAACCGTAAAGACGTCTTGCGCCACATCGACCAAACGACGAGTCAAGTAACCTGAGTCAGCAGTCTTGAGCGCGGTGTCTATCAGACCCTTGCGCGCGCCACGAGTTGCCACGAACGCCTCCAGGCTAGACAAGCCGTGCTTGTAGCTGGAGCGAATTGGCAGCTCGATTTCGCGGTTGGCGGCATCCACCTGAATGCCGATCATGGCGCTGGCTAGCTTCACGTTGGAAATGTCGCCGCGGGCGCCAGAGTTGACCATCACGGAAATGCTGGTGTCCATGTGCTGCAGCTGATCTTGCAAGAATTTGGAAATCTTATTGTCAATGCCGCGCCAGTTGGCAACAGTAAGGTTGTAACGCTCGTCTTCGGTGACCAATCCTTGGTCGTATTGGTCGGAAATCAACGCAGTTCGAGCGTCGCCTTCCGCTACGAATTCGGCAATCTCATCAAAGTGCAAATAGTCGTCCTTGCCGGTAGACACGGCCGCGGTCGTTGCAAAGCGGAAGGCTTGGCCTTTCATGCGGTCGGCGATTTTGGCGGTTTCTTCGGCGCCGTATTTGTTAAATATTTGCGCCAAAACTTTCTTCAATTGTTTTTTTGACTGGACATTATTGTCGTACGGAAAATCCTCCGGCAGCATTTCATTGAAGAAGACGCGGCCCAGGGTCGTGTTGCGCATTGCGCCTTTGGCAAAAATGCGAATTGGCGTTTGCAGATGAATTACACCGTTGTCATATGCCATTTCCGCTTCGTAAACCGAGCTGTACGATTTGATGTTATCGGTTTGTGCGGCGGGCTTGTCGTAGGTTAAGTAATAGTTACCTAGCACGATATCCTGGCTGATGTTAAGCACTGGCGAACCATCGGCAGGTTTCAGCAGGTTGTTAGTGGCACTCATCAGGTCGCGCGCCTCGGCTTGCGCTTCCTTCGATAGCGGCAAGTGAACCGCCATCTGGTCGCCATCGTAATCGGCATTAAATCCGTTCGCCACCAGCGGGTGCAACTGAATCGCCTTGCCTTCAACCAAGACTGGCTGGAAAGCCTGAATTGACAATCGGTGCAAGCTTGGCGCGCGGTTAAGCAGCACGTACTTACCTTCAATTGCTGAATCAAGCGCATCCCAAACCACCGCCTCGCCCGACTCGATCAGACGCGACGCCGAGCGGATATTATGGGCAAATTCATTCTTAATCAGCCAGCTGATAACGAATGGCTTGAATAGCTCCAGCGCCATTTGCTTTGGCAGACCGCACTGGTGAATCTTCAATTTTGGACCAACCACGATCACCGAACGGCCAGAGTAGTCAACGCGCTTACCAAGCAGGTTCTGGCGGAAGCGGCCTTGCTTACCCTTTAGCATATCGCTCAAGCTCTTCAAGCTGCGGCGACCGCCAGTCGAACTGACCGCCCGGCCGCGCGACGCTGAATTGTCAATCAAAGCATCAACTGCTTCCTGCAGCATGCGCTTTTCATTGCGCTGAATCACTTCCGGCGCGTTCAGCTCAACCAGCTTCTTCAAGCGGTTATTGCGGTTGATAATCCGGCGGTACAAATCGTTCAAGTCTGATGTCGCGAACCGGCCGCCAGACAGCGCCACCATCGGGCGAAGATCCGGAGGAATTACCGGCAGAACGGTCATGCATAGACTGGACGGCTTAATGCCGGCAGTTTCCATACTTTCCAGCATTTTCAGGCGTTTGAGCAATTTCTTCTGTCGCTGGCCTTTCGCGCCCTCGGCTTCTTCGGTCAATTTAGCGATGAGCTTCGGCAAGTCGATTTCATCGAGCAGCGCCTTCACTGCGCTCGCACCCATGCCTACCTCAATCAGCTCGTCGTATTCTTCCGGCAAATTGCGATATTCAGTCTCTGAAATCAACGCACCCTTATTTAAGCCTTCCAATTGCGACTTCTTACCAATGTAATTTTCTTCCAGCTCCTCAACTTCGCGGCTCTGCTCTTTGGCTAGCTGCTTGATATCAGCGCCGTCTTCCTCCGCCATTTTCTCATAGCGAATTTTAATGGCTTTACGAGCTAGGTCAGTTTCCGCCTCCAGATCCGCCAGGTATTGATTGCGAGTTTCTTCGTCGACGTTCAGAATAACGTATGTAGCAAAGTAAACGATTTTTTCAATGTTGCGGACGGTCATGCCCAGCAGTTGGCTCATGGCGCTCGGCGTGCCGCGCATAAACCAGATGTGCGCCACTGGCGCGGCCAGTTGAATGTGGCCCATGCGCTCGCGGCGGACGATTGATTTGGTGACAAGTTCGCCGTTTTTATCGACGGCAGCTTCGCGCGAACGTACGCCTTTGAGCTTGGAATCATGCGGATTGATATCCTTAACCGGACCAAAGATTCGCTCGCAGAACAAGCCGTCGCGCTCTGGCTTTTGGGTGCGGTAGTTAATCGTTTCCGGTTTAGTGACTTCGCCGTGGCTCCACTTTAGGATATCTTCCGGGCTGGCAACCACCAAGCGTACCGCGTTAAAATCGCTAATACCTGTGGCGTTAAATGCAAATTGCGCCATCTTACGCCTCCTCCTTTATTTCTTCTACTTCATCAATATCTTGTACGCTGACGCCATCATCAATGTCGCCGATATCGTCTGACTCGTCCAAATAAACCTGGTCGTCATCGTCGTCAGCATCGCTATTTGGCGTTTGCGGTACGGTTTTATCGGCCGGGCCGCTTGAAGCGATGACGTGTTCAGCGTCAACTGTGTCGTCATCGTCAATCAGGTCGACGCGCAGCCCTAATCCCTGGAGTTCCTTCACCAGCACGTTGAACGATTCCGGCAGCTTCGGCCCGACAATCGGCTCGCTCTTAATGATCGATTCGTACGCTTTAGCGCGGCCGTAGACATCGTCGGACTTGATAGTTAGCATTTCTTGCAGCGTCGAAGCGGCGCCGTAAGCTTCCAATGCCCAAACCTCCATTTCGCCGAGGCGCTGGCCGCCGTTCTGGGCCTTGCCGCCGAGCGGCTGCTGGGTGACCATGGTGTATGGGCCGGTCGAGCGCGCGTGAATCTTGTCAGAAACCATGTGGTGCAGCTTGATCATGTGCATGACACCGACCGTAGTGCGCTCCTCAAATGCTTCGCCAGTGCGGCCGTCAAACAACTGGCTCTTGCCGTCGCGGGCAAAACCTGCTTTTTCCAGTTCGTCGGAAATTTGCTGGTCGCTAACACCGTTAAACGATGGTGTTGCTACGCGGTAGCCTAAAGCCCTGGCTGCCATTCCTAGGTGTGTTTCAAACAGCTGCCCCAGGTTCATGCGGCTTGGCACGCCCAGCGGGTTCAAAATCACGTCAACTGGCGTACCGTCTTCCATGAATGGCATGTCTTCCACTGGCAAAATCTTAGCAACGACGCCCTTATTTCCGTGGCGTCCCGCCATCTTGTCGCCGACGCTGATCTTACGCAGCTGCGCGACGAAGATCTGAATTTGCATTAAGACGCCAGCTTTCAATTCGTGGCCGTTTTCCCGGCTAAAGATCTTGACGCCGACAACCTTGCCGCCGCCTGCGTTGTTCATGCGCTGCGATGTATCGCGCACGTCCTTAGCTTTCTCGCCGAAGATTGCCCGTAGCAATCGTTCTTCGCTCGAAAGTTCCTGCTCGCCCTTCGGCGTAATTTTACCGACCAGTACGTCGCCGGCTTTTACTTCGGAACCGATCTGTACGATACCGTTTTCATCCAAGTGGCGCAGGCTGTCTTCCGATACGTTCGGAATGTCGCGGGTGACGATTTCCGGCCCCAGCTTGGTTTCGCGGACTTCAACATTGTAATCTTTAATATTGATACTGGTTAGTTCGTCGTCCTGTACTAGGCGCCGGCTTAGAATCACGGCGTCGTCCATGTTGTAGCCGCCCCATGGCATGAAAGCGACCAGCAAATTGCGGCCCAGCGCGATTTCTCCCTCGGCGATTGATGCGCCCTCGATTAAGACATCGCCTCTCTCTACGCGGTCGCCGCGGTTAACGCGCGTTTTTTGGTTATAGCAGCGGTCGTCATTATTCTTAACAAAATGGCGCAATTCGTAAATTTTAACACCATCGGCATATTTGACATGAACTTCATCGGCATCAGCTTTAACAACTTCGCCGTCAGCTTCTGCTAAAATCAGATGTCCGCTGTTCTTTGCTACGTCGCGCTCGATGCCAGTGCCGACTGTCGCTGGTTGCGGCATAAGCAAAGGCACAGCCTGCCGCTGCATGTTTGATCCGGTCAAGCTTCGGTCGATGCGGTTTTTTTCGATAAATGGCACTAATGCCGCGGTCGAGCCTAAGATCTGGCGGTGCGCTGCGTCCATGAAAGTGACTTGGGTGGCGTCAACTTGCGATGGCTGCATATTATTTCTGGCGTTAACGCGCTCATCGCGGAAAGTGCCGTCTTCATTCAGGATTTCGCCGGCGTCGGCAATGACTTCGCCTAGCTCTTGCGAGGCATCCAGGTAGACAATTTCGTCGGTCACCCGGCCGTCTTTGACGCGAAGATACGGCGTTTCAATAAATCCGTATTCGTTAACCTTGGCATAGGTCGCCAAGTTCAGCACCAGACCGACGTTAGCGCCTTCCGGCGTTTCCACCGAACAAATGCGACCGTAGTGTGTTGGGTGGGCGTCGCGCACGTCGAAGCCAGCGCGCTCGCGGCTCAAACCGCCAGGCCCCATGGAACTCAATCGGCGCTTGTGGCTAAGCTCTGACAACGGGTTAACCTCGTCCATCAACTGGCTTAGCTGCGAGCTGGTAAAGAATTCACGTACCGCAGCAACCACCGGGCGGGCGTTAATCAATTGGCTTGGCGTAACGTTTTCCAAATCTGCCACGCTCATCCGATCCATGGCGTTGCGCTGCATGCGCAGCATACCGACACGGAACTGGCGGGCAACCAATTCGCCGACTAGTTTAACGCGCCGGTTACTGAGCGAGTCGATGTCGTCGGCTGGTTCTTGAGTGTTGTTAAGCCGGATCAGCTCGCGGATGATTGCTACCAAATCGCTCATCTGGAATGTGCGGTTTTCAGTCGTGTTAGCCACATCCAAGCCCAAGCGCTGGTTTAATTTGTAGCGGCCAACCCGGGAGTAATCAAACCGCTTGAAATCAAAGAACATCCGCTCAATCATCTGGCGGGCGTTATCGACCGTCGCCAAGTCGCCCGGCCGCAGGCGGCGGTAAACCTCGATTAGCGCTTCGTTCGCGCCGCGGGCTGCGTCTTTATCTAGCGTCTCCTCTATATATTTCACATCGCCAGTGTCAATGTCAGTAAACAATTCTTTAATCTCGCTGGTTTTTGGATAGCCTAATGCTCGCAGCAGAGTGGTAATCGGCATCTTGCGCCGCCGGTCAATTTTTACGTAAATTACGCCGTTTGGTGCTGTTTCCAGCTCCAGCCAAGCGCCGCGGCCTGGAATCATTTTAGCGCCGTAGAATCTTCTTCCGTTGATTGTATCAGCCGTAAAAAATACGCCTGCTGATCGAATCAACTGGCTAACAACCACGCGCTCCGTGCCGTTAATAATAAACGTACCGCGGTCGGTCATCCACGGATAATCTCCGAGGTAAATTTCCTGTTCCTCAACTACGCCGGAAGTTTTATTGGTCAATTCCACTGTGGCGTGCAGCGGCGCCTCAAACGTCAAGTTGTTTTCTTTGGCATATTGGTCGGTGGATTTTGGCTCGCCAAAATAATATTTACCAAATCTTAACGACAATTTTTGACCGGTGTAATCGTCAATTGGATTAATTTCTGAAAATATTTCGCTCAAACCTTCCTCGACGAACCAGCGCCAAGAATCTTTTTGGTGAGCGATTAGGTTTGGCAGCGGCAGGGCGTTATCACCAGAGGTGAAATAGACGCGATCGCTGCTTGTGGATGGTTTTTTTGCCACAGGCGTAAACACTCCTCGCTTTGTTTAGTGGTTAATAGACGGCCGTGAAGATCTCTAATCCATAGCCTAAAACCACGATTTGCCCGCTCGCAATTTTCCCCCGCCATGAATACACTACTTCTCTGGGTACTCATTATGACGGAGATCGTCAATAAAATCAAGGGGTTTTACGGGGATTTATTAAGCGGCAACTGGAATTTCCTCGCGTCCCGGCGCGGCGGGAGCATACCGGCCAGGATCAAATCTGGTGTCACGGTGCGGAAGCCTGTCATCAAGAAGTTCCCTAGCTAGTCCAGTAAGTCCGGCGCGGCCTACGTTTCTAGTGAACTTCACCGTATGTAGCCTATAGTGTCCAGGCACGCCGTCAACGTGGCCGGCTACGCCCGCTTCCCCGCCGAATACTTTATATGTTTTAGGGTTAAGATTTTCGACGGCTTTCGGAATGTTGTCATCGTCGTCAACGTCGACATATGCGCCCAAACCAGTAACTTTCTTGTTTCCAAAGTCTGACCTCGCTTGCTTGATTATATCCATAAAGTGACGTTCCCAAGCGTCATCATTAGTCGCCACGCCAAAGTGTCCCATGTACATCAAATCATCCGGTTTATCGGGTTCGTCATAACGAGGCGCATCAGCCCCTTCTTGTAAATTAATAATTGTAGCAGCAAGCGCCACCTGGCCTTCAGCAAGCGTTACTTGGCCCCGGCGCGCCACATACAGCCCGGAGTCTTCCCTGATTGCTATTTCTTGCAATGTTTGTACGGTGTTAGCGTTGTAAACATAGTTCATTACCTCGGCAGTATTCGGTTCTCCCCGGCTGCGAAATTCTACGCCGTTTACCAACAAGCTGCAAACATTTTCTCTCGTCTCTTCGTTTATGTCTCCTGGTCTCAGTTTTTCTACTTCTACGCGGCGTTCCATCTCTATTATATCCTTTCCATTTCCCTAATTTTACTCACCAGCATATCATGAATTTCCTCAATTGTCCCGTCTGCCGAAATTACTGGAATATCGTATTTCTTCGCAATCTCCAGATAGCCATTGGTGATTTTCTCTTGAAAATCCTGCCCGCGCGACTCGAAGGTGTCGGGATTTTCCAGTTTACCGCGCATGGCGATTCGTTTTGCCCGCTTATCATGGCTTAGGCTCAGAACGATCATAACGTCTGGGTGCAAATATTTCTCATCGGTAAATAATTTTGTTAGCCGCAGGATTTCCGCCTCGCTATACCCTTCGGCTTGGCCCTGATAAACCAGCGTTGAAATATAATTGCGCGCACTCAGGACAATCTCTCCGCGCTGCAAGGCTGGCCGAATCTTTTCCCGCCACAACTCCCGCCGCGCCGCCGAAAATAATGCCACGTTAACCGCCGCCGAGCGAGTCAAATCGCCGTTTTTAATAACGTTTCGCAGCTCATTAGCTATCGGCGTTGATTTTTCCGGGTCATCGCTGCCCGGCTCTTCAACCACGCAAACCGTCTGTCCGCGCGTCCGAAAATATTCCGCCAGCTTCGCTACTTGCGTTGATTTGCCAGTGCCGTCGTTGCCCTCGATGACGATATATTTCCCTGTGCCGCTCATCATCACCTCGTCATTAAAATATGCGGCTTTTTCAAGAATATCAGCCATCTTTTAGGCTTATTATCAATTTTTATCAGATGGGCATGCTGATGAATCACCGACTTTGTCTTATTTCCAGGTGACCGAGCATAGATAGAATAACCGTCAGCCTCGAATTGCGCTATTTGATCCATATAGTCAACTTTCTCTTCGTCGCTTAAATCGTTCAGCGATGCCGTGTGCTTTTTAGGAATAATCATGAAATGTTCAACCACACCGCAGCCATCCCAAATGTCGTAGCCAAACGGATTGGTAATTATCAGGCAGTGCGCTGTCTCTTCGATAACTTCCTGACTGTTCGGATTGTCTATTAGGGCGCAAAAAGCGCAGCCGCTGTTTTTATGAGCTTTTTTGTGTTCATGATACCGTTTCTCGTTCGCCCATCGGCGGGCAGTTGTGCCTGATCGCATTATTTAATTCCTTTGCTTAGGTTACTAATTTCTATCGGTAGTTGCCGCTGATCCTTAAACGCTCGCGGTAGCATCGTTTCCGGCCGCCAACTACGGATGAGCTCGGCAAGGTCATCGGTGTGCTGGTACTTGCCGCTAATACCGCCACGCCCGTCAGCGTAGCCGCCATCCACCGGTCCGGTCTGGTGAAAAATTAATTGCCCGATGCGCTCGCCGACTGGTAGTACCACGCTTTCGTGCTTGTTCAAATTGTAAATCTCAAGCGTAATCCGATTGATATAGCCCGGGTCGATCCAGCCCGCATCAAAACACACCGCCACACCGTTACGGCCCCACGAGCTGCGGCTCTTCACCTCAGCCGCGCCGCCATGCGCCCGAATACCCACAAACTCGTGGGTGTGCGCCAAGATCCGCTCGCCAGGACGCAGCACAATGATCGGATGATCATCCGGAATATTACGAAACCGCCTAAAGCCGTTGTGCTCGCACCACTCGGCGTGCGGTATCGCCATCAGCGGCCCCTTGAAATACCGCGCCACCTCCGCTTCGTCAAATGGATTATAGACGCTTGACTGATCGTCAAATTCCTGTTTATAAAAATAATGCCCCAGCGTAAAATCCAAGCTGGCTTCTGACACATTGTCCGGGGTAAACGGCGTACAGACGATCGTTCCCTCCTCGATCGCTGCCAAAATTTCCCGGTTTGAATACACGCTCATGCCGCGCCTCCTCTTGTTTATCTTACCTCACTCCCCCGAGTGATTCTATTATGACAATATTTACCCGCTCGGGCAAGCTTTTCGTAAATTTTACATCATGCTAGACTTAAAATTATGGAGAAAGTTATTGTCGTTGCCTATGATAAAAATCGTGCTATTGGACGAAATGGTGATTTGCCATGGGGGCGGAGTCTGCCAGCGGATCTGGCGCAGTTCAAGCGGCTGACCAAAGGCGGTGATGTCATCATGGGCCGAAAAACTTTTGAATCAATCGGCTCTCGCCCGCTGCCGGAACGCGAAAACATTGTCATTTCCTCGCGGCCGACCGGCATCAAGGGCGTGCTGACCGCCATGAATCTGCCGAGCGCCCTGGCGCTGTCGCGCTACCCGGTATTTATCATTGGCGGCGCGCAGGTATATGGCGATGCGCTGAAAATGTCGGAAATTGACACCATTTACGCCACAGAAATTGACGCGTCGTTCCCAGATGCGGACACTTTTTTCCCAGAGATTGACATGACTACCTGGCAGGAAGTGAGCCGCGTCCATCATCCCGCCGACGCTGAAAATAAGTATGATTTTGATTTCGTCACATACCAACGGGCTGCTTAGAGCTTTTGGCTTGACAATGGTTATGTTTTTTGCTATAATATAAAAATAGTTAAGTATTTAAGGAAAGGTTTTAAGAAAATTTATGAGCGAGACATTGCCATTCTCTGGTATGGCTATTTATTTTCCTGCAGATGGGGATTATCAGGGGGCAAAAAGGTCGGAAAACGGTAAACAGGTAGATTCGGAACATGTGAGAGTTGATGCCTACATTCCTTATAATTTTCAATCTAAGTCCAACGGGGGTGTTGTATTTGAAACCCTTACTGTAAGTAGGAGTATGGACTACGGAGTAAAAGATTTGGTTGATAAAAAGGCAGAGCCTTCGGAAAAAGAGAAAAAGGCAAGAATGGGATATGTAGGGCAAATAGGATTCAGGTCGTTTTGCATTAGCGATCTTCAAAATATGGCTATTCTGTTTGGGCCTGTTGAGCATCAGACCTCAGAACAGAACCAAGAAGAGAACCCAGAAAAGAAGAGTTCGGAAGAAACAGAAAACTACATTAATAGACTACAAGAGATGATTGTTGTACCTTATAGCTTTGCTCCTAATCAGGATGATCCAGATAGCTTGGAAATTGAAGCAGCTCTGCTAGAAATATCAGATAACGGAACTATCTACGGTACTTTGGGAAGTATAGCTTGTCGTTTTGATGAACGTGGAAACGTCTCAGGTGAGATTATTCCTCGAAAACCTCGCAAGAAGACAAGCGGTAGCGTTGGTAAACCTCAAATAGCTTAAGCTTGTGTTACACCGCAATCGGCGCCTTTATTGGCGAATGATGTTCGTAATTCTCCAGGCGAATATCGTCAATCGTGAAGTCATCAATATTCTTAACGTCTGGATTCAGCCACAACTTCGGCAGCGGCAGCGGACGGCGTGATAACTGCTCATCAACCTGCGCGCGGTGATTGTTATAAATATGCGCACTATTCAGAGTGTGGATGAATTCGCCGGGCTGCTTATCAGTTACCTGGGCGATCATCGACAGTAGCAGCGCGTAGCTGGCAATATTAAACGGCACGCCGAGGAACATGTCCGCTGAACGCTGGGTCAGCGCCAAATCCAGTTTATCTTTCTCGCCATTTTCACCTGGCCGAACATTAAACTGGAACATGGTGTGGCACGGCGGCAATCCACCAGCTTGGGCGATGTCGTCAATTTCCGCCACGTTCCAGGCACTGACGATGTTGCGCCGTGACGTTGGATTGTTCTGTATCATGTCGATGGCGTTTTGGATTTGGTCAATCGTCCCGCCCTTGCCGTCCGGCCATTTGCGCCACTGCACGCCGTAAACTGGACCCAAATTACCCCACTCCTCGGCAAAGGCGTGATCGGTCGCGATTTTTTTAATAAACGCTTTCATGCCAGCGCGCCACTCCTCGCCGTTAATTTCTGGAATGCTCTGGCTAGTTTTTTCCAAATAATTCTTATACGGCCACTCGTCCCAAATGTGTACGCCGTTTTGCGCCAGATATTCAATGTTGCCGGTGCCTTTGAGAAACCACAGCAGCTCATGCGCCACGCTATTAAAATACAGTTTTTTGGTAGTCATGGCCGGAAACCCGTCCGCCAAATCATACCGCGTCTGTACGCCAAACACTTCCGTCGTACCGGTGCCTGTCCGATCGCCTTTTTTCACGCCATTATCACGGACATGCCGCAGGGCGTCTAAATATTGCCTCACACTTCCCTCCTTGCCTTTACTAAATTATGGCAAGATTCCAATGTAAACACAAGTAAGATTGGCAGTAGCTAGCCGTTCTGGGGTAGTTTGGGCTCTATTTATACAACTGCGCATGGCTGCCGACAGCGGTAAAGATAACCGTGTCGCTTGACAAATAGCGAAAATGCAGCCGCAGGTCGCCGCCGGCACTGATGGAATAGTGTCCGCTGTATTCACCGGTCAAGGCGTGACGGCGTAGTTTAGCAGCGTGCGGGTTTTTCATGAACAGTGCAATATGCTTCTTTACTTTTAGCTGCGTTTTTGTGTCCAGCTTGCGAAATTGTTTGATAAACTGACGTGAATAATCAGCTATCATCATGCATCGCCTTGTCTAAAAAAGCCAGTGAGTCTTCAGCGGAGCTAAATTTGTGATAGTTGCCCTCCGCAATATCCCGCTCCGCCTCCTCGATAATCTCCTTCAGGTACGGCGTTGGTTCCAGCGGCGCGCTGAGCGTCACCCGCCCGTTTTCCATCGCCTCGCGGGTGGCTGCCATCACGAAAGCGCTGGTACTGAGCCCTAGTTTCTTAGCAAACTGGGCAATGGCGGTTTTAGTTGCTTCGTCGGTGCGTATCGTTAATTGTGTGCTACTCATATATACAATTATAGCGCAAATACTATATAATTGCAATACATTAGTGATACAAAAGCTGTCAAATTTATGACAATTTGCTCAAAACCTTATCCACCAGCCCGTATTGGACCGCCTCCTGAGGATTCATCCAGTAGTCGCGCTCCATGTCGGCCTTGACCTTAGAGAGCTTCTGGCCGGTGTTTTTGGCCATGATTTTGGCTAGCATTTCTTTCACTTCCAGCGTCTCTTTCAGGTCAATTTCCATGTCAGTAACCTTGCCACGCGTGCCAGAAGACGGCTGATGGATCATTACCTTGGCGTGCGGCAGGCAAAACCGCTTGCCTTTAGCGCCAGAGCTGAGTAGAAACGCGCCCATACTGGCCTGCAAGCCGATGCCATAAGTCGCCACGTCTGGCTTGATAAAATTCATGGTGTCGTAAATCGCCATGCCGTCATAGACGCTGCCGCCCGGGCTATTGATGTAGAGCGAGATATCCGCCTCTGGATCAACGTACGCCAGGTGTAGTAGCTGTGCTACCACGCTGTTGGCGGTGTGCTCGTTAACTTCCTCGCCGAGGAAAATAATCCGCTCATTAAGCAAGCGTGAATAGATATCAAACGCCCGTTCGCCGTCGGCCGACTTTTCGATAACGGTGGGGATGAGGTAGTTGGTTGGTTTGTTCATAAATATATTATACCATAATTATGCCTAATGTTTAGAATTAAGCTAACGAGGCTTTTTTCTGGCGTCTAATAGCAATTGGTTGCGTTCGCTGGTGCGTTGTCTGGCCTCTGCTAGCGCCGCTCGTCCTTCAGGGGTGTCCAGTTCTATAATCCTCATATATTCTCCTTCATCGCCGTATCCCGACACAACAACGATATTCAGCTGCTCGTCGGCGTAGATCACGTTCTCCGAGTTGTCGCCAGGGATGATGTCGCGAAATAGGCTAATATCCAGCAGAGTTGTCTCCCTGCCATCGTTCCAGGTAGCAAATACGCCGATCGTTTTCTGTGCGTCGGCAGACTCAAACGGCGTGTTTTCATCTTTTACGCTTTGGACGATCGGCCCGAAGAACAGCGTGTCGGCGTCTGGCAGTATCTTTTTCAACGCATGGTCTTTCGGCAGTATTATTTCCACCCCGAACAGCTTGCCAGGTTCGTAGGATAATGGATACGTTCCTGGCTCTGGTTCAACGCGGATTACTCGCCGCCGCGGATCCAGAAAGGCTATATTTGGCGGCGAATAAATCGGCAGACCTTCTGGCGTCTCTTCTTTGTATGCGCCGGAGTTTCCCATGACGGAGCGCGGCGAGGCGTATTGATCTACTGTATTATCGTAGTTCTTAATCAGTCCGCAGCCGCTGCTAATTAGATTTTGGATAGTGTCAACTGCATACAGCTGCGTTGGATTGCCGTTTGAGTCTTCCAGATGGCAGTTCATGACTCGTTCGTGTCCCAATCCTTCGCCTAAACCTCTGGGGCTTAGGAGGTGGCCGATTTCATGCGGGTAAGCGCCGCTGGCAGGTTTATTTCCTGTCGGTATATGAATACAAGGGTCAAACCCTTCGCCTTTATAAATAGCCTCGCCGCCAATATGGCAGTTTTCTATACCTGCGCAGTCGACGACCAGCATTACTATCGCAGTTTTACCTAATTTAGGGCGATACTTATTTGCTATCTCTTCCAGCTGGCTGTTGGAATAATATGCTTCCGTCGTTCCCTCTTCAGCTTGGCGCGAACTGTCGGGTTCGGTATTGTCGTTGAAAAGTGCGACATTAAAGCGGTATGCACCGCTGGTTGTGTGAGTAATTCGGGTAGTTTGCTCGGCTATATCTCTTCTGATCTTATCGTCGCCGTCATAACGAGCCAAGCCGTCGGCAGCAACTGTCACAACGCCCAGATTGACGGTGACTGGAGAAAATTGCGGGTTTCTTTCCTGATATACGCCGGGTGTGGGAATGTGCGGGCTTGTCGCCAGACAACCAAGAATATCCAATCGCCAACCCACCGCCAAAAGCAATAGCCTCAAGGAGATATCGCCTGGATATTTTGTCTGTTTTGCCTAAAAGGCCCTGAGCTAATTCGCTTGACATATTATCAAGTTGTTTATAATTTACCGTAAACCAAATTCGCCGAAATTACGAATTCAGCTTCACGAGCTTATCGACGGTTTTATCGGTGATCATTCTGTTGGCGATATCGCGGTGAACCTCCGGATTATCGAACTGGGCGGCGGTTTTGGCGTCCTTGCCGTACTGCTGTTTGAATACGCTGATTTGCTCCAATAATTCTTCGCGCGACACTTCGATTTTTAATACTTTCGATAATTCAGCTAAAACTAATCCGGCTTTCACGCGCTTTTTAGCTGTTGGACGAGCTTCTTTTTGCTGCCAATCGTCCTCGTCTTTGAACTTTTGCGAACTTAAATAACTATCAAACGACAGCCCGCGGTACGCCAGATTCTGCATCAAATCCTGTTTTATCGACCGCAGCTGGTCTTCAATCAGCAGCTCCGGCAGCGCAACCTTGCTGAGTTCTGTCAGTTCGCTAACCAGCTCGTCTTTCAATTTTTCTTCCGCTTCGCGTTTTTTCTGCTCTGTTAGTTCGCGCTTGATGTCGGCTTTTAATTCTTTCATCTCGGTGAACGGTCCGCATTTGGCAGCAAATTCATCGTCAAGTTTCGGTAATTCTAGCTCGTTTACTTTGTGCAGTTTGACGCTAAACACGACCTTTTGCCCAGCCATTTCTTTAGCGTGATAATCCTTCGGAAATGTCAATTCCAAGTCAAATTCGTCGCCTGCTTTATGGCCGGCTACTCCCTCTTCAAAGCCGGGAATAAATTGCCCGCTACCTAGCTTTAGGGCGAAATCTTTAGCTGATCCGCCGTCAAACGCCGTGCCGTCCTTTTTACCGGTGAAATCGATAATTACTTCGTCGCCGTTTTTTGCGGCGCGCTTGGCTTCGGTTTTCTTAACATAGCTTTGGCGGATGCGTTCAATTACTTCATTGACTTCGCTAGCCTCGACTTTAGCAGCGGCTTTTTTGGCTTTCAGGTTTTTATAATCGCCCAGCTTGACCGGCGGTACAACTACTGCTTCGGCTGTAAATTCTAGTTCTGCGCCAGGTACAAACTTTTTAACCTCGACATTTGGACGCTCCATCGCTTGGATATCTTCGTTAATAAAGGCTTCGGCGACAGCTTTGGAGATGGCGTTTTCTAAAATCTGCTCCTGCAAAGCGCTTGGGCTAACGTGCTTGGCGGCAACGCTGGCGGGTACTTTACCTTTGCGAAATCCGGGAACTTTAATATTGCGCGCCAATTTTGCCAGGGAAACTTGCTCGGCAGCTGCCAATTCGCTCGGTTCTAAAGAAACCGACAATTGGACTTTGGTGTCTGATAATTTTTTTACAGTCGTCTTCATAGACACTAATTATAACAGAGATACGGTTATATCTCAAATAGCGAGTCGTCATCGTCGCTGTCATAGCGCCGATCTTTGACAATTGTAATCATTCTGTCAAAGTCAACTTTTTGCTCGTTGGACTCTGCCAGATTTTTTACCGTGTACATGCCGTTTTTAATTTCATCTTCGCCGATGAATACTGCGAATGGAATTTGTTTTTTAGCGGCAGTTTTAATCTGTTTATCTAGCTTGCGGCCAGTTATATCCAGCTCGGCTTTTACGCCTTCGGCCCGCAGTTTTTGCGCCAGCGTATCAGCGCCGGGCAGCGACTCTTTGTCTACGGGAATAATATAAACGTCGGTGTGCGAGGATAGTTGCGGCAGCAAACCGTGGACTTCCAGAAATTGCTGCATTGTCGTTGCGCCCAGACCAACGCCAACTGTGGCTATCGGTTCAACGCCAAACAGTCCGACCAGGCCGTCGTATCTGCCGCCGCCAAACAACGCCCGGTTATTTTCCGGCGAATTGTCAAAGAATTCGAACACGGTGCCTGTATAATAGTCCAATCCGCGCATTAGCGTTATGTCAAATATAGCGTTTTTTATACCTTTTTTGACCAGCAAATCCATGACTTCGCGAATCTGCTTAACGCTAGGATCGTCAGCTAATTCTTCCGGCAAGTCGTTCACCGATTTCATACCGATCATCTCTGCGAGTTTTGGCAGACCCTCGTTTGCCTGGCTGCCGAAAATCTCAACTGCTTGCTGCTTAAATTCCTCTGCGGAAATTTTATTTTTTCTGTCAAGCAGCTTGGTCATCATTGATGCGCCGACGATGTCCAATTTTAGGTATCCGTCCATTAGCCGGTTGATTAGCTGGCGGTTATTGACCCTGACGGTAAACATGTCTTGCTTGGCGCCGAAATTGATTATGCTGGCATGTCCCATCTCAATAATTTCTGCGTCGGCTGCGGCGCCGTCCACGCCGAACAAATCGGCGTTTAATTGCCAAAACTCGCGTTCTCTGCCCCGCTGCGGCCGCTCGTAGCGCATAAAATTGGCGATTGAATATAACCGTGCCGGCATTGGCATTTCCTGCCGCCTCGCTGCTACCATCCGCGAGATTGACGGCGTCATTTCTGGTCTGATCGCCACCATTCGTCCGCCGCGATCCTGGAAAGCATATGTTTGTTCGCCCGCCAGTTCTTGGCCTGACTTTGCTAAATAAATATCTAGCGGCTCCAGCAGCGGTGCTCCGTATTCCTCGTAGCCAAAACTTTCCACTGTTTTACGCCAAATATTAAAGATGTAATTTTGCAAGCGCTTATCCTCGGGAAAGTAATCCCGCGAACCTTTGTAGCTTTGGGTTGATAAGCTATTCATTATGATTACATTATGGCACCTTAGGACGCGGATTTCAATAATTGACCTAATCAAAACCGCCGCCCGCAATAAGCAGGCGACGGTAAAACGAAAACAAATCGGTTGTAAAATCAAACAAATTACGCAAGCTCGACGGTTGCGCCAGCTTCTTCCAGCTTTTTCTTCGCTGCTTCAGCTTCGTCTTTAGAAACTTTTTCCAGGACTGGTGCTGGAGCGCCGTCGACGATAGCCTTAGCTTCGCCCAGACCCAGGCCGGTGATTTCTTTAACAGCTTTGATGACGGCAACTTTCTGCGCGCCGACTTCTTTCAGAGTGACGGTGAATTCTGTTTTTTCCTCGGCAGCGCCGTCGTCGCCACCAGCAGCTGGACCAGCAACAGCGACTGCGGCTGCAGCTGGCTCGATGCCGTATTCTTCTTTCAAGTAATTCTTCAATTCATTAACTTCCAGAACTGTCAGTTTGACCAGTTCATCAGCCAATTTTTTAATATCAGCCATAGTATTCTCCTTAGATTATTGATTAATTTCTGAGTTTGTAAAATCTTCATAAGTCTCCGTGCAGCGATTGCAGCCCGAGCGCGTGAGCGCCCGGCGCGAAAAGAGGAGGCGTTGAAGATTTTATGAACTCAGGTAGATGATTGATTGCTAAACTTAAGCCGCAGCTTTGGCTTCGATGCCGTCTAGTAAGCCGTGCAAGTTGCCGCCCAGCGCACCCACGGTGTCGTGAACTGGTGAGAGCAGTTGTGCTACCACTTCGGCGATGAGCTGGTCTTTGCTTGGCAAGCCTGCCAGTGCCTTGATGTCAGCTTCGTTGATGCTGAGGCCCTCACCTGAGAAACCACCAGCCAACTGCAGTGCTGGATGCGTCTTTGCAAACGTGTCCAAAACTTTCGCTGGCATGACCTCATCTTCGGCGCTAATGGCGTAAACCAATTGACCTGCTAATAAGTCAGTGCCGGTCTCTTTGTAGGTGTCAATGCCCTGCAATGCTACGCGCACCAAGCGGTTTTTGACCACCTTGATGACGACGTTTGCTTCGCGGGCAGCCTTGCGCAGCTCTTGCAATTCAGCCACGCTCAGGCCCTGGTACCGCGCAAATGCCGTACCTTTGGCGTCTTTCAGAAGCTCGGTTAGTTCAGCAACCAAAGTTTGTTTTTTATCGCGTGAAATTGCCATAAAAATCCTTTCTTTGATTGAGCTAATTTGTGTGATTCGACCGATTTGTTAACGTGCGGTAATGGAGAACCTGGTTCTTGTTCACCCAAGTTTTAATCGGGCAAATAAAAACGTCTTTGATTCTCGCACTACCAAAGACGTGATTAAAACAGTTTTGTTTCATCCCTCGGCGGCATTTTTACACCTCAGTTTCCTTCGGTCGCACGCTGTCTTTGGTAATGTTCCTTAGAATTGTAGCAGAAATGACAACGGGATGCAAGCAGATTTGGTCGGTTTATGCTACGATAATCTTGAAAAGCTGTAAGCGGCGCAGTAGATTCAGGAGTCAAATAAACTTTATACAATTAATTCATTATGAAAGAAGAAATATTATGACTAGGAATAACTATCATCACAAATATAATCTTAATCTGACTAGTAGAAAGAAGACGCTTGTCTTGATGGCGTTATCTTTGTTACTGACTGCTGTTGTTGTACTGTCTATAATCATATTAAATCAAGCAAACATTAACGAGGTTAAATCAGTGCGAACAGTGCAAATGTCTACTACACATCCGGTCTATAGATCTGTGGAATCAATGATTAACGCAAAAGAGACTTCGCTAGCAGCTGAGGCGGTAGTTATAGATAATGGTACAGTGAGGTCAATTCGCGATGTAGCTGATAAGAACGTACCTCCAGATATACATACTGATTATAAGATCAGGTTAACGAGGATTATTAAAGGAAATGCCGACAATAAGGAAGCTACTATTGCTCTTATGGGTGGTATCGAAGACAAGACTAACTATGTTATAGAGGGCGTGCCAGCCTTAAAAAAAGGCGACCGCATTCTGGTATTTGCTTCGCATGGGCGTGATGGTAAATATTATCCACTATCTGGCGGGACGGCGATTGCTGTGCGTGACGACAAAGGTCGGTACAGTTTGACCAAGGAAACAGTTGCTGGCAGTGACGATAATGAAAGAAGCTTTACCGCTGATAGCTTGCGGAGTATGGTAAAATAGATTTCAAATAGCTCTGCCAAATTTCCCGGCGGAGCTATTTTATAGGCGTAGTTGGGTATTACAAGCTAGTCTCGACCTTAACGCCAGGCCCCATCGTCGTTGTGACAGCGATGGTTTTAATGTAAATGCCTTTGAGGCTGGATGGTTTTTGGGCGTTCAAGCTGGCGAGGAAAGCGCGGGTATTTTCCGCCAGTTTATCAGCGCCAAACGAGACCTTGCCGATTGACAAGTGGACGATGGCCTGCTTGTCGACGCGGTACTCAACCTTGCCGGCCTTGGCTTCAGACACCGCTTTGGCGACGTCGGTAGCGACGGTGCCGGACTTTGGATTTGGCATCAAGCCGCGCGGGCCGAGCAGCCGGGCGTACTTGCCAAGCTTCGGCATATATTGCGGCGTGGCGACCAAGATATCAAAGTTCAGCTCTTCCTTGTCCAGTTGTTTCAGGAATTCCTCATCGCCGATGATGTCTGCGCCAGCTTTCTTGGCAGCGGCATGCTCTGATTCCGGTGCGAAAACCGCCACGCGAACGTCTTTGCCGGTGCCGTGCGGCAGTGCTACGGTCGAGCGGACGTTCTGGTCGGCTTGGCGCGGATCGACGCCCAGGCGAACGTGAATTTCAACGCTGGCGTCGAACTTGACCGGGCTGGTCTCAGTCGCCAGTTTCAACGCTTCATCAAGGCTATACAATTTATTTTTCTCAATCTTCTTCGCAGCTTCCTGGTATTTTTTGCCGCGGCGCTCCAGGCGCGGGCGCGTAATTGGCTTCGGGCCTTTCTTAACATGCGCTTCGGCGTCGTCGGATTGCGGCGTGGTATCGCCTGCTTCTTTGCGGGCTTCCTTTTCGGCCTTAGCTTCGGCTTCGTCAAGGGCTTTTTGGCTGCGCTTGCCAGCCTTGGCGACGACGGCTTCGCGCTCGGCGATAACGTCTTTATCTTTGGTATCGTGCGGCTTACTGCTCTCAGGCGTGCCTGCTTCAGCTTCGGCAATTGCCGCCTCAATCTCAGCGATGGTATTCTTGTCGCTGACTGCTAACTTTAGTTCTGCTGCTTTTTCCAGCAGCTCGGCTTTCTTGGCCATGCTAATCCTTTCTGTGGTACAAGCGGCGACTCGCCACCTCGGGCGAATCTGCCTCCCAGCATTGATTTGATGATGGGTTGATTATAGCATAATGGGGCGCCGGCGGCTAGCCTCCTGTACTAGCCCGCTGCTTCCTTGTCTTATACAATTGGCGCGATGCTCAAAAAGCCATCAATTGGCACGAGATAATACGTAGGTTCGCCGCTGCTTGCATCTGTAATTCGCAGCATTGGCTGCCCGCGACTGAGCGGGAAATCTGCCGCCGAAGTTATTTTTTCCTTCCGATCAATCATTTCCGGTACAAAAAACTCAACAACATCGCCGTTAATCTCAAGCATCTCCTTACCCGGCTCAAGTATTGCAGTTGGCAGGCTGGCAATGTCTTCGGGAGAGTATGATTCGTAAACGTCAACAGGGATAGCCCAGCATTTTTTGGCCGTGCAGCGTATTTGGTATCCTTGATATAAATTGTCGAAGGTGTAGACTAGCTTTGACATCGCCTTATCAATAGCTTCTTCCTCGTCAAACATTCTTTGCTGCTCCTCGATATCGTCAGCGTTTATAAAATCATCGCTTTTAATCAGTTTTTCTGCAGCATTTGCGGCGCTGCGCAAACATTCGATCAAATCGTAGTCGGGTTCAAGCTCCATGGCGCGCGGCGCGTTTTTGCGAATACATCGGTCAAGGTGTATTGTATCGGGGATGATATAGAGCGAAGTATCGGGCGGGCTGTTAGGGTCTTTCAGGGCAATAACCAGTTTTCTCTCTCCGTCTATTTCTAACACGTCAAGGCCTCGGGATAATAGCGTAAAATCTGCGAATTCACCTTCAATATCTCCCGAAGATTCTTTCCGATACAGCATACCCGTTCCAGAAAATATGCCGTCCTGGAGGAAATTATCGCCGATAGTTTTCTCCAGATCCTTTATCAGCTCGGCTAAATCGTCCTCGGAGCAATACGTTGTGCTTTCGATATAATCTATCCTGTTCCGTATCGTTTCATCATTAAAAAAAATCAATAACGTTAATGTCAATATCAACCGGCTCGTCAGTTATCTCTATATCAATAACGCCGCCGTACGGAATGGCATGAACGAAGCTGTCTGTATCGATTATTAGAAAATGAGGATAATTATCCCTTATTTTTACGGAAATATTTTGGGCGCGGATGCTGCCGCGTGCTGTGTCATCATCGTATTTCAGTTCGGGGTGCAGCGTTACAATTGATACAGTATTATCGTTGGCAATAGCGTCAAGACATTGATTGATATCTTTGACGGCTTTTATTTCAAGCGTGGTCTGCTCGCTTGGCGAGGCTGCCTGGTAGCTTGGTTTCGTCCGCAGAGCGCTAATTTCGCGGACTTGGTTCATGATATAGGAGAATGTATCGTTCGGGTCTTCATCTGGCGTTGGCTTTTCTATATCAAGCTGCAGCAATGTTTCTGGCGACAAAGGAACGGCTGTTTCGCCGATTTGAAGTGCTGCCACGCGCTGGTCGGCCGTGATGTTAACGCCGCCAACGCATTCTTCGGATGTGATGGTCGCGTAAGTAAATAACCCCAGCCTGCCGGTTATTTGTTCGGTACCGGATTCGCCGTTTGGCAGTCTGCAGGCAATTGTCGCGGTAGTTGTCTCGTCGAGATATCGAGGATCAAAATGACGCGACGAGAGTCTCAGCGCTAATGTGTCAGGATGATTTTTCAGAGGTATATTGCCTGGCTCTTCGCTGCTATAGGCGGCTAATTCTCGGTTTATAATTTCAACATTTTTCCAAAAGTCTGATTTTTCCAACTCGGAAAGTAAATCTGTTCGTGCGGTTTCTGGCTGGCGGCGTTCCATAAAGATTAGTTATATACTATTGGCTAGTATCAGGGCAAGCATAGGCTTATTCGGGCGCGGCTTCTGTTTTTCCCTGAACGTCGCTTATCTAAACATAATGTTGCAAGGAGTAATAAAATATTGTAGGATTGAGGGATGAAAGAATTTTATAAACCCACAGGTAGAAATGGCGATAGTAAAGAATCTGATGCGAGCCTTGGTGACGGAACTGATTCGTCTGGGGTGGTTATTCCGTCGCAGTGTCAGGGCTGCCCTTATGCAAATTATATTAAAGACAGTTCTACTGAAGGTACCAAAGACGAAACACCGGGCATAGGCGCGCTTGAATTTGCAAGAAATGCGTTAGAGAGTTCTGGGTGTACAAATGAATTTCCGGAAAGATTAGGCTCAACTGCTAATGAAGTGCTGGAAGGATTAAATTCAATCCTTGATGAAGAGGTAGATAAAAATAATAATAAAGCAAGCGATGTCCTCAAAGCTCAGAGTGAAATTGATAAAGCTACTAAAGGATGTACTGGTCCTCTAACAACTAAAATACCGGCACCAGTACCAGGTATTGGTATTGGTCCTATCGCTGAACTTACACTTACAATGTGTGATAGTCCTACTCTGTATGGCGACGAGCGTATCGACAAGCCTGTCTGTGATGATACGCATGACTCAGAGAAAGCGCGGGAGCAGTATATTTCCGGATTAAGGGGTGCTTTACAGCCTGTTGATGACGGCGAGCAAGATTATTCTGTTACTAGTCGGCGTTTGATAAAAGAAATCCGTGATGCTGATGACAATAAGTCTTAGAAGTATTGGCGGGCGGCTGATTTGTATAACATAATATATTTGCAAAATTTAGTAGAGTGTGATAGGATTAATAATCTATGGAAAGAAATGGTAATACAGGTGGGGATGATAGTAAATTTGAGGAAATGATGCAAGAAGCTGGTCTTGGTGATGGATTCACCCCCCCAAGATACATGTGCCGAAATCTTGCGAAGACTGTCCGCTTCTAGTTTCTGAAGTAGAAAAATTATCGAGACTTGCATCTGAACTGTATAGTGTTGCAGAAGCGAGTCTTGAAGGTTACTCATCAGATGAACTCTCACGAGCCACTGACGATCGCCGCGTTATTGGCGAGAGCTTGGAGGCGTTTGATGAAATAGTTGGCAGCGTTCAAGAGACTGTTCATATACTAACGAGAAAGTGTATTGGTCCTGTGCTTACTTTTGGTATAAGTGATAGGACTAACGCTGAAGTTAAGGCGGTAGTGTGCGACAGTCCTGAATCGGACACCGCTTTGGGAGAAGTTACTATAGAGGAGCCTGTTATTATTTACAGAGGGAGAGCTCGAACAGCAGAAGAGTTTTTGTATGATTTTGTCAAGCGGCACGCAAAACCCAGCGGCTCTGCTGGCAACAACCAAGATCAGTAAAAACATTTTAGACGCGCATTATTACATATTTTTCCATTTTTTGCTACACTAGTAATTATGGAAGAAAATACGAATATCACAATTACAGACATTCATGCGCGGCAAATTTTAGATTCGCGCGGTAATCCGACGGTGGAAGCGGACGTCGTATTGAGCGACGGTTCGTTCGGGCGGGCGGCAGTGCCGTCAGGCGCCAGTACCGGTTCATTCGAAGCGGTGGAGCTGCGCGATAGCGATGAGCTGGCGTACGGCGGCAAAGGCGTTTTGCGGGCGGTAAACCATGTCAATAGAGAGATTGCCGAGGCTTTGAAGGGCGATGATCCGTTTGATCAGATTAAAATTGACCAAAAAATGCGCGAGCTGGACGGCACGCCGAATAAAGGCCGCTTGGGTGCGAATGCTATCTTAGCAGTGTCGCTGGCGATAGCGAAGGCCGCTGCCAAATCGCGCCAGATGGAGTTGTTTGAGTACGTCAATAGTTTGGCGGGTTCGCCGAGGATGTCTTTGCCGATGCCGATGATTAACGTGATGAACGGCGGCCAGCATGCGCTCGGCGCGACTGATTTTCAAGAATATATGATTATTCCAATTAGCGCGGCGACGTTTGCCGATGCGATGCAGATGAGCGCGGAAGTTTTTCACACGTTGGCGAAGATTCTGAAATCCGAAGATTATCCGACAACTGTCGGCGACGAGGGCGGCTATGCGCCAAAAGTTCGCGGCGGCAATATGGAGCCGATGCAGCTGTTGTCGCGGGCGATTGAACAGGCTGGTTATAAATTAGGTACAGATTTCGGTTTTGCGCTGGATGTGGCGGCAAGCGAATTGTATAAAGATGGCAAATACCATTTGGCGACAGAAAAGCGCGTACTGAACGCTGAGGAGATGATTCGCACGTACAAGGCGCTGCTGGGGAAAGTGCCGGTTCTGTCGATCGAGGATGGTTTGGACGAGGAAGCGTGGATGGATTGGCAAAAATTGACTGCTGAATTAGGAAACTTTGCTCAGCTGGTCGGCGATGATTTGCTGGTAACTAATGTCCAGCGGCTGAAGCGCGGTATTGAACTGAAAGCTGCTAATGCAATCTTAATCAAACCGAATCAGATCGGTACGCTCACTGAGACTATTCAGGCAGTACAAGTGGCGAAAGATGCCGGCTGGAATACGGTGATGAGCCACCGCTCCGGCGAAACTGAGGATGTGACGATTGCGCATTTGGCGGTTGGTTTGGGTACTGGCCAGATAAAAACCGGCTCGATGTCGCGTTCGGAGCGAATTGCCAAATATAACGAGCTGCTGCGAATCGCTGAAAAATATCCGGATTTGAGCATCTTTCATCCGTTCTAAGACAGGCTGAGCTGGCTGTCGTTTGAAGGGCTGACTTCTCATATTTCGTTTTCGCCCGCGCGAGAGTTTTCTGGCGCGGGCGAAGTTTATTTCCTGATGTATACCACCTGGTTTTTATCCCCAAAAGCGATGATTTGCGATGGCTTCGCGCCTGATACTTCCCCGCTGTCGACATAAACTGCTACTGTTTCGCCAAAATATTCGACGGCTTCTGTAATATTCCTGGCTGGCGGCAGGTCCTTAGGGTTAGCGCTGGGTGCCAGTAGACAGCCGGTGGATTTTATCAAACTAGCTAGCGGCGAATTCGGTACGGCGCGAAACGCTAGCGTTCCGCTACTGCGCGGCAAGTGCGACAAAAAGCTGTCGCTGACGCGGATGGCGATTGTGGTCGGCCGATGGTTGGATAATTCTTGATAGATTTTACGCTGCTGGCTGGTTAGTTCGGGAATGCTGCTTACATCCGCGACTAAGATTATCGACGATTGCTCTAGGCTGCGCTGCTTGGCTTCGTATAGCTTTTTCATGGATTCGACTGAATCTGCCCGCGCTAAAATGCCGTAAATTGTGTCGGTTTTTGCGACGATAAGCCTGTCATTCGCCAGCGCTTCCTTAACGGATCTATCCAAAATATTGTTCACTATCATATAAAAATAAGTCTAAAGATTTCAAGTTGCTTGGCATAAAATAACCCCGACGGATATCGGGGCTATTAGATTTTCGCCAGTTAGTCGGCGATTTCCACGCCCATTGACCGGGCTGTACCAGCGACAACTTTCATGGCGCCGTCAATGTCAATCGCGTTTAGCTGGTCTTTTTTAACCTCGGCAATTTCCTGCAGCTGCGCGCGGGTAATTTTACCGACTTTGTCTACGTGCGGTTTGCCGCTGCCCTTTTGGATACCGGCTTTTTCGCGGATTAAGTCGTCCACCGGCTGTCCAAGACAGTTCCAGGTGAAGGTGCGGTCTTCGTAAACTTGAAGATGTACGATCACATCCTTGCCCATCAGTCCTTTAGTAGCTTCATTGAATGGATTGATGAAGTCCATCATATTCAAACCCCACTGGCCGAGCGTCGAGCCAACTGGAGGTCCGGCAGTCGCGCGGCCGGCTAGAATGCGTAACTTTAAGTTACCGATAATTTTCTTTGCCATAACTCTTTCCTTACTATTTTGTAGTGCGTAACGCGTGTTATTATAACGGAAATTATGCTACAATTCAAGCATGAGCATGCGAACTATTTTGCCGATTCGGCGCGTTGTTAATATTTTCGGCGCAATTGGTTATAATCTATTGGTTCCGGCGTGTACTATCGCTATCGGCGTAGGTTTGCTGCAGCTAGCCTGGAACGGCGCGCTGGAGATAATCGGCATACGTCCAGAGATAATTTGCGTCCCGATTTTACCGTCCTCGCCGCCTGAGACTGCGCCGCCAAGTTTGCCGCTTGCAATTAAGGCGCTGGATATAGTGTTAACTTCGATAGTTACGATAGCGGTGCTGTGCGCGGTAATCGTACTGCCGTACTGGCTGGGGCGCTTCAGCTCGGCCGTGCTGCGGCGGGCTATAAAGCTGTGCGGCAAATCTGTAACGTTGAATTTGCTGCTGTTTGGCAAGGTGCTAGTTTCTCTGGTTGGCGCAGTATTAGCTTTGGCAATATCGCTATATGATCCGCGCCAGTGGCTGATAACGGTAGTATTGCTGGCGGCAATTATCGCGGCGCTAGTTATTTTCGCAGTGCAGCACTGCCTTGCTAAAATTAGCAAGACAGTAAAAGCGGCGGATGTTTGGTAAAAATAGAACAGGACTTGAACGCCGCTTTAACGTTTGGGTAAATTTAGACTTTCTTTACCTGCAGTGCGTCCAGCTCGACTGGCGTGTCGCGGCCGAACATGCTGACCATAACTTTCAGCGTACCCTTAGAGGCGTCAATTTCGCTAACGGCGCCGTCAAAGCCCTTGAACGGCCCGTCAATAATTGAAACAACTTCGCCTTCTGAAAAGTCAATTTGATGCTTTGGTTCCTCGACGCCCATACGTTTTTTAATCTTGGCAATTTCTTTTTCAGAAACTGGCGTTGGCGTGGTGTCAGCGCCGACAAATCCGGTCACGCCTGGCGTGTTGCGGATGATATACCACGTTTCATCAGTTAATTTCATTTCTACCAGGACGTAGCCTTGGAAAATTTTGACATCAATGATCTTACGCTTGCCGTTCTTAATTTGGATTTGCTTTTCCTTCGGCACCATAACATCAAAAATCTTGTCGGCCATATCGACGCCGTTGATGCGCTGGCGAATAGACTCAGCGACTTTTTCTTCGTAGCCGGAATAAGTATGAATGGCATACCACTGGCGGCTATCATCGTATCGTTTTGAACTCATAACAATCCTCCCTTATTTCAAAATCTGCTCAAACGCCCAGTTGAATCCAGCGTCAAGCAGCAATATTACAATAACAAATATAAAAGTAAAGGCTAGCACGGCGACGGTCATTGCCCATGTTGCCGAGCGGGTTGGCCAGCGCACTAACTTTAGCTCGTGCCAAGCGCCCTTGAAATAACCGCCAATTGCACTTAAAGTGTTTTTTGGCGATTTTTTAGTAGTTTTTACGGTTTTTGGTTTTTTACTTATCTTAGTTTCTGCAGTTTTTATGGTTTCTTTAGTATTTGCGTCTTTGGTTTTAGCTGATTTGTTGGCTTTTTTCGGCGCATCGCCGGTAGCTTTAATGCGATGAACCGTGGTTTTGCTGGTGCTTGACTTGCCTTTCTGTGCCATAGTTTCTCCCAATTTAAAAAGTCTGTTTTTCACAGACTGTCAAGTCCAGTATAGCTCATTTGCCAGAAATTAGCAAATCACTTCTTGAACGGTTTAAGACTGAAACTGAACGCCGATCCGTGATTGAGCCGGCTTTGTACTTCAATTTTACAGTTAAGCTTTCGCGCTAATTTGGCGGCGACGTATAAACCCAGGCCCGAGCCGCTGGTCTCGCGGGTGCGGTAATCTTCGGCGCGGTAAAATTTATCGAATATTTTACCCAAATCAGCTTTACCGATGCCAATGCCCGTGTCTTTGACCTTGAATTTAATCTGTCCGTCCTTTTGTTTTTTGATAGATATTGTCACCGAACCTTTAGGAGTGTATCTGATGGCGTTGGTAATAAAATTCTGCAATAGTTCCTGCAAATATAGGCTAGAGGCCTTGACTTCGCCCAAGCTGCTGCCGATATCCAAGTTGAATGCCAGGCCTTTTTCGGCGGCTTGCGGCGCGTACTCGTCGTTTAGCTGCGCTGCAAATTCTGCTACGTTGATGATTTCCGGCTTGTCGTCGACGCCGCGTTCGGCGCGGGATAGCGTACTTAGATCGTTGGCCATTCTGGCAAGGAACAGAATCTGTTTGTGTGATTCGTCAATTGCCTGGGGGACTTTGTCGGCGGCGCCTTTTTCAATGAGCAGCTTAGCATTGCTGAGCGACCCTTCGGCAATGGTAATCGGCGTGCGCAGCTCGTGGCTTACCACGCTAATAAACTCGTCGCGTTCTTCTTCCAGGCTTTTCGCCTTGGTGATGTCGCGGAGAATCAAGACGTAGCCGTCCGGCGACATTTTATCGCCGCCTTGGACGGGCGCAAATGTCACTTCCAGGCGCAGCGCTTCGTCGCTATCTACTTGCATTATGATGTCGTCGCGCTGGCGGATAGCGATTGACTTGGACAATTCCTTAAATGTGTCGAGCGGCGCCTTATTAGTAGTCTCCAGGCGCAAAATCTCGTCAATTGGTTTGCCGCTAATTTTATTATTAGTATCAATAAGATTTAACGCCGCAGAATTATACATAGTAATGATGCCGTGCTCGTCAGTGCTGATGATGGCGTCGGTGATGTTGTTTATTAGGGTTAGGACTTTGCCCTTTTCGACATTTTCGCGCTCGCGGCTTTCATTCAATTTACTGTTAACGATTTTCTGAGTGAAATAAATCGACGAGGCGACCAGGCTGCAGACGATGACCGACGTGCCGGAGAGAATCGCCATGATGGTGTATTCGGGATGGGTTTCTATGTTTAAGATAGAACTGATAGTGATGGCTGTGATGAATGCCAAAATACCGGCCAGCAAGCCGTTTTTGCCCAGCATAGCGAACGTGATAATCATCAATAAAATCCAGTAGGCGGTGAACGGCGAAATGAAGCCGGTTATAAACAGCGATTGCGCCAGCGATAATACATAATACACAAGAAGAATAAGCACCGATGATATGCCGCCGTCAATAATCCGCGATAAAAAGGCCGTAACGCCGATTACCAGCCAGCTCATGGATAAGACGATTGCCAAATTTGGCGGCAAGCCGATGGCGGTTTCTGATATTGGCATAATGCCGGATTGAATTAATAAGCCGTGAAACATTAAGGAAATTGAGGCAACTAAAATGCCGCTTTTTAAGGCGATGGATGTGCGTTTTTCTTTTTTTAAGACACCCTTTAACATGCCAATAGTATAGCATAAGCGCAAATATCACGCATGGCGGTTTTACGGTTATATTAGCTATATGTGCGGCGAATATTTTTTTAACTCGGCGCGGTGGATTTTATAGCCGGGGTCAAATCGAGCGACCTCGCGCCAAAAACTTGCCGAGTGATTCATGTGGCGGGTGTGGCAAAGCTCATGAATAATTACGTAATCGATAAGCTCAAACGGCAAGTTCATTAGTCCAATGTTCAGGCTAATCGTGCCGGTTGATGAGCAGCTGCCCCAGCGGCTGGAGGCGTGAGTGATTTTTGTCCGCTTAAAGGAAAAACCGTGTTCTTCGGCTAGGAATGACAATCGCCGGGGTAAGTAGCTTTTAGCTTCTTTGCGCAGTGCCGCCGCGATTTTTTGGCGGATGAGCTGCTGGTTAGTGGCAGCCGCTATATCTTCGTTCTCATTTATGCTGGCAATTATGCGCGTACTGGCGGTTTTTACGGTTGTCGCTCCGGCGGTCGAGCTAATAATCAAACTGTGACTTTTACCGATTTGCTGGTCTTTTGTGTAAGAAAATTGCAATTGGTGCTGGTCTAACAATTTGCGGATTTGTAAGCGCGATGTTTTTATTACAGTTTTGGCAGCTAACAGCGGCGCGTACGACGGCATAGTGACGCGCAACCGGCCGTCCGGCGCGATTCGCAGGCTAATATTTTTCGCTAATCCTTGTTTTTTTACGACAATTTCCCCGAATTCCGAATCGGTGATTGTGGGCATAATCTATCCTATATCAATACGGCTATTTACGCGAAGCTCCCTATGGACTTCCGGCCTCGGCGCGCTAATACTCAGATGCTTCAGCACGGCGCGCGCCTGCGTGCTGAAAGTATGCCGCCCGCTGATCACTGCGTAAGATTCGCTGTCATGCGGCGGAGAAAATTGTTTAAGTCTTCTTTCAAACAGCAGCTCGTCGCCGCCTGATTGCTTCATCCAGCGGTTTTTAGCTGTTGCCAAATCTGTCTGCACCCAAACCAATAGAACTTTATAGCCGCGTTCGCGCGCCATCCGGTTAATTTTTATCCGGGTTGTTCGCTGGTCGGTTGCGCCATCCAAAATGACGGTGTGCTTGGTTTTTAAGAATTCGTCTAAGATTGACAATGTTATGTCGGAGATCAATTTAGTATCATCCGTCAAGGCTTCAAACTGGCTAGCATCGATGACTGGCGCGTTGAATATCTTAGCAAATTCGGAAACAAACTGAGTTTTCCCAGAGCCTGGCGCGCCGACCATGGCGATAATGTGCGGCGATGATGGTAGTAGCGGTCTCATATGAAAAAATTATAGCAGAGTTTTGACTAATAAAAAAGATTCCCTTGCTTTCAGGGAATCGGACGAAGCTTGGCAGGGGCGCTAGGAATCGAACCTAGACCGGCGGTTTTGGAGACCGCTATACTAGCCGTTGTACTACGCCCCTTCGCTCGGCAGCGTCTTTATTATAGCAAACTATCCCGCCCTAAAAAAGAGGAAATGAGCCTTGTTTTATGAAACCGCTGCTGTTGAAACGATTACATAACGACTTTTCGCGGCTGATGAATTTGGCGCTGCTGGCGCGGCCGCGGCGCGCTGGGACTAGGGTTTTTTGCCGGTTCATTCGGTGTCAGCATTCTGGTGGCTTTTTTACGCAGTTGGATGGCTAGCTCTTCCTGACCAGCGTTGTCGTATGCTTCTGATAAAATCATCAAGGTCTGCGGAATTGGCTCTAGCTCAACTGCCTTTTCTAAGGCGCTAATCATCTTCTTGCTGCGCCCCAGCTTTTCCTGAACTTTAGCATAGGCGATGTATCGCGCCGCCAAATCGCCTTCTATCTCCAGGGCTTGCTCAAACGCCAGCGCTGCCTTTTCATAATTTTCTGTTTCGTAATAAATCAGACCGACGTTGTGCAGGCTTGAGGCGCTTGGCTCCAGGCTTTGGGCGATCTCGAAGCACTCAATGGCGTCTTTATAGGCGCGCTGCTTGGCATATAAAATCCCCAAGCGGTTATACGCCGTGGCGTTTTTCTCATCGACGCGCAAGATAGTCAATAATGCCTTTTCGGCGCGCAAATATTTGTTCTCGCGAATCGAATCCTGGGCAATATTCCATAATTGATCAAGTTTATTGGTAATTTTTGTCGGCAAATCGCCAGTTTCCTTGATTGACGGATGATAAAAAACCGCCCAAATCATTAAAATTAGAATGAGTAGTAGTCCAAACATACCGCTATTAGTATATCACAAGTTGCAGTAAAGCTAGGCGTACATTACCGTTGGCTTTCAGCGATTTGGCGGCTGTTTCGGCGACGGTAAGCTTGCTTAATACGACAGCGTCAATGCTGCGGGAATGCACTTGAAAACGTATCATATTGACGATGATGTCGGTGAGTAGCAGCGCTTTTTGGCGGTCGGTAAAGTATTTAGCGAGCGGTTTTAAGGCTTGATAATTATTTTTGGCGGCTAGTAACTGCTTGGCGTCGACAGCGATTTCTTTATATTCGGCAAATTTTCCCGGGCTGTTTGCTAATTGGCTGATTAGCAGCGGCCGGCCGGCAGCCAGGAAGAGGATTTGCTGCTTGGCGCTGGCGTCCAGGTTATGTTGAGATAGCAGTTTGGCGTCTTGGCTAGGGGAAGTTTTATGAAGCCGGAGTAGCTGACAGCGGGATTTGATGGTGTCTAGCAGCAGTTTCGGATTTTCTGCGACCAGGACAAAATGGGTATTTTTATTCGGCTCTTCCAGCGCCTTTAATAGCGCGTTTTGAGCGGCTTCGCTCATCAGATTGGCGTCATTAATAATGATCACGCGGCGCTTATTGGCGTACGTTCTTAGATTGGCTATTAGGCTGCGTACTTGCTCAACGGCGATGGTTTGCTTTTTTTCTGCAGGTTTGATGTAAAATACGTCGCTGTCTTCTGAACTCGCAAGCTCATTAGCTGCACCGATTCCGTCTAGTCCCTGCTCTGCCGCGATAAGCAGCGCGTGCGGCAGCTTGCTCGCAAATTCGCTGATTGTAGAGCGATCTTTGATGGACAGCGTCGGTGTTTTCATGGTTTTTCCTTAAGTAATGCCTCAGGGAAATAGATAAAAAATTCCTCTGGGATGGTCGCTTCAAAGGTTTTTCGTTCACCTGACGGCAGCGTGATTTCTAATTTGTGGGCGTGGAGCATCAGGCGGCTGGCGTTTGACTTGCCGTAAACACGGTCGCCGAGAATTGGCGTATTCAGGTGCGCCATATGGACGCGCAGTTGGTGGGTGCGGCCGGTGGTAGGCTTAAGTTCAATTAGTGCTTTGGCGTTAGCCGCTGCCAAAACCCGATAGTTTGTCTGGGCGGGCTTGCCATTGGGGTCAACGCGGAAGGTGCTGGGCGCGGCTGGGTTGCGGCCAATTGGTAGGTCAATCTTCGCGGCGGCTAATTTCGGTACGCCGTCGGTCACTGCGAGGTAGGTTTTTTTGGCGGTGCGCTGGGCGAATTGCCTCTGTAAGTGGGCGGCAGCGTCAGCGGTTTTAGCGATGATGAGTACGCCCGAGGTGTCGCGGTCAAGCCGATGGACGATGCCCGGACGGTCGGTGTCCGAGGCAAACGAAATCTTGGGACGAATAATTTCCGCCACCGTCGGCTCGGTCGACAGTCCGCCTTTGGCGTGAGTCAACAGCCCACTTGGCTTATTGACCACAATCACGTCATCATCTTCATACAAAATTGGCAGTTCTGCACTGGTCTGCTCCTGCTCTGGCAGCTTGACGGCAATCTCGTCAGTCTCGTCGACCTCGAACTTTGACGCCGCCACTACGCGTTGATTGACCGACACGTAGCCGGCTTTGATGTATTTTTGCCAGAGACTGCGCGAAATCGACGGGTCAAAGTCCGTGGACAAGTGAACGTCCAGGCGCTGCTTGGTCGGCACGATGTGGAGCATGATGACAAACTTGCCTTGAAACGGCGTTTCGATGCAGCTCGAATCAAGCGGGTTTGGCAAAATCTCAGCGTTGACGGGCTTGTTGGGCCACAATTCGTCAATTGATTCCTCGTCGACGATCGAGCCGTAGAGTACGGCGAAATGCTGTTTGTTTAGGATGAATTCTGCCAGCACGTGCGATTCGTCTGTTTGAATCTTCAGGTGGCGCAGGGCTTTGACGGGCGTGTTGTCATCCGCCAGTTGGTACAACCTGGCGATCTTGAGGACGGTGCGCGGCGAGATTTTCACGACGTGGCGCGTCCTCGGGCGCTTGAACGGCTAGAAATGTGCGGCGCTTGATTTGGCAGCGTTCCTGGCTTGGTGAGACAACTTGCTATCGCCATACTATCTCCGCAGCCCCACGGCCGTTTGTACGCGGTGCAAGGTTTCGTTGGCGACGATGTTCATGTCGCGCTCGCTGGATTCCAGTTTGCGCTCAATTGCCGGCTCATCAACTGCCGCCAGACGCGCCTGAAAATTCGCCAAGAATTCTGCCACTTCATCAGCCACGATTCGTTTGAAATCGCCGTAGCGCTCCATACCGGCGTATTCGCTAATGGTCTGCTCCAAGCCGACGTCTTGTCCGGCGTCCTGACGTACCAGCGTCAAAATCTCCAGTAGATTGGAAATACCTGGTTGGTTGTCACGGTCGTACTGTACCTTGCCTAACGAATCGGTGGTGGCACTCATGATTTTTTTGTGTGCTACCCCTGGCTCGTCGCCGAGGAAAATGACGCCCTTGCCGCTGTCGTCGGATTTACTCATCTTTTTGGTTGGGTTCATCAGATCTTTGATCCTCAGGCCCTGGTCGTTGCCGAAGAATTGATGCTGCTGGGCGACTGGTTTAGGCACGACGAACAGGTCGCCAAATTTGCGGTTCATCCGCTCGGCGATATCGCGGGTAAATTCTAGGTGCTGCGTCTGGTCGTCGCCAACTGGCACGTAGGTGGCGCCGTAGAGCAAGATGTCGGCGGCCATTAGGACTGGGTAGTTGAACAGGCCGACGGAAATAACGTCACCCTTATTCATGTCATTATATAGATTTTCCAAAAATGGTAGAGTAAGTTTTCTCTCAGACAATAGCATATCTATAATGTCTCTAGCTGGAATTCCTGGTTCAATTTGATGGCTCCTAATTTCATTAGATAGACGCTCTATCTGTTCAGTAAGCCTACTAGCTAAATCATTTCTACCGCTTTTGTCCTTGAACTGAGTCATCCTTTCCATCTCGCCAAACCCAGTGAAGCAGTCCAAAATCCACGCCAGCTCGCTGTGGGCTGGGACGCGGCTTTGGCGGTACAAATGAATAGCCTCGTTGTCCAGCGGCAACCCTGCGGCCGTATAAATCCGGGCGTTGTTGAGGATGCTGTCGTACAATTTACTGTGATCAATCGGTGTAGTGAAGCTGTGTAGATCGGGGATGAACAGATTGATATCAAAATCAGCCGAGCGGCGCTTCGCCATATTGACAATCGGCAAAATGGCGCCAAAATAATTGCCAATGTGAATATCGTTGTTGGCGCGCACGCCAGTGAGGATGACGGGTTTGGTTGGTTTCATTGTATTCATTATAACACTCCTTTGGTTGTTAAGTAACGTAATAAAATGTTCATTGGGTCAATGGTATTTGGTTTTTCGACGAAGGCGCAGGATAATTCGGTGCAGCCTAATAATACCGGCGGACTGCTGGGGTAATTATTGATATAGTTTGCTGCGTTTGCCTGCTCGGACTGGATTGTTATTGGTATTTTATCCAGCGCTGACTGCGGTATTGTCTGCTCAGAAATTACTGCGCGAATTATCACTTCCAGCGCTTGCTCTTCCTCCTCACTCGGCGTTAACACGGTCACTCCGGCGGCTTTCAGCGTCTTGTCATATAGTCCAGTGCGGATGGTTGTCGGCGATGCTAGCAATCGAATTGTTTTATAATGGCTGCTAACATAATCAATTGCGGTATCAACCATGGAAGTTATGCGAATATTCAGCCGCTGCTTAATAGCGGGCTGCAATAAATGCGCAGTATTGCAAGCGATTATGATAACGTCGTCCATCGACGCGCCAATGTTTTTCAGTTCGTTTATGATAATTTCCAAGGCTTCGCTGCGCCGCGATTCGTTGGCGATAAAATCAGGAACTGGCAGCGACAAATGAACTATATGCGGAAAATCCGTGCCATCCTTCGCACCGTCTGCCAGCGCCTGCCGAATTATTCGCTGGTGTAGTTCCAAGCTTGCCTGCGGCCCCATGCCGCCGATGATAATTATTCTTTGCTTCATAATTCCTCCTTTGGGTTATATAAAAAAGACCGCGCGCGGCCTCTAATCATGGTTGGTGTTTTCAAAAGAATTTTACGAACAATTCAACAAGCCGCGGCGAAAACGCGTGCTTTGCCAGGCGGTGACGATGAATTGCCGTTTTATGGTCATGAGGTGATTATAATACCAACGGCTAAAATCCGCAAATGTTCTATAAAACAGCTCGCTTGGAAATGCGCCAAACCCATAAAATAATGTAAATAGATAAACCAATTGAGAATAAGAGCGAGAGGATAGCCATCGGATTTGCTTTCCATAATATTGTCCATGTTGGCGGCGAAACGATAAATTCTACCATTGCTAAGAACCCGATTTTAGTATAAATATGCAGCGATTCAGCCAGGCAAACGGCGAAACCGATTACCGTACCGAGTATAGAGGCTGCGATTAATAAAATGATATCAAGGAGCGGCGGTCTCTCTTCCTGGGTTATGAAACTATATATTAGGTAGACGATGCCCGCGCCGATGGGTCCAGTTAAGTACGACACGTAGTTCCACCGCCACAGCAGCAGCCATAGACCAATTATCATGGGGATACCTAGTAAAAATGCTAATAAAATACCAATCCAGCGCGGCCGGTGCCTGCGCTTTAGATTGTAATATGGAGGTTCTTGGTTCATGCTACTTAGTATAGCATTTGACAGGAAGTATGCGGTTTGGATTTGGAGGATTATTTATCTGGCGGCTGCGTTTGGTCTAAGATCTTTGACAGTTCGCTAATAAGTTCGCGTAGTTGAGGATTGCGCAAAATTGCCCGGCGGGTGGCTGGCGTCCAAATGAGCGTGCGGGAACGTAAAGTTTCTGCCAGTGTTTCTCCCGACGGCGTCAGCAAACCTTCTTTATCCAATTGGAACAATTCAGGCAGCAACGCGTCGCAAAGCAGTGCCAGCGGCGCTTGCGACCGGGCAATGATTCGGTCATGCTTATCGACTGGCATAGAAATTGGGTTAAATCCTAATTGCTGCAAATGGCTGGCTGCCGCCTTGGCGTTTGGCTGGTCGCTGGCGACAACCGCTCGCTGAGCGCTATTCATTAGCAAATGGACGACGGCAGCTTTCTGGTCAAACTGATTATTAAATCGGCGGCTAGTGTCCATAACGCTATCGTGCAAAATTATCAGACCCCTTACGGGTGGTACGATAAGATTTTCCAGGGGCGTGCACACGTGGATAATTTCGCAATCGGATAATTCTTCTGTGCTAGTATGGCGGTCGGCTATGTCAAATTCGCGGACTAGAAAGCCGTACTTCTTAGCGCGCCGCACCAATTGCGAACCCAAATCGCCTAGCGAACCGATAACGCCGATAGTTTGTTTTACTGCTGTCATACGGCCTCCTTTGACTTTACGGGGATGACTTATGTTGTTAGTATACGCTAATTGGCGCCGTTATGTAGACTATTACCTGTTTTGCTGCGATTTTCGTAAAATCGCTTGACTTCAAGTTCTATTATTGATATATATATATATATCAGCCTTTGCAACCGCAGAGGTCGGCGTTTCGCCCAAAACCATTGGGCTTGAGACGCCCCACTTCGCGGAGAATTACGATTCTCTGCCCGACTCCAGAAGGAGTTATCATGGCAACTGGACGTCCCCAGAAGGGACTGAACAGCAATAGGAACCACCACGATAGCTTCGGCCAGAGCGGCCAGCAGCGATTCAGTGGATCCCCGGGCAGTCTGCCGAAGGTGACCTTCAGCGGATTCCCCACCCCCAAGTCGTCGACCCCGAAGGTCGTCGCTCCCAGGTCGCTGACCAACCGTAGCGACTCGGGGACCTTGAACAACAGGGCTCCGTTCAAGAGCTTCTGAGTTCGAGAAGACCCCGCCCTGGTAGTGCAATCTGTTGGGGCGGGATACTCACCCTGTTACAATAAACCCATGATCCACAAGCTATATTCCGCCTACGACCTGCCAGCCGACCATGATGTCTGCCATTTGTTTGAGCATTTGGTTATTCGGCGGTTCTTACGAGCGGTAGAAAAATCTGGCAATGAGCGCGCCTTTATTGGCGAATTACACGGCACAACATCCGAATCAAGCGTCTTTTTTGACGTCGCGTTCTTTACTCACGAATCAATTACGCTATTTGAAAAAGTCATCGCCGATGTAAAGCCGTTTGACTTATCCATGATTAACGAATCCGTCGCCCACATTGAAGCGGAAATGAGATCAAACGTTGTCATTTGGGATGAAAAAGAATTACGCAAACAACTGGCGCGCTGTCAAAAAGCTTTCACTAGACCCAGCTCCGCCAGACCTGACAAAGTTACCAAATCAGCCATAGACCCACCGCTGGAAATTGACTATCAGCCGGAGGATTTTATAGATATTACACTGACGATTGAAGTTTCTGATGCCAGCACTCAGGGGACTGCCGCCTTTTTCTGTATGTATCCTATATTGCTCGACCTGGTGCGCAGTGCATGCTTTGACCTAGCGCCAGTCTATCCATCCACCCGCAACGAATTTACTGCCTATCATGACGGCAATTCGGTCAGCCAAACCTACACCGTGAAAAAATCTTTCGATTGGCAAAATGCAGGCAAAGCAGCGCAGAATTATTTACGAACATTTGATATTACGCCGCATGCCAGCCGCCTGAAAGATCTCGCCGAGGCGTTTACAACCGACCCACTCTACAATTCTGTGCCAATTTATTTTTACCAGAAAACCGCCGCGCCATTTACTAAGGATGATTTAGCGAAGACTGTAACGAGCGCGAATTTACAGGCGATATTGCGACGGGCGGCAGTGACTGTTTCGACAATAGATAAGCAATAATCCTTTGCGATTATTCTAGGTTGGTGATTACGCCGATGAATTGAGTATTATCAGCAGCCCTACCCATCTTCCCTGAAATACTCTATCATATCTATATGGACACACCGCCGCTCAACAATCTCATCCGCAACGACATCGACATGTTCTGATCGAATAGGCTAGGTTTAATGCGTAGTACGGCCGATGTACGGTTGTTCGTGTGCGAGTATCTGCCGTTACTTAGCATTGATTATGATACGTCAATTGCTGAGGCTATCTTGCAGCTTCAGCGCACAGATGTTGCGGAAGTACAGCCACTGGTTTCTGAAATAACCGCTCTGGCGAAGTTAATTTATAACGAGCGCGATATGAGTGCGCGCCTAAAACTTTGGCAGCAGCTGGCGAAAACGGTTGGGTATGAGAAAGAGATTAACAAAATAGACATAAATCTAACGTCTAGGTCAAATGTTATTAAATATATTAAAGTGCTTTTGTCGGACAATTGCCTAAAGTTATGGCCGGCTCATAATATAGCGTATAAAATTGTTAACCTAATGGCGCATTATGATATTACCGAAGACGACCGCCCGCTGTATGAGATATGGGACTTAGCGACAGAGGTAGAAGCGATGACTTTGGCCGAGATAGAAAAATCTGGCAAGCTGGATGAGATGATTGGGTTGAGTAAGGAGTTCGACTGAATATAGGCCGTCGAAGGCTGGCATTACTAGGCCGTTGCGCAACATGGTAAACTAATTTATTCTTTATTTATGAACCCTATTACTCGTCGAATCGCCGCTGCCATTCCCGCCAACGATTTGCCAGCTTACCAGCGCGAGCGCTACTCCGCCATCCAAGAGGGCGCGAGTTTTTAGCAAGACAAGGCGCACGATTTTAGTCTTAACTATCCACCAGCACTTCCCTGGCAAAGTTCTTTACCGCATCAAACGTATCGTATTCGGTCAATAGTTCGCTTTTCGCTACCCACCGGACATCGTGAACCTCCCTGGTTTGGGGAGTTAATTCTGCAGCATCATCGGCTTCCAGCAGAAACACCATGTCCAGATGGATATGCTCGACATCCTTTTTACTCTCTGGAATGATCTGATACATCAGCGCGTACGGGCGCGGAATTTGGGCTTCTGTGATGTTTTTCAGCTGCAAATCATGTTCGTCTTCAAGGATTGGCGCGGCGCTTATGCCTGTTTCTTCGTAAACCTCGCGGATAGCTGCTTCGTGCGGCACTTCATTCTCCTCAATATGTCCGCCCGGCGGCAGCCACTTGCCCAAACCCTTGTGATGAATCAGCAGCATCTTAGTGCGGTCTTTATTAACCGTATAGCCAGTCGCTGTAAAGTGCTTTTTATGGTTTTTCGTGGTTTGGAAGATGGGTTGCATATGAGGCTCCTATGTGATTATGGCGCAAAACAGTACTATTTGGTTATAGCTAATTGTCTCCCGCGATTAATCCTATAATGTTAACAATTTCTTTCGCTTTATCGTCATTACTTTTTAGAAAAGTACCCATTTCATTTTCGCAAAAATCGATTACGTGCTCAATGCCTTTTGGCTTTCCGGTATATTGCTCAATAGCTCCTTTCTTCAGATAAAATTCACCAGATGGATATTTTGATTCTATTTTCTCGTCTAGGTCGGTATGTTCGTTTCTATATGTAGCTATCTCTTCGTCTGTTTTCACTGACGGTAGATTCTTATTTTGATCTTTATAAAAGCGTCTATAGAAATCCATTTTTGTGGTATCTAAATCCTTAATAAAATATACCTTTAACCCGAAAGATTCAAAGAATAATTTAAAGGATAACACACTACGCTCTCCGCTCACGCCATATACAGTAATATTCTGACTAAACTCTGGACATAGCTTCTTTATGGCGACTCTAAAGAAATGCTCATCATCTTGCCCCTCAACTAACAGCACTCTGTTCAAAAACAATACTCGAGCCGCCCAAGTATTGTTTAGGATTTCTGTCAGCTTTCTTTGATCTTCTCTAATATTAGGAACACACACCACAGAGTTACGCTCTTCATCTAGCGAGAACCGTTTAACATGCTCTATTGTCTTGTTACTTATAAATCCTTCCGAATGAGTTACCAGAATGCATTGAATCCCTTGTTTGTCTGCTAATTCTTCAAGTATTTTCAGATATTCAGATTGGAATTGGTAGTGTAGGTGGATCTCTGGCTCATCGATAATAATCAAGCCGCCCTTTAACTCGCCTTGACCGTAAGCTTCAAATATTAAATGTAGGATCGATTTTTGTCCAGCGCTAAGATTGTTTATGTCGCCCAACTCTCTGTTATTCTTCGTGTCTTGAAACCTAAATTCGTACGACCATGTTCGTATGTTTGCCGGTTTTATAGAAAGCTTTAGATTTAATAATTTTAGCTTTTCATTTATATTTGTAATCAGCGGCAAGCTGTTTACAGCGACAGTGGCGTCTTTTATATTTTTACCTTCCTGCATCAATCTAAAATGTTTTTCACCAAGTCTTAATTTTACAAAATTAAATATAGCAGGCTCGCCTGAGGGTTGTTCGTTGATACTAGAAGAGGTAAGGCTATTTTTTGCATTCTGCAGTGTATTGCCTAAAGAATCGTAGCCAGTATATAAAGGAGCCCGAGGGTCAAAGTTACTGTAATTGCGGAAAGCTGATAGTATGGAAAAAGTATTTCCAAGAGGCGCTATTATATTATCGGTATTTTCTTGGTTGTGTATATCTATAGCTTCATTAATTGCATAATAATATTCCAAGTAAAACTGTATATATTTTGGCACCGAATCAGCGTAGATAACATTATATGTAGCGTCTGCTTCGTATTTAGTGTGTTGAAATATAATAGTTATATCAACATCCATGTCACCATTTAAGATAGAAAACTTGGGCATACCTATACTTGAATACGTATCAAGAATCTTTTTTATATAACTATAGTTTTCTACAATATGCTTGATGTTACTTTTATCAATATTATCAAGCGTAATTGATACCTTTATGGTTTGCTGTTCTGATCCTGAATTCCAATTAGGTTGAAGCCTAAGATGCAATGTTCTGTTAGAATAATTATTATCAACTTCAATTGTAGCTTGTTTACTATACATAGTATATGGAGGATTATCATTATATTTGTTAGTTATGCGCTTAAATAAAGTCCTCGTAAAGACAAGATTCATAGCCTCTAAAACCGTTGACTTGCCAGATCCATTTTCGCCAATAATAATATTAAGATCTGGGTCAAATTCAATCTTAAAAGCGTTGTTTATGTCCTCCTCATATT
>ERZ773076.46-NODE-46-length-73647-cov-57.956748_pt1 | contig 73647 bp, 64 predicted proteins | sample MGYA00580613_ERZ773076 | MGnify/ENA primary metagenome ERZ773076 (study PRJEB29015, sample SAMEA2738005) | human oral metagenome | biome: human oral; feature: human-associated habitat; material: dental | place: China | collected 2057 ...
CAAGCCGTCCCTTACGTCTTCTAACGCGTGTCAACAAACCCCATGAATAAGCCTCAAGGCAACCTACCGTAGGATCATGGACATCCAAGCCCGCATCCTGGGCGCCTCCCTCACCAAGGAAATCGAACAATACACGGCGATGGTGACTCGATGAAAACACAACGACGTCGTTATCTAGTGGCTTATGACATCCGTGACCCTGGACGACTCAGACAAATCTGCAAGCTGATGGAAGCCCACGGGGAACGACTTCAATACTCCGTCTTCATCTGCGACCTCAACAAGTCAGAGCTGATCCATCTAAGATCAGCCGGAGAAGAAATTATGAACCTAGCAGTAGACTCGGTGGTTATTGTTGATTTAGGAGAGATCGGTGAGGACAGGTTCATATTCGTTGGAGCCCGCGAGGAGCTACCCACCCGAGGCCCGCAGATCGTCTAGCGAGCGCTCCAGCGCCCTCCGTCCCCATGGGGAGCGCTCGCGCCCTAGTCAACGCGAGTTTCCCAAGCCCGTCAGGGAGCAACAACCCGACTCGTGTGCCCCAGAACTTCCGCTGCTCGCAGAGATGTGCAACACTGGTAGTCAGTTGGTGAAAAAATCGCGAGCTCTTTTCCCAGCTCCAAAAGCTGGGCTCCATTGCGACGACACCCCCACCATCGCCGCCAACGTCTCCACATGAGCTTTTCCCAGCTCCAAAAGCTGGGCTCCATTGCGACCTTTCCTTGAGGATTGATCGGATGTAGTCGATTGTGGCTTTTCCCAGCTCCAAAAGCTGGGCTCCATTGCGACAAAAGTAAATTAGGAGTTTTGCGTGATCCAGGCCGAAACTTTTCCCAGCTCCAAAAGCTGGGCTCCATTGCGACATGTCTGATTCAACCGTACCGATACAGCGAATAAGCCTTTTCCCAGCTCCAAAAGCTGGGCTCCATTGCGACATGACTACGCTCAGCCAACACGTATGACTCTGATAACCTTTTCCCAGCTCCAAAAGCTGGGCTCCATTGCGACGTTGTCTGGGATGCTCAAGCCTCAGAGCGGAGTCCAGCTTTTCCCAGCTCCAAAAGCTGGGCTCCATTGCGACAGCAGGACCTTGCCGCAGCCCTCGACCGCGGCCCACTTTTCCCAGCTCCAAAAGCTGGGCTCCATTGCGACTTCTTGATGACTCCATACCGGATCATTCACGTATCCTTTTCCCAGCTCCAAAAGCTGGGCTCCATTGCGACTCCAAGACATCGTCAGTACCGTCGACCAGGCGAAGAACTTTTCCCAGCTCCAAAAGCTGGGCTCCATTGCGACCTAGCCCAACTGTCCCGACTAGTGCAGCTAGTTCAGCTTTTCCCAGCTCCAAAAGCTGGGCTCCATTGCGACAATGTTTGGTTGGTGCGTGGGCGCTGGAATTGGCGCGCCTTTTCCCAGCTCCAAAAGCTGGGCTCCATTGCGACGAGACCGCCTCATCGAAGTCATCGATCCACACTGACGACTTTTCCCAGCTCCAAAAGCTGGGCTCCATTGCGACCAGGATGCCGGCACTGGGGACAGGGCTGGGGGTTGGCTTTTCCCAGCTCCAAAAGCTGGGCTCCATTGCGACCTTTATGAGGTAAATCATTGTAGCTAACCTTGTGTTGCTTTTCCCAGCTCCAAAAGCTGGGCTCCATTGCGACGGGTCGCGGCCTGCGGGGGGCCGTCGATGGATCAGGTGCTTTTCCCAGCTCCAAAAGCTGGGCTCCATTGCGACCAGGCGTTGATTCCGCGGCTGTCGCTGACCTGAATCCACTTTTCCCAGCTCCAAAAGCTGGGCTCCATTGCGACAGTAGCTATCAAATAATCTCCTTTACGTTGTTGCTATGGCTTTTCCCAGCTCCAAAAGCTGGGCTCCATTGCGACGTTTGGGCTGGGGGCAGGTGAGTGCCGGGGAGGGGCTGCTTTTCCCAGCTCCAAAAGCTGGGCTCCATTGCGACACCTGGCCGTTCTTGTCTGGGTTGTGGCCGGACTTCTGCTTTTCCCAGCTCTAAAAGCTGGGCTCCATTGCGACTTCTTGACGCGAATAGTGGAAGGCCGTAGGCCTTGGGCTTTTCCCAGCACCAAAAGCTGGGCTCCATTACAGCATCGCTCAAGTGATTCCCGAATGCGTTTGCCGGATGGTAATAACGGTGTGCGAGTGCCTGGTCTATTTCGAGAAAGGATGATCGTGGTTTACATAACCGACATGTTAGGAGATGAGGTATTTGATCTCGTGGCTGGGGAGATCATTGATCGGAAGGAGCTTGCCGGGCATCTGCTTGCACGGGCCAAGGAACAAAGCGTGAGCTTAGTTGAGCCGGGCGGCGGTTCTGCTGAGCTAGCTCACCAAGGAAGCTGCTCGGGCATACTCTAGAAGCGGAGCTGACCGGACACCTCGTTCACGAGCACGGTGGTACTCCGGTCGGCGCAAATATGCGCAACGGGACCCGGATCAAGACCGTGTTGACAACGATCGAACCAGTCGAGGCCGGTGGTTCCGAAATACCACGATGGGTCGCTCACACCAGTTTTGGGTGATTCCTAGGCGATTTCTATACCCGCATGAGCCAGCAGGTGAGGCATGGCGCGCACGACACGCCGGTCGTATTCTTTTACGTCGTCAGTGAGCTGATCCCAGGGCTGCATCCATGTGCGTTGGGGTCGTCCGTTGATTCGTTGATGTTGCGCCCAGCGGCGATGCTCCAACTCTGCCAAGCGCTCGACGAGCTCGGGATCATCGCCGAGGGGATAGACGACAGGGCTCTCGACGGCATGCCAGTCGAGGCTCTCCATCGCCCAGGCTATGGCGGAGCCAATAATGGCGGCCCGATTCATGCCCTTTTGGAAATCCGTCAAGGAACACCAGTTGACCTGTGCGAGCGGCGATTCGGTGGCGTTGCTGGTGTCCAGCGCCGTCTCCTGATAGGCCAGGTGCAGCAACGGCGCCAGGTCCTCAACGACCTCAAACCCAAGGACCTGTCGGTAGCCGGCGGGGCGATGTGGGATCTTTCCGGCTTGCGCAGCCAGTCTCGGCAACCGGAAGGCCAGCTCCAGCGCGGTGAGCCTGGCCTCAGAGACATCGCCGATGCCTCGGATCCTGAGGATCTGTTCAGCCATTGCCAGCAGCTCGCCAGGAGCCAGGATGATGGGCTGGGCATCCCAGTCTTGGGCGTCCCCCAGCAGCACATTGCCCGCGGCCAACACTTGGGGAAGCTGCTCGGCCAACCTGGACAACTGGTCGCGAAGCTCAGTGGGCTGGACGTCCCAGCCGGCGACGCTCCCCGCATCGTCCCGCCGGGGCCGCGAGAACAGCGGCGCAGGTGGGGCGGTGACCTGCGCATCCTCGGCGCACACCCACGCCAGATCATCGAGCAGTGCCCGCCGCAACGGATCCTCCCTACAACCGGTGACAGCAGCAGCGAGCACCCGCGGCCGGGAAATGACAACCATCTCCTGCTCCCCCGGCGCACTGGCATCGTCGACGACCACCGCGACACGACTACCAGGCAGCGCCCGCACCACCTCCGTGCCAATGGCCAGGGCGACGTGCTGGTCGTCCAGCGCGACCAACACCGTAGGCCCGGCCGCGACACCATGGCCAGGCGGTGGGGGCTGCCATTCGCCAGTCAGGTCCGCGACGCGGCGAGCGACGAGCCCCGGGGTAAGCGTCACCTCCGACCAGCACAGGGCAACCCGGTCCCCGGCAGCCTTATGCACGGCCTGCGCCCAGCCCTCGTCGACGCCGATACAGTGCACGCTGAGTGGGTCACCGGGATAACCCCAGCCCGCGACGGCAGCCACGACGAGCTCCCGCGCCGTGGGGCCGTCTCCGATCACGATGGGCGGGGCCGCCACCTGCCCACGCAGCACCGGGGGATTCTCCCGCACCACCTGCTGCGCCACGAGACTACTGGCCGCGAAGATCTCCACCCGCGGGTCAGATGCGTAGAGCCGGGCCACCGGATGGTCAGCGAACACGGCCGTCACGCGGGCATCGCCAGGCAGGCCGGTCAGCGTCTCGCCGAGGAGCCGGACCACAGCGGCATCGTTGCGGCCAGCCACGACGATGCAACCGCCGCCAGCCTCACCCAATTCGCAGGGGGCCTTCTGAACCCACTCGCCACCGTCCCGCAGAGCATCGAGCAGCGCAGGAGCATCCCCCACCAGGACTCCCACCATGATCCTTCCCTTCCGCTTGACCCTACCGGCCACGGCGTTGCCGGTAGGGGCTCCCAGAGTATCGGCCCACTAAACTATGCTGCCCCTGTGAGCAAGGACGCTGTCGAGCGGAGAATGGACCGGAAAATAATCTGGGAGCTCTTCTTCCGACACCCGATCAGGCGGGGCTGGGGATGGGTACGCACCAAGTGGCGGGAGGGACATCGCCCCTGGTGGCTGATCCGGCTCATTCTCCTGCTGACCACGGGCGTGCTCTTCATCTGGTTGCTGATCGCACCCAACGACTGGCTGGCCTGGTGCGTCCCACTGTTGACTGCGGCTGCCGCAAATAGCACGAAGACCTGGCTACAGTACAGAGTCAAAAATCCGCCGGTATGGGTGTTAATTGGAGTAACGCTGCTCAGTTTCACCCTCTCTACACGGCACCTGTGGGGCTGCTCCAACCCCGCAGGTCGGGTGCCAATCCTGACGGAGCTGCTCGGCGGGCTGAGCTATTTCCTTGGCGGCGAGCCCAACTTCTCCGGCTGCTCCCCATCGGCAGCCGGGCTCGTGGCAGCGCAGCTGCTGGCGGTGGGCGTCGCCCTGGGCACAGTGTGGACGCTGCTCAGCTCCGTGACGGCCTCGCTGCGTGACAGCTGGCGAGCACGATGGGCTCGCCGCGTGGTGCTAGTGATCGGTCTCAACAACGACTCCCTGCGGGTGATCAAAGAACTGGTGGAAAAACGGCACATGGTCGTCGTGCTGGAACCCGACCCTGACCACAGGCTCACCAAGGAAGCCCGCTCCAGCGGTGCCCGCGTCGTGGCAGGCGACCTCACGGTGAAGAAGGACCGCGGCCTGGTACAGCACATGATCCGTCCTGCATGGCTGGGAAACCGTTGGGCATTGGAGCGCTGCTACCTACTTGATGAGAGCGACTACACCAATGTGCAAGCAGCTAACATCATCATCAAGATCCTGAATAAGCTACGCAAGAAGACCCGGTCCACATACCCGATCCCGCCCCGGATAATCGTCCGGATCGACGACGTGATACACGCCCGCGACTATATCCGCAGACAGGCACTGGACGATTCCCCAGCATTCATCTCGACCATCGGGATCCCACAGATGACCGCCCGGGCCATAGTGGAATGCATTCGAAAGAAGACAGTGACCAGACTCCATGTGGTGGGCGACGGCGACCTGGCTGAAGCCATCCGCGACGAATGGGAAACCGTCAAAAAACTCACCCCAGTCCTCAAGGAATCCCCTATCGAAACCGAGATCTGCATCAAAGAGCCGGACCACAAGAATTTAGGAAATGACATCGTCGTCGTGTACGCCGACCCCTCCTCGGAAAAATTACGCAATATTGAGAAACAAGCCGAAGGGCTCTCCGATGACGAGGGAATCCGCATCTTCGCACGGTCTCCCGAGGTGATAGGCGTGGCTGAGGAACCGATCCTAGGTAATATCCATCTATTCGGCCCCAGCCTGGGCAGTCTTCCCAGCGAGACCGGCTGTCTCGCAGGAGTGCCCGAGGACGCCTGGCTACGCGCCGCCCAGACCCTGCACGAAAGCTACCGCAAAAAATACGACGGCAAGAGGTGGGAGGAGCTCAACCAGTACGAAATTGAAAAGAATCTTCGCTCCATCTGGACCACAGTCCGCGCCCCCGTCGAGAAGCTGAACCGCACCTGGACCAGAGGATTCCCCGCCCCACCCACCACAGAAGAAATCAACCAGCTCATAGAAAACGAGCACAATGCCTGGTACGAATTCGATCACGCCAACGGCTTCTTCAGCGGCAACCTGGAACCAGGCATAGACGACAAGACCAGCAGACAAGCCGCCTTGGCCAAACAGCACTTCGGCGAGAACTGGCTGATGCATCCATACGAAACCCTGACGACAGAAGCCCCCGCACTAGAGGACAACACCACCCTGGCCGGACGCCGCCTGAAAACCTGCACGACGAACACCCACGACTCCATCCACCACAACCTCGGCATCCTCAACGCCCTGGGCTACGAACTCCACTCCAGGGAGGTGATTCAGGGATGATCCAGGCCCTGCCTCTGGACCTTCAAAGCAACCCATCCAGGAAACGCACAAATATCAAGTCTGCGACCAGCCTGCGAAACCGAAGCCCCTTGTCAAACGCGCAAAACTTGGGATAGGAGCAGCAATCGAAACGGATAGCGAGAGGCGGGAAGGCGAAGCGCATGAGATCAACAACTCTCACACCGCACATGACCGTCGCGGATGGCGCAGACCACATGGCGGGATTACCAGATCTTCGACACCTGAGGTGGCGAAGTCTGATACAGTTTTCTCTAGAGACGAAGTAGTTTCGAGACCCTAGGTGACTGAATGATCAACTATGACCCTGTCGGCCCAGTCTTCATTTCGTATCGGCGCAGCGACGGACATGAGCGAGCCAAGATGCTCGATATTTTCCTTCGTGCAGGAGGGCTCGCACCCTGGAGAGACCTTGTTGACCTCCCCCCAGGCGAAACCGCACGCCGCGTAGCTGAGACCTTCGAAAAGGGCCTATCTTCCGCGGTCTTGATTATCACCGAGGAGATCAGCGATAGCCAATTTATAAAGAACAATGAGCTCCCCGAACTCCTGGCAGAGGAGGGGTCCGAAAACGATTTCCAGCTGCTGGTGTTGAACACCATTTCCACAGCCAGCGGAGCAATTGACTTAGATGCCCCGGATAGGCTGCTCAATCAGGAATCAACGGCACTGAAAGACCTGAAACAGTACGGCGACACCGAGTTGCGTCAGCTGTACCGAGACCTCCTCTACGCCCGCCTGAAGCGCCTTCAAGACATTAAAACCACCACCGGCCCTGGCATTGGCGACCACGAGATCCGCATTCAAACACAAACCCGCCCAGAGCCCGATGCCAACACACAGGTCTCCGGCACCATCAAGGCTGAGCGCCAGCATGATCTGGCCATTCGTCTTCGCCAAGATGAGACGATAGGCATTCCGGCAGAAGTGGGGTACGTCAGCCTCCAATACACCCTACCCATTCTCGTCGACGGCCTGTACGCCCACGGAGTAAGCGATGTAACCCTGATCGGCGGTGGACACTACAGCCTTGGCTGGGCACTCGGAGCGGCGTTGCCCAATACACGTCAAAACAAGCTTAAAGTCATCGATGTTGAGGGAAATACGTGGGGTGATCCCTCGCAGGAACCAGACGGAAAAACATTCCAGGTTTCACCTAAAACTCTGGGTAAGTGTGATCTTCATCACAGTTCAGATCTTCCCCAGGTTGCCGTACTCATCCGGAACACAAAAACTGTCGATCAGCAGGCTTTCGATAATATGGCTCATTCGCTTCCAAATCTGATCGGGATCTATGAGCTTGTCATCGAGGGAGAAGGCGATGTCTATCCATCAAGTGAAGGAGATCACCTAGCACGTCAGATAGCAACAAAGCTGAGAGAAGTGGGGTCAGGAAAAGAGCTACACATCGCCTGGTCAGCTGCTACTGCCCTGGCTCCGCTAGTCGGGCGACAAGTGAACACACTCAACTGTGTGCTCTACGAACTCGACCAGAACCGGCAGGAACCAAAACGACAATACCGCCGCGTCATCCGGGTCGCCGCCGGTTTTCCTGGAGGGCCTATCGCGGAGGTCTTCCCCCAAGCTCGCCCTCTAGGCACCGAAAAACCGTTGAAGCTGATCAACCTTACCCCGCACCCGGTCCGGCTCTACCGGGACGATGAGTGCCTTCACGAGTGGCCTGTGGAGGGCAAGTGGGTCCGTGTGCACGAGGAACGCAGCGACAAGCCCACCATCACCCACGAAGGCATCCAGATTCCGGTGCAACTGGTTCAGGAAAAACATCTTAAAAATCTTCCCGATATCATTCCCGGCACCGGTTACATAGTCTCCCGAGTCTCTGCCGCCACATCAGACCGGCGTGACTTCTTCTTCCCCCTCAACGAGGTACGCGACGACCAGGGAAACATCCTCGGTGTTGAGGGTCTGGGGCAATTCCCAGAACGAACTCTGAACAGCCAACGACTAATCGACCTGATGAACGGAACCAAGTTCCAACCCACGACAGAGTGACATGACGAGATGGCACTGGCCTACGCTGGTATTCAAGGAACGCTCGCTCCAGCAGCTTCTCATCGGCAGCATCGTCCGCGAAACCGACGCTTATAGCTTCGGAAACACCACCTACCACGGATTTCTCGGCGAGGCCGCCTACCGTTGCCGCCACCTGGCAGGTCGCAGCAGAGATGATGCTGCTCATCGCGGCCCTGTCATTCGAGGAGGTCGACTCCTACCGAAGCCGAGGCCTCAGCCGTGCGGATGTCGATCCCATCAACCAGAAACAACACATGTCAGCCGCATAAGGCACCCGCACGTGAGGGAGGATCATGACGTACGCATATATAAAGAAACTTGACGAGGGAAGAGTAAGTGTCGCTGTCTTAGAAGAGCCACACGACAAGAAGATGTGGCACGGCGACCGGGCCATCCTTGCGCCAACTCCATCGAGAGAGTTCACTGAGGACAACTTGTTAGCAGAAGAAGACCTGACAAATGGGTACTATTCCATCGAAATTGACGAGGACAACTGCCTTGTCGAACGATCCCTGGGAAAGGTCGAAAAAGCTAATCCCAAGAAAAGACACTTGTTCGACAAGCCAGTCACATTCTCTGATGAAATACCTCAGGCTTGGCAGGATCGCGCCTTGAACTACACATTCGATGTGCTCGAAGAGATCACAACATGGCAAGATCGTGCTGATTGGGAAGAAAGAAGCCGCAAGAGCGACCAGGAGGCTATAGCCAAAAAGGAAAGAGCTCGTAAGGCTGAAATCGCACGGAAACAGCAGGCAACGATCGATGCAGGCGACTCTTTTATCAATCCCTATACCTTCGTTCCATTACCAGACAAGGTGCAGCGGGAAAAGCCTCACGGCCATGCCAGCGCTTTCAAGGGAGCATTGACGGGCTATATCGATGTCACTTTCAAATTCAGGAACCGTCTCATGTTGCCTGTCGATTGGCATCCTGAAAATGATGGTCCCGTGCAGATCTCGGTGCCGGGGTCCTCGGTGCGCGGCAGCGTGCGGTCACTATTTGAGGTGATCACCCATAGCTGCCTGTCAGTGAGCGATCCCGGATACGTCCCTACCCATCGTGCAGCACTCACCATGAATCGCAGGGATCGGCTGGCTGTCGTAGATGAGGTTAATTCCCAGGGAATCCCAACCCAGCTCCGGGTCAGCGAGGAAGAAGCTGTATGGGTGCCTGCGCATTTGCTGTGCAATATGCTGGGCGATGCTAAGCATCTCAAGTCCGGCGTCAAGGTTGGCCTCGATCCTGATTACATTCAAGAGAAAAAATTCAACAGAGATTCCCGTAATCCAAATGCAGCCCGCAGAGAACTTTCCTGCTCCGATGGCTTGACTCCCCAAGGAGACTGGGTGGTACATATCGCTGACGCAGGCACCAAAGGAAAATTCCACGCAGAAGATGTGCATGTTGCCGTAGCCAAGATCGGCAACAAAGTCATTGATCTTCCCCAGAAAATCTGGGAAGATTACCGGGAATTATGCCGCTATTCAGCCGATATATCCGGAGGCGAGCTGGCGACCACTACCCCAGAACTTCACAGCCCAGACTGGCCCGGCCAGGAGGTTATCCATAAAAAAACAAAAACAGTAATTGGCGTACGACGCAAAACCGACGGCACTCTCGCCGTCGGAGACACAGTGTGGGTTGCATTCGATTGCAATGGCGCCATAGCCCAGTTAAAAGCAGCTGCCAGCTGGCGGGAATTCGGTAAGCATCCCGTAGGGGAAAGGCTTCCCCACGACGGACTCCGGCCCTGTGATGATCCCGGCAGTCTCTGCCCTGCATGCCGAATCTTTGGGTTCGTAGAGCAGCGCCGCGGTGGACACAGCGAACAGGCCGAGCAAAATGCCTACGCCTCCCATGTACGTTTTGGGACCTTCATCTCACCTCATCCAGTCCAAGTCACCCGCGTCGATCCCCCACCCATGCGTTCCCCTCGCCCCAGCGCAGGCGGCTTCTACCTAGCCCACCCAAAGGCCGAAGGAGAATTCCGCGAGTTTGGAAAGGCTGAGATGGGCAATCCCCTTGCCAAGTGGGGGCGTGCTGACTCTCCCGTCCGGAAGATCGCAGGACGCAAATTCTATTGGCACGGGCAAGAGGCTGATGATAAAAATCCCACTCCACGTCATATCCGTCGTAAACACTACGGGGCCTGTGAAGAGAGGGAGAAACGCTGGCTCACAGAGCCAGGCATAGAACTGAGCGGCCGGGTGTATTTTGAGAATCTCACCGCTCAAGAAGTCGGCCTTCTGCTACTAGCAATAGCTCCCCAGCGACTCGTAAAAGTAGTACCCGGTCGTGAACCAGAGAACATCGCAACCCATCTAGGCGGTGGCAAGGCTCTGGGGTTTGGCACGGCAATGGCCGATGCCACCCTCACAGCAGAATCCACCGTTGGACGCTATCTTGAGGGCGAACTGGCGGAGGTGCCCGACTGCGAAACCCTGGCTCTAGAAACTCTAGATCCCACCGACGGATGCCTCACCGGCCTACTCAAAGTGCTGGATCAAACAGCAGTTCCTGCTGAACGAATCTGGTACCCAACCATGGGAAACTTCACAAAACGTGAGGGCACCATGGAGGAGGAGTTCGATAAGAGCTTCAGCTACTTCGCGAAATTCTCCGGAGGGGCTAGAGCTAAGGGGAACCAGGGACAGCGGTCCAAGGAAATCCGAATGCGCACCTTACCAACAATAAATGAGGATTCCCAATTCATGAGCAATCAGGAGGATTAGTCGTGTACTACGCTTCCATCGGCATCAATCAAGTACAGGCATACCTTGCCCGTTCGCGCCGCCTGTGGGGACGTCGTGGCGCCTCTGACATGCTCAACTATCTAACTGCAAGAGAGGTCGAGGGCAGTCAAGAACGGGATTTCCGGACAGCAAAGGAGGTACTCAAAAATTTCCCAGATGTTGATTTCACCGAGGATGCTGTTGACGTTGATAGTGTCCTGAATATCTGCGGAAACAACCGCTGTACTGTGCAAAAAGCGGCACACGCCCTGGCGCTGAACATCAAAGTGCACCTACCCGCAACCCATGTGACAACAACCCTACGGGAGGCCGCTAATTACCGTGAAGTAATAGCAGCTGAGCTGAACGGCAGTCATGCCGAGAAACGGGTTTACCCGCCCAGCACGCTGGAATTCCCGCTAGCCCATCACTGCGACGAATGTTCCAGCGGCATGGCGGCCGCGAAGAGAAAGGATCTGCGTCTGTGCGCTGACTGCCTGTCTCGCGACGCACCGAAACCTCGTAATGCGACACTCAGCAGCCGTCGACTAGAACAGGGGTTCGCTGCTGAGCAGGAGATCCTGGAAAAAGTCAGCGAGCGTACCGGGAAATTGGACCAAGTGAAAGATCTCCCAGATCTTGCCCAGCTCGGAAATCTCGGAGACGAAGGCCGCAGGCAACAGACAGACAACCACATAGCCACGATTTTTGCTGATGGCAATGGCCTGGGGGAATTTTTCTCCGGACTTCGGCACGAAGCAACCAAATCAGATGAGGGTTTAGAACAGCTACGAGAGACATCGCGAGCCGTCAAGGATGCCACGAACAACGCCATGGTTGAAGCCATCTGCGAGATCCGGAGAGAGGGTGAGCAGAAGATGCCAGCCGTTCCCCACATCATGGGAGGTGACGACATCCTAGTATCCGTACCCGCAACACGTGCCTGGCCGTTCCTGTTTTCTTTTCTCGGACAGATGAAGCAGGAACTCCGGGAGGTCAAGGGCACCGAGAGAATTAACTTCTCCGCGGGTATGGTCATCTGTAAGGACGAATACCCTATCGGGAATCAGGTGGAGATCGCGGAAGAGCTGATCCGGCACGCCAAGGACAAAGGCCAAGGCAAAGAGTGGAATTTCGCCTGGCGAGATGTCACTCACGACGGCCCAGCCTCACCGGCCCGGTGCATGACCCTGGAACGCTGGTACGAGTTTTCAGACGCGCGCCAAGCCTTGGAGCGTCTCGGTGGCCCAGCTGGGGGGAATGCGGCCCGATCCACCGTCGCCCAAGAGCTGGCGATCAGCGATCCCCAGCAGCGTCGTCGGCACCTGGCACACCTAGCACCCCGGCTGGAAGGCGCCGCGCAGCTGTTCATGCTGCTGTTCCCCAAAGGCTGGGAGTCTCAGCATGGGCCGGACATACCCGAAGAACTCTGCACCGAACTACTTGACCTGATCAATCTTACGAGGTGGCATTCATGACCACGATTGACGTAACGATCACGTTCAACACACCCTTCCGGGTGGCTCAAGGACATGCTGGCAGCTTGGCGGACGAGACTATCGATCGCGAGAATCCGCTGCCGGCCACCTCCTTGAAGGGTCTTTTCCGCGACGCCGCCCGCGACCTCGCCAGCGATGAACTGGTGAAAGAGGTTTTCGGAGCACGCCAGAACCAGGAAAGCCCCTGGCATTTCTCCGATGCCCAGGTGAGCATCGAACCTCGGATACGTGCCCGCGTAAGCATCGACGAAGACCGCCGTGCAGAGCCGGGGGCGTTGTTCTTCGGTGAGGAGGCACATGCCACAACGGGCCGTGCCCAGATCGAGCTGACCCGCCCCCTGCCCGAGGACAAGCATGAGCGGCATGTGGCGTTGCTGCATCTGGCGGCCCGCACCATAGACGGCATTGGCAGCGACCGCCGGCGTGGGCTCGGCTGGGTGAACATGGAAACCAATGCGACAGAGACCGAGCTTCGTCGTTTCGTTGAATTGATTGTGAGAAAGCCATGAACTGGTGGAGGGTAACGGTTACCAGCGAGCAGGCGACAACCATTGGAATAGGTGCCACTCGGGCATTCCACACATCGACTGCACAGTACATTCCGGGAAGCACATTGCGCGGCGCCTTGGCAGCTGCTTGGCGATTACGTCACGGCGACGATCGTCCCGATGATTTCCGGCGGCTGTTCGACGGCACCGCACGGTTCGGTCCGCTGCTGGCGCAAGGGAGCGACGTAACAAGCCAGTCGGTGTGGCATGCGAAATATCACGAAGGACCCGGTAAATACACCGACGAGGCATTCCAAGGACATCCTGACGGGGCGGGGAGCAACCTCCGCGGCGACATCATGTGGGAAGACAGAAGCCGGGCCATCAAAGCGGTCACCTCAACCGCGATCAATGCGACGAAGAAAACAGCCGAGGAAGGTGCACTGTGGTCGCGGGCCGTCCATCGGCGAGACCTCACCTACACCGGGCACATCGTTGGGGACGATCTGGTCGGCGAGCTGGATGATGTCAAAAGGATCAGCATCGGTGGCCGCCGCTCCGTCCTGGGACGCGCCCAGTTCGCTCTAAAGCGGTGCCCAGCTCCTGAGCCATCGGCCGGGCGCGTGGTGGTCCGCACCATTTCCCCCACAATCCTCATCGATGGTGCAGGCCGCCCCAGCACAGACTTCAAAGCCGCCCTCGAAAGCTTTGGCCTGGACGTCACCGCCGTCTGGGCTGGACGACTCGCTCCCAACGGCACCAGCGGCTGGCACCAGGCCTCAGGAACGCCCAAGCCCGAGGACATCGCCCTGGCGCCAGGGGCGGTGGCAGCACTTGAGGTCACCTCGCCCGAAAACCTGACAAAGCTGCTGGACCACGGACTCGGTGTCCGCCGCGCCGAGGGTTTCGGCTGGGTGGAGCTAGTGCCTGAACCGTGGCAACCGCCAAGTCAAGCGGAGAAGACACAGACTCCGGTAGCTGGCACTGACTGGGCGAGATTGTGCACTGGTTTCACACAAGATGAACGGCGTGCCCTGGCCGACTGGTTACAAGAATACCAAAGCTTCGACCCGAGACTGCGTAACACAGCCGCGGGCAAGAACTTCACCGACCAGAAATGGGAAGTGGTGAAACAGGTGCTGAACGAGGTACCGCCCGGCCAGCGCAATGCCGTCGCAAGCGACCTGAGGAGGCAGCCATGAACCACCGAATCACCTACGCTCGGGTCACCATCGAACCACTCACACCGTGGCGAATTGGCGCTGTCGGGGAAAGCCGTTCCACCCTGGAGACCGTCAAAGACGCAGATGGCATCCCACAGCTGCCACCAACGAGTCTCGCCGGCTCGTTTCGCGTTCACCTCGGTTCCGAAGCCAGCACCTATATGGGTTCGACAAAAGGGGCCGATGAACTGACAGCATCACACTTGTGGTTTCTCGGTACCCGTATCATCCGGAAAGAAGGCGCTGAGCTGAAACCCCAGATACGTGTCACAACCCCCATAGACCGCAATCGTGGTGCTGCACGCAAAGGCGGCTCACATGGAGTTGAAGAGGTGTGCACCGCACGAGAAATACGATTGTATTTGCGAATCGACCATACGCTGAGCGGCAAGGAGATCAACGAAGAACGGCTGCTCAGCCTGCTCGCCTCATGGCCTGTCACCATCGGTGGTGGTCTCAGCGTCGGCCTCGGGCATGCGAAAGTCACGGCCATCAGGTATCGCAGCCTCGACTTCAGCATCCCGGACGACGTGCTGGCCCGCGCCATGGTCTCCGGCCACGGTCCCGAAGCCCTAGACGAACTGCTGGTATCGGGGAAAGATCAGGAAATCCAGCCAGTTCCGGTCTCAGAACTACTCACAGCCACCATGAAGTTGACAGACCTCAACATCCCCGTTCCCAACAACATCACCACGCCAGCATCCGAGGATCACTGGTTCCACGGCACCAGCTGGAAAGGACTGCTTCGTGCCCGGGTGGAATTCATCGGGCGCAGCGTCGGCGCTAATGTCTGCGGGTTGAGCGAAACCGGCCAGGTATCCAGAGAATGGGTTGGCTGCGGTAAGTGCGCCGTGTGCGAGGTGTTCGGCTCCGGTACGACGGGAGTTGGCCGGCTCGCATTCGATGCCACAGACCTGCGCCAGGCTACCGACCACAATCGGCAGCGCAACTCCATCAACCGGTTCAGCGGCGCTGTTGAGAACCTTTTTTCTGAATGGACCACCAGTGCCCCCAACGCCCGGCTCGTGATACGTCAAATACGCCCTTTAAAGCAACATCACACTTGGGTGATCAAAGCATTACTACTAGCACTGCGGGATCTCGATGACGGCTTCACTGGTATTGGCGGCCGCGGAGCTACCGGACTGGGCGCGGTTTCATTCCTCGACCTTAAGCTAAACTCCGCCATTCAGGAACTCGGCATCACAGCCACCCGGCTATCCGATGCTCCGAAAATCACCGCAGCCGACCTGAGGGAACAACAGAATGCGTAGAGAATTCCGCTATCTAGAAGGCACCGGAGAGATCGCATGGGAAGAGTTCTACCCTTCTACAGAAGGTCTCACCTGCGCTTGGGCCGACTACAAGGGATTCCACATGGGTACCTGCCCACAAACCGCTCCACCATATAGCCACATCTGGGGCTGGAACGAGGACGGCTCAGAACTGCTGCGCGGCCGCATCGATGCAGGACACATCACCGCAGGCTGGCTGCTTATCACAGGCAACGGCGAAAAGGTGGACTGCGTGATCCGCGACATCATCACCTGGAAGCCCGATCACGAACGCCTCAAAGTGCGCTTCTACGGCAGGGATGCCTGGCCAAAACAGATGACAGCGGTGGAAGTCCTAGGCGAGCAGCCGGTCACATTCATCGCAGAACGAATCAACCCGAGAGAAGGATGGCTTTGAGGGCTGCGGGTCTTGTAGACACCGTTGAAAAATGGGATTTTCAGACTGCCGTCTGGATTCGACCCCATTACTAGTGGACGCGTTTGGAGGAACGGTCACCTAACTGGAGTGCCCGGCATCTCAGCAGCCTCTTTTACTGAGAGCTGGCAGACTGTTCGCATCATGACCTCTGATGGAAGGGCAGCTGATGACTGACGACCTTGTCGCGGCTACAGCAGAAGGGCGGCAGACCGAGTGACCGACCGTTCCGCCGCGCAGCTGGCGCTTCGCCGGTTTGCGGCTGCCACCAACCTCAGCATCCCCGGGCGGGCGTTCTGCACTCCCCGGAACCGTCAGCTGGCACGGGTTCTGCGGGCTATGGGCGCTCGGCTCGGGACGCCGGATGCCACTGCTGTCTTCGCGGACTCGCCGGTCGAGGGAATGATCACCGTCACCGCGGACTCTGTGTTTGCCCCCGACGGGAGCATTCTCTCCCCCGCTGACTCGCCCGAGGACCGCCTGGCCTGGGCGCGATCCCACATGCCGGTGACGCTCGACGCCGCCTCCAGCCTCGACCTGACAGGCGTACGGATCGGGGTAGCGCTGGTCCTGGAGCCGAAGACCGCTGTGCTGGCGCTGGCGCTGGCGGATGCGGGCGCTGAGGTCTTCGTGTTTGGCCACGCCGAGGAGGTACGCCCTGCCGTGGCCGACGCCCTGCGGCAGGCGGGGCTGACCGTCTTCGCCGACCCGGACCCCACCTGGGAGGAGCAGCTCGCCCGCGACTTCCTGTCCTGTGGCTTGCATCTTCTCCTGGACGACGGTTCACACCTGATCCGGCTCGCCCACGAGGTCGAGGGTGCTCTGGATCACCTGATCGGCGCGGCCGAGGAAACCACCTCTGGGCTACGCCCGCTCCGGGAATGGCAGCAGGCAGGCCGGCTGCGGATTCCCGTCGTGGCCTCCAACGACGCCCGCACCAAGACACTGTTCGACAACGCCTACGGCACGGGCCAGTCCTGCCTGATGACCATCCTCGACCTCCTCGACCCCGGCCAGCGCGGCTGGCCGCTCTGGGACAAACAGGTGGTCGTGGCCGGATACGGCGACGTCGGCCGCGGGTTCGCGAAACTCACCGCCGCGTTCGGCGGGCGAGTCGCCGTCGCTGAGCTGGATCCGGTACGCGAGCTCCAGGCACGCATGGACGGGCACCACACTGGGCCCCTCGACGCCCTCGTGACGGACGCCGACCTGGTCGTATCGGCCACGGGGGTACGTCACACCATCACGGCCTCCCAGCTGGAGCAGATGCGCCAAGACACCGTCGTCGCTGTCATCGGCGGGGTGGAGCAGGAGGTCGCGATGACCGATGCCGAGGCGGCCGGGGCACGTTGGGTCAGCGACGACGTCATGGCCCTGCGAAGCGGCCGGGCTGTGCGCATCCTGGATCGGGGGAACTGCATCAACGTCACAGCCGGCGAGGGCAATCCCATCGAGATCATGGACCTCTCCTTCGGCGTCCAGGTGGCAGCGATACGACACCTTCTGAACCACCGCGGCCTGCCCGCCGGAGTGCACTCACTGCCGCGGGAGGCCGACGACGCCGTCGCCCGGGCCGCCCTCACCACCGCCACGCCGGGATCCCCGCACCCACCACTGCCCAGGCATGCCCCAGAACCGGTGCAGGTCTACTCCGCCGGCCTGGTCATCCCCATCACCGCCCCCTCCGTGCTGGGCGGGGCGGTCGCGGTGCGTGGGAGACGCATCCTGCATGTCGGGGAGCGTGACTGGGTGGTGCGCGCACTACGGGAGGACGGCGTCCGCTTCACGGAGATCCACTGGCCGGGCGTCATCCTTCCTGGCCTGGTCAACGCTCACACGCATCTCCAATACACCAGCATGGCGGTGCTCGGGCACGGCCAATACCACGGATTCGACGACTGGGCCCAGGCCTTCAACCAGATCTACGATGCCCAAGCCCTCGACTGGACCTCCTCCGCACGCCAGGGAGCGCAGCTGAGCCTGCGACACGGCGTGACGACGGTCGCCGACGTCGTCACCGACCCTTCGGCCGCCTCGGCTCTGCACGATGCGGGCCTGCACGGGGTGGCGTACTGGGAGGTCATGGACTGGACCAACGAGGATTGGGCCAGCCACGGGCAGGACGAGGTGATCGCGGCGCTGGAGGGGATGCCCACCCCGCCCGCGGTGGGACTGTCACCACACGCCCCCTACTCGCTGGATGCGAGACCCCTGCTCGACCTGCCCGACATCGCCCGGCAGCGGGGATTGCGGCTGCACATCCACCTGGGTGAGTCGCAGCTGGAAGCCGAATGGGCCGAGGGACGCGAGGGCGACCTGGCGGACCTGTGGCGCTCCGATGTCTCCACCTCGTTCACGGCGCTGCGCGCCAGGGGTGTCGGGCACTCGGCGGCCCGGTTCGTCGACGAGCTCGGGGTGCTCGGTCCCGACTGTCACGTGGCGCACGGCGTCTACATGACCGCCGACGACCGGCGGCGGCTGCGCGCCCGCTCCACGACTGTGGCGCTGTGCCCACGCTCCAACCGGGTGATCGGGCTCGCCGCTCCCCCCGTCGCGGCCTACCTGGCGGAGGGCAATCAGATCGCGGTGGGAACTGACTCGCTCTCCTCGTCGCCGTCGCTTGATGTGCTGGGTGAGCTGCCCGAACTCTACGACCTGGCCCGGGAGCAGGGGTACGCCCACACCGACCTCGGCCGCCGCCTGCTGCATGCCGCGACGCTGGGGGGCGCGACGGCGCTCGGCCTGGGAACCGGCCGCAACCGGGTGGGACAGCTGCAGGCCGGAGCGATCGCCGACATGGTGATCCTCGACGTGCCCGTCAGCGACGTCATCGGCACCATCGACGACGTGGTCCGGCTGGGTGCAGGCCGCCAGGTCGCGACGCTGATCGAGGGCCAGCTGCGCTGGCGTGATGACCGCTTCCCAGGGATGACATGATTGCTCGCCAATCTGCCGATGAGGTCCACCTAGCCCGCACACGCCCCGCTGGCTCATGCCAGTCAGTCCTAGGCTATGAGCCGTGAATGACGACGTTTTGCGCCTCACGGACTCCCTCGGCCTAGCCCCTCACCCGGAGGGCGGATGGTTCCGGCGGACGTGGACGGCACCTGTCCGGGTGGACACCCCGAATGGGGAACGTGCCACAGCATCGGCGATTCTCTTCCTACTCGGTAAGGACGTGGAGGCCGCCTGGCATGTCGTGAGCTCGGATGAGCTGTGGCTCTGGCATGGGCCCGGGAGCCTGGAGATCCACGACGGCGGGAACGGCCCAGAACCCGTCGAGGATCCGCAGCCGAGGATCATCGACAGCGCAACGGTGCAGCATCTAGTGCCTGCCGGGCGCTGGCAGCGCACCTTCGCCCGTGGCTCTCACTGCCTGGCGACCTGCGTCGTCTCGCCGGAATTCACCTATGACGACTGGCGGCTGGCCTGAAAGCCGCGGCAACCAAGCGAAACGCTACGGGCCGTACCCCAAGCGAGGCCAACGACACGAGGCACCGCATCCAGGGACGAAGAACACCGGCGAAATAACGACATGCGGCACTAGGCTGTGCATGAACTCAGCTGGCCCGTCCCGGGACCTGACCTTTAGGAGCATCAGAAATGGCCTTCCTCCTCACCCGTCGTGCTGCGCTCACCGCATTGGCTGGCACCGCCCTGCTCAGCGCCTGCACGATCGCCGACGATGGGAAGAACACCTCGTCGGCTGGCACTTCCTCCGAAGGCGCACTGAGCACCGTCACCCAGGGCAAGCTGACCATCGCCACCGGTGAACCGGCCTACTCCCCTTGGGTGGAGGACAACGACCCCGCCTCCGGCAAAGGCTTCGAGGCCGCAGTCGCCTACGCCGTCGCTGGGAAACTGGGCTTTGCAAACTCGGACGTGGTCTGGGTGCGCACCACCTTCGATGCTGCTGTCGCGCCCGGCGCCAAGGACTGGGATTTCAACCTACAACAGTTCTCCATCACCGAGGAGCGCAAGAACGCCGTCGACTTCTCCTCGCCCTACTACACCAGCGCCCAGGCTGTGGTGACTCTGAAGAGCTCACCGGTGGCCAGCGCAACCAGCATCGAGGCTCTCAAGGGCGCTCTGCTGGGTGCGCAGACCGGGACCACGAGCTACAAGACCCTGACGGAAAAGGTGGCGCCGACAACCACCCCTGCTGTCTTCAATAGCTCGCAGGACACGGTCCAGGCGCTCAAAGGTGGCCAAGTGGACGCGATCGTGGTCGACCTGCCGACGGCGCTGTACCTGGTGGCCGCCGAACTAGACGACGGGGTCGCGATTGGCCAGTTCGCCGACACCACCGGCGGCGACCAGTACGGCCTGGTGCTGCCGAAGGGGTCCGCGCTGACTGCCCCCGTCACCCAGGCTGTTGACGCCCTCCGCGACGACGGTACTCTCGACTCCCTGGTCAAGACCTGGCTGACAGACTCGGTCAACGTCCCCGTCCTGAGCTGAGCCGGCTGATGGACAGCACAGTCGACGACCTCGGCAACGTCAGCCAGGTAGAGCTCGGAAGGCGCAGCTACCGCCGGCAGCAGACCATCAGGTCGGTGTTGATCTCAGCGGTCTCCACAGTCGCATTCGCAGTGGTGATCTGGCTGATCCTGGAGAACTCCCCCGGCTGGCAGATCACCCGGGAGACGTTCTTCTCGGCACGTTACTTCGTGGAGGCGCTGCCTGCCGTGGCCATGGGGCTGTGGCTCAATATCCAGATCCTGTTCTTCGCTGTGATTGGCGTCGCGATCCTGGCAGTGATCCTGGCGACGCTCCGGTCGCTGCGGGGCCCGGTGTTCTTCCCGCTGCGTTTCTTCGCCGCCGCCTACACGGACCTGTTCCGCGGCATGCCGTTCCTCATCGTGCTGTACCTGATCGGTTTCGGTATCCCAGCGCTCAACCCAGCCACCCGCATCCCGGCGGCGCTGCTCGGCACGGTCGCGCTGATCCTCACCTACTCGTCCTACGTGGCGGAGGTGCTGCGCGCCGGGCTGGAGGCGGTGCATCCATCGCAGCGATTCGCAGCCCGCTCCCTGGGCCTCAGCCACGGCCAGGCGCTGCGTTACGTGGTCATCCCGCAGGCGGTGCGGAAGGTGACCCCGGCCCTGATGAACGACTTCATCTCGATGCAGAAGGACGTCGGCTTGATCTCCGTGCTGGGCGCTGTGGACGCGATCCGTGCCGCGCAAATCCAGCAGGCCAACACGTACAACTTCACCTCCTACGTGGTGGCGGGCCTGCTGTTCGTCGTCTTCAGCTGGCCATTCATCCGGCTCTCGGACTGGTACACCGCGCGGCTACGTGAACGCGAGCAGACGGGAGGTGCGGTCTGATGGCCAAGCTGCAGCCTGCCAGCCCTGACAACCACACGGGCCCGGTCCTTGACATGCAGGGGGTGGTCAAGCGATTCGGCCGCAACGTGGTACTGCGGGGTCTCGACCTGGCCATCGCCAGCCACGAGGTGGTGGTGCTGCTGGGAGCGTCGGGCTCCGGGAAGTCGACGCTGCTGCGCACCGCGAACCTCCTGGAGAGAGTCGACGACGGGCAGATTTTCCTCTCCGGGGCAGACATCACCGACCCCCGCATCGACGTCGACGCCGTGCGCGCCCGGATCGGAGTGGTGTTCCAGCACTACAACCTGTTCCCACACCTGAATGTGCTGGACAACATCACCCTGGCGGCGCGGAAGGTGCACAGCATCGCCCGCGACGCCGCGGAGACCAGGGGCAAGGAGCTGCTGGAGCGCATCGGCCTGAGCGACAAGGCCGCTGCGTTTCCCGACCGGCTCTCCGGCGGGCAGCAGCAGCGCGTCGCGATCGTCCGGGCCCTGGCCACTGATCCCGAGCTCCTCCTGCTCGACGAGATCACCTCAGCCCTCGACCCGGTGCTGGTGGGCGAGGTCCTGGATCTGGTGCTGGACCTGAAGTCGACGGGCTCGACCATTCTGATGGCCACCCACGAGATCGGGTTCGCGCGCTCCGCAGCCGACCGGGTCGTCTTCCTGGAGCAGGGACGCATCGTCGAACAAGGACCTCCGGAGCAGGTGATCGACGACCCGCAGGACCCAGCCACCAAGGACTTCCTGGCTCGCGTGCTCCACTAGGGGCTCTCCCCTGCGGCATCTACAGCAGCGGCAAGCGCATCCTGACGGTGGTGCCACGGCCCTCGATGGAGCTCAGCTCACAGGAGCCGCCAAGACGCCGCAACACGGCAGCCACCATCGGCAAGCCCAGGCCATTGCCGGGAATGTGGCGGACCTCCTTGGAACGGGCCAGCTCGCCCCAGACCTGGTCCACCTCGGAGGCCGGGATGCCGCGGCCCGTGTCCGAGACGTCCACCACCACATGCCCGCGGTCCTCAATTCCCCGCACCTCCAGAGTCGCGCCGGGCGAGGAATACTTCACGGCATTGCTCATCACGTTGTAGAGAGCCAGGAACACCAGGTCGCGGTCGCCGCGCACGGGAGGCAGCGGGCGGGGCGCCCGGGGGAAGGCCACCACCAGGTCGCGGTCCTGTGGCACCGTGGTCTCAATCACCTCCGTGGCAACCTCCGTGATGTCCACGGGTTCGTCGGCCACCGGGTAGGAGTCGATCTCGCTGATCTTGCGAAGCTCGGCGACGAGCGAGGCCAGCCGGTCCACCTGGGCGCGCATCGATTCCGCGAGCGCCACGTCCCGCACCTCGCCGATCCCCATCCGCAACGCCATGAGGGGATTCTTCAGTTCATGGTCAAGTCTCCCGACGAAGGTGCGGTGCGTTTCCCGGGCCTCCGCCTTGGCGCGCTCCGTGGCCTCCTCGACGGCGCGGCGGCCTTTGCCCCGGCGCCACCGCAGCACAGCTACCACGCCCAGCACCAGCCCGCCCAGCAGCAGCGGCAGCACCCACACCTCGATACCCACTTTGAAGATGCGGGTTTCCCCGGCGATCCGCAGGCCAGCAGATGCGATGAGGCCGGCCACGCCGATGGCCCACACCCAGCCCAGCCTCCTCACGCGGCACGAACCTCGGGGTGGAACCGGTACCCGACTCCCTGGACGGTGTCGATGACCTCAAGGCCCCGGGCGCCCAGCACCTTGCGCAGTTCCGCGACACGATGGTCGACAGCCCGGGTGGTGATGGCGAACTCGACGCCCCACACCTGCTCCAGGAGGTGGTCGCGGCCGAAGGTCTCACCGTGATGCACCATCAGATACTCCAGCAGAGCCAGGGCCTTCGGGGTCAACTGCACGGCCTGCCCGCGGACAGTCGCGGTCTTGGCCAGCCGGTCCAGTTCCAACCCACCGCCGGTTATCCGGGATGCGTGGGTGAGGGTTTGTCCCACCTGGCCGCGCCGCAGCACCGCTCGGATGCGGGCCACCAGCTCAGCCGGGTCGAAGGGCTTGTTGAGATAGTCGTCGGCTCCCTTCTCCAAGGCATCGGCGCGGGTACCGGACTGGCCGACCCCGGTCAGCAGGATCACGGGTGTCCAGTCGCCGCCTCGGCGCAGCCGGGCCAGCACCTCCCGTCCGTCGGCGCGAGGCATCAAAACGTCCAGGACGATCAGATCGGGATGCCGTGTGCGGACCAGCTCAAGCGCCTCGACGCCGTCGGCGGCGGTGAAGGCGACGAACCCCGCCCGCTCCAGGGTGCGGGCGAGGTGGTCGCGGATCATGGGGTCGTCGTCGACGACCAGGACAGCTGTCATGCGATGGTGTTGCCGGTGCCCTTGTCGTCCTTCTTCTTGGCCCCCTGAGATATGACGGTGTTGCCGTTACCAGTCAGCTTCACCGCGTCCAGGTCGTCGGGGACAGTCACGGAGTTGCCGTTGGCGGAGATCTCCACCTCGTCGAGGTCCTTGCCGGTGACGTTGTTCCCCTCGCCCTCGATGATCAGCTTGTCAGCAGACTCGAAGGTGATGACGTTGCCACCGCCCTTGACGGTGATGGTGTCGCAGTGCCCCGTCAAGGTGACCGAGCCATTGCTCCCGGTGATGGTGGACTGGCCGGAGCAGGGCTTGCCGTCGCTGTCGCTCTTGTCGTCCTTGTCACTCTTGTCGTCGCTGGAGCTCTTGTCGCTGCTGCTATTGCCGGAACCACCTGCGCCCTCGGTGGCACCAACGCTGACCCCGCCAGGACCGACGGAGACGCCGGGAGCGTTCACAGATCCCCCGTCCTTGCTGGCATTGCCTCCGGCCTGGGTGGTAGAGACGGCCTGCGAGTTGTCGGCAGGCTTGGTCTCAGTGCCGGCAGCGCAGGCGGACAGTCCCAGGGCGGCGACGGCTGCGGCAGCGAGCGCGGTGCGGATCAGGTTGATTTTCATTTTTCTCCACAGGCATGAGTGGACGGGAGGGAACAGCCATATTGTGCCGGGAAGAGATATTGCCGGATCAACCACCCCACCCGGTTACACCAGGTAGTGGTGGTAGGGGTGGTGGATCTCCAGGGTCGCTCAGGAGACGGTGTTGTTGGACCCCGTGTCCTTGACGTTTTTGACGCCACCACTGGCGGTGACCGTGGCGTTGTTACCGGAGATCTCCACCTCGCTGAGCCTGCCGCTGGAGGTGACAGTGGCGTTGCTCCCCGTGATCTCGGCCTGCGAGATATCACCGCCTGTGATATCGGCGTTATTGCCCTGAACTATGAGCCGGCCCACCGACTCGTAGCTGACGGTGGCGTTGCCGCCCTTGATGGTGATGGAGGCGCAGTGACCTGAGAACGTGGCCTCGGCATTGTTGTTCGTCACCACCACGTCATCGTCGCCGTCGCAGGTCCTGGAGACCGAGCCTCCAGCCGGTGAGTCCGTAGCAGACCCATCGGATGTATCAGATGTGGACGGTGTGTCGGATGCGGACGGTCTCTTGGACACGGAAATCCCATCCGGGCCAACCGAGATGCCGGGCGCTGTGACGCTACCGTCAGATCCGACGGAAACCCCGGGAGCCGAGATGTTGCCGTCGGATCCCACGCTGACACCGGGAGCGGAAATCCCACCTGGTCCGACGGAAACCCCTGGAGCCGTAACGCTACCGTCAGACGCGGTGCTCGATGCGGAGGCGGTGCTCGACGCGGCGGGGGAGACGGGCGCCGACTGCGTGCTGCCACCACCCACGGGCGCATCTTTCGGCGTGGCCTCAAGACCCGCGGAGCAGGCGGCGAACCCGAGGCTGGCGACAGCAGCTGCGGCGAGGGCGGTGCGGACAAGCATGGTCTTCATGACTGCTCCTTCAGGAGGTGGTTTGCGTGTGATGCATCAAGCATGTCGGGTTTCAGCGGCACGGACCGCGTTCGTCGCAGGATTGCGACAACCACCCCGCCGCCGGAACCATCCACTGCCGGATGACAAGGCATATACGTATCCCGCAATCTCCCGTAGGCTCCACTGCATGCATGGCGAATACAAGGTGCCGGACGGAAAACTGGTGGCGGTCGACCTGGAGGTCTCCGACGGGCGATTGACCGATGTGGTGGTCTCCGGCGACTTCTTCCTGGAACCAGACGATGCGCTAGATGACATCGTGCAGGCGCTGAACGGCCTGCCACACAACTCCTCCGTGGCGGACCTGGCAGCGGCCATCAACACCCGGCTGCCAGAAGGGACACGGATGCTGGGCTTCTCCCCGGAGGCGGTGGGCATCGCGGTGCGGCGCGCGCTGGGGCACGCCACGAACTGGGACGACCACACCTTCGACGTCATCGGTCCGGTCACTCTCGACCCACGGCTGCACGTCGCCCTCGACGAGGTGCTGGCGGGCCGCCTGGCGCGCGGGGAGATCGGGCCGTCCCTGCGCATCTGGGACTGGAACCAGCCGCTGGTCGTGATCGGCTCCTTCCAGAGCTACCGCAACGAGATCGACGAGGAGGGGCGCGAACGTCACGGCATCAACGTGGTGCGCCGCATCACGGGCGGTGGCGCGATGTTCATGGAGCCCGGCAATTGCGTCACCTATTCCCTGCTGGTGCCGGGGTCGCTGGTGGAAGGCCTGAGCTTTGAACGCAGCTACGAGTTCCTGGACCAGTGGGTGATGGGCGCGCTCGCGGAGCTGGGGGTCAAGGCCCGCTACGTTCCGCTCAACGACATCGCCTCCGAGAAGGGCAAGATCGCGGGCGCGGCGCAGCGGCGGCTCACCAGCGGAGTGGTGCTGCAGCACGTCACGATGGCCTACGACATCGACGCCGACAAGATGCTCCAAGTGCTGCGCATCGGGCGAGAGAAACTCTCGGACAAGGGAACGAAATCGGCGAACAAACGTGTCGATCCCCTGCGCTCCCAGACCCAGATGCCCCGGGACGAGATCATCGCGTCCTTCCTGAAGCACTTCGAGTCGCGCTACTCCACCCGCCGCCGCGACTACACCGACGACGAGCTCTCAGCAGCCGCGGAGCTAGTGGAAAATAAGTTCGCCACGAAGGAATGGACCAGGCGTATCCCCTAGTAGATCCCAGTTTCCGGTCCCGTCACCCAGAGAATCCACATCCAGGCGATTTAAGGACACCCCGTCGGGTTCCGCGACACCCCCCACATTCGCAGGAGATCCAATTTTGGAGCATCTGGAACGTAGAGTGTTGGGATCGATGTCCAAACGCGCATCTGGAAGGTTGTCAATCAGGAGACCGGAGCGGACATGGCGGAGACACAAGCCGGAAAGATGAACGACCAGGAAACGGCCTTGGAGCCACTCCCCAAGCGGGAGAGCCCCGAGGACGCAGCTGAGCTCGCCGCCATGCCGCAGGAAGCGAGGGCGCCGAAACACGAGGCCAGCGAGCCACAGCGCAAGGCCAGCGCCTCCCCACAGGAGCCCAGCGCGCCGCCAGAGGAAGAGGCAAAGCTGAGGACCGCGGTCAACAGGGCCCTCAAGACCGCCTGGCCTGACTCCCCGGAGAGCACCTTTCCGCCGATGCCTTCCCCTTTCGCACCACCTCAGACGCTGTGGGCAGACCTGTCGAGGCCCTCCAAGCAGCGGCCCGATCCCCGCGCGAACGGGCTGTTTCCCGCTCCACCGGCGAGTCCATCCGAGGCTGGGAAGCCCGCAGCACCCGCCGAGACGAGAGACGAGCCGCCGAAGAGTCCGCAGGTGCCTGCCTCGCAACAGGCTGACCTGACCTTCCCAGGCGAGAGCTCCGAGTTGCCCGTCGTGCCTGAGGCAGATCTCGAACCCCGGCGTGGCACCCTCACAGACACCACTCCCGCCTACGCCCGATCGTCCAGGCGCCATGAGGAGCCGGACGCGGTCCGGGCCCTACAGGAGGCGCCGTCGACAACAGGCGGCGCTGTGCCCGCGCCACCTGGCGAGGAAGCTCCCGCGCCGGAACCTGAAAGGCCCGAGCCGACACGGCTCCGGGACGCCGGACGTGCAGGCAAAGCTCAAAGCCCACGGTCCGCACCAGATCCCGGGAAACCAGAACCGGCACAATCGCCAAAGGAGCAGCGGAAGAAACCACAGGAGGTCATCAAGACTGCCGCTCCCCCGCGGCAGGAAACACCGATACAAGAAACACCGATAGATGCGGCAAAGGCCGTCACACCTACCGGGGAGGCTGACCCCGCAGCCGACGATCGCACCTATTCACACATCAGGAATATATCGAGGGGGCATTGGCGGGTCACCCTATTATCCAGCCTGGGCATCACCTTATTCACCGCGACGCTTATTTTGCTGGTCTACCCTATCAGCCGGTTGATATACGGGCAAGGCTGGCCTACTGTCGCATCCCTGCCAGGCCGGATCTCACAAATCTGGACAGATCTAACATCAGCTGATTTCATACAGCTCATCGCGATCACACTGCCCGTCCTTCTCGTATTCCTGACGCCACTATATATCGCATTTTCCATTCAGGGGAATCGCATCCCAGACAGGGACAGCAGCGCCACCAATGAGCAAGTCGCACTCCAGCAGGTTCGGGAGAGCGTGGTCCTGATACTCGCCGGCCTCACCGGCACGACAATCGCCTTGACCATCCCATGGATCACCGTCCGGGCACCGATTCTGCTGTTCCTTCCGGTTGGCGGCGTGCTGACCTGCGGCTTCATGATCGCGGTCCGGGCTCGCTCGCTGGAGAACGACAGGATGCGCCTGACGCGCTCCACCCAGCAGGAAACCGCCCTGTCCCAGGCAAACGCCAACGAGGTCACCGCCCGCCTGGGAAGACGCGGCAGAGAGCGCAGCAGCCAGGAGGGCAGCAAAAGCAGACGGGAAAAGAAAACCGCCAGAGTCCGGTCCTCCAGGGAGGACCTGCTCCGGCACATGAGATGGCGGCTTCTGGCAACACATTTCACGGTATTGACTCTGTTGGCAGTCGTCGGTCTTGTTCCCCTCATCTGGTACATGACCTACAATGTGGCCTCTCCGTGGGTCACGCTCTCATTCTCTCTTCTCACAATTGCGTGGATCCGGTTTTTCTGGGGCTACACCTTCACCACCAAGCGGAAGGACGTATTGGCTGAGGCAATGAAGCCTGGGAACAATCGTTTAGCCCGTTCTGGGGCATGGGCGGTGCGCACCATATTTGAATGCACCACAGCCCTGACCGCCCTGGCTGCCACTATCGTAGTTCTTGGCAGCCAGCTCACTGAGACCAATTTCACAGCAATCCTGGTGGTGGAAAGCGGCTGGTATCTGGTTGTACTGCTGCTTCGCTGGGTTTATCAGCAGTTCAGCCGGACGGGCCGCGGAATCCGGCAGCTGGACCGCAGGCTGGCCCTACTGAGGTTGCGGCGTGAGATAGCCGCGCTCCAGGCGGGAACCACTAGCCGCCCCGGCTAGGCTGGCGGCGTGTATGTCGCGAAGCACTTCGAGATTCCCGAAGACCGGCTCGCTGACCTGCTTGGCCGGGTCCGGGCCGGGAACCTCGTGACGGTACATGCCTCCGGGCCACAGGCCACCTTCGTCCCCTTCCATCTCGAGGAACGCGACTGCGGGCAGGTGCTCGTGACGCATCTGACACGGAACAACCCCCAGGCCGTCGAGCCTGTGACCGCGCCGGCACTGGTGATCATCGACATCGACGACGCCTATGTCTCTCCCCACTGGTATGCCACCAACAAGGACCTGCCCAACGTCCCGACCTGGGACTACATCACCATCCACATCACCGGAGCGGTCCGTTTCAACTCCGCCCCCGAAGCGGCCCTCAGGGCGGCCCGCGAACTCACCGCCCGGATGGAGCCACCCGAGGTCTTGGACGCAGTCGGCGAGGAGAAGCTGCGGAAGATGGCGCGGGCCATCGTCGGAGTCGAGGTGACGGTGGACAAGATCCAGGGCAAGGCGAAGGCCAGCCAGAACCGTCACCCCGACGATGTCGGCAGCCTGCTGGCCCACCTGGAGCACGAGGGCGAGACGGAGCTGGTGAGATACTTGCGGGAGGTCGCGCTCCCCCACGCCATAGAGCGTTTCGGGATGATCCACGATCTGCGAGGGGCCCGCCGCCTCCCCACCAGCACCGCTGACTGACGGACGCCGGTCTGTGAGTTCCCGGGCAAGGATTCGGACGGGGCACGCCCAAGAACAGCGCGGTCCCGGGTCGCCGTCCCTGCGATTCAGGCACCCCTGGCGGCGACCTCAGCCAGCACGTCGCTGACCGGCCCGCCGGCAGCTCCTGGGGTCTCATCCTCCAGGTAGTACCACCAGAATGGCGCACCCCAAGACTTCACCCGGCCCAGGCCGACGCTGGTCAGGTGCTCGGCAACGGCGCGGCGGGCCTGGCGCAGGTCGGTGGCTGATCCAAACCACCATGGCGCGCCGTCCAGGTCCGCGCCGCCATAACTCAGTTCGGTGACGGCCACCTTCTTGCCGGGGAATGCCTTCTCAAAGGCCGACATCACCCGGTCTGCGGCGGTCCCCAGCGGGTGCTGCTGCGGATAGATGGACAGGCCGACCACATCGACCAGGTCCTTCAGACCAGAGTCCAGGTTCTGCTCGATCCATGTGAAGGTCGAGTGGGCCTCGTCGTCTTGACCCAGCTGATAGTAGATCGTCAGCAGTGTCGTCTTGCCCATCTCCCGGACCCGCTGGGCAGCGATGGTGGTCTTCTCCACCGCGTCGCTCCCGAGCCAGTTGCCGCCCAGCTCATTGCCGACCTCCCATGCGTCGGCCGCCGACAGCGCGCTGATCAGCACATCAAGCCGCTCCCGGTACTGCGTCATCGACATCCCGGCCAGCTCGAAGGAGTCGCAGACCTGCACCACGGCCAGTCCGCCCACGGCATGGATCCCGTCGACGGTCTGGGCCCAGGCGGACACCTCATTGAGGTCGCTGACCACCAGTCGCACGGCTGGTGTGCGCTTTCCCCCCGTGATCGCACTCAAGGCACTGATCTGAGCTGCTGCGGGAACCTTCGTGAAAGTGACCGCTATGGCGGCCTCGGCTGGGGCGTTGGCTGTCGGCGCCCGGTCCAGCATCAGCTGGGCCTCCGCCGCCAGCTCCAGGCAGCGGGCGGCGGAGACTCCCTTGTCGGCGCCCAGCCCGAGCGCATCGCAACGCGCCAACTCTTCCTCGGTGGCTTTCCGCGCTTTGACGATGGTGTCATCCGGTATGGGGCCTGCCGCGATCCGCTGCGCCTGCCGGTCGTGCAGGGCGCGGGCCGCCAGCTCATTCAGGTCGTAGGTGCCGGGACCTGGTAGATCGGCCAGCAACGCGGAATAGCCATGGCTCGTCGGCCAGGACAGGGCCAGGGTGTATGGGCCCGCTCCGGGTAGAGCTAGCTTTGCCGTCGCCTCCTCCGCCTCCTCCAGCGGCGCGAACTGCGCCACGGTGAGCGACTCGGAGTTCAGGAGCACGTCGTCATAGCCGCTCTCACCGGCACCGTTGCTCTGGCGGTCACGGAACGCGGCAAAGTCCAGGAGCGCCCCATCGCTCCGGTAGGCATGAAGAATCACATCCCCGTATTCTCCGCCCTGCGGTGTCATGCTGTAGGCCTCGGGGGCTCGCCCTGACATACCAGCGCTAAAAGCTGAAGCGCCCAATATGCCCAGGATCATTCGTCTGTCTGGCAGAATCGGTTGCGTCATGCCCCCCACCCTTCCAGGGGATCCCACAGCTCTCAAGACCCCAGGCGACTCGCAGAGCGCTCACGATGACCCGGGTTCACTACAGGCGGTGCAACACGGCAGCTGTCTGTCAGCGGCCCGCGTACTTTGCTTGTCGCCTGCCGGGCGGTGACGCGCCTAGGCCTCTTCCCACACTGTCGTAGCCGGCAATGCCTTATGGGGCCCCTCGTATGGATAAAACAGTGGCTCAGGCACCTTTGGCAGCGACCTTGGCCAGCACATCGCTGACGGGACCGCTGTGTTTGCTCCCTGGTGTCTCGTCCTCCAGGTAGTGCAACCATAGGGGAGCGCACCAGGCATATGTTGGTCCCCCCAATCCGACGCTAGTCAGGTGCTCAGCAACGATGCGGCGTGCCTTCACCGGATCATCGGGGGACCCAAACCACCACGGCCCATCATCCAGGTCATTGGCCCCATAGGCCAGCTTGGCAAGCGTCGTCATCACCCGATAGGCCGCCGTACCCAAAGGATGCTTCTGCGGAACGACTCCAGGCCCATGAATAATTATCAATGAGTCCCCGTACCCTGTGGCGGATACGGGGACTGATTCTCATTGACCGGTCACTTTGATGCTGTCTCACGCGCTTGGGCCAGGGTCTTGAGACCGAGGCTGTTCTCATCGGTCACAGGAGTGAGGGCGTCACCGTTCACGGTATACAAACCCTGCTCAGGGTTGATCAAGTCGTAATGACCATCGGGCATCAGATCCAGAAAGAGCAATATATCCGACGAACTAATATCCGACAGCGGCACTGTTTTCTCCTCCGTGTACTTCACCTGCTCATACTCCCCACCAGGCTGAATAACCTCAATGACATCGCCAACCCGAGCATCACCCTTCAGCGCCTCAGTGACCTCAAGTCGGCTGACAGTCGCCACAACTGCCATGTCACTTGGGGTGATCTGTTCGCTTGGAACGCCGCTTTGTGGATTGCTCAACCCATCCCCATTATCCGGCGAGGTATCGGGATAAAGCAATTCAACGCGAGAATCCAGGAACTTTCCCCTGACGATGGTTCCTGCGGCATCCCCTGCTTCGTCCAGTGTGCTGTAGACGGGGTAGTCTGCACTCATCTGGAGTGTTTCAGTAGGGTCGGCAGGTGAGGGCTCTGCGCTGGATCCTGAACAGCCCACGAAACCCAGCACGGATGCCGCCGCCAGAGCGACTGTGGCTTTCCTAATGTGTCCTTTCATGAGTAGATCCTCCCCACTTCTTCGATGTCGTAAGGCTGCGGAGCGATGACCGTCGTCCTGTCACGGTCATGCTTCATCAGTGATGGCCGATCTGTCTTCGGATTGTCGGTGAGGCTCAATGCATGCCCCAACTCATGCGTTGAAGTACTGGCAACCCACTCCTCGAAATGACTACCTGAGTCTTCTTTCAATCTCAGTGAATTCACTTGGATTTTGAAAGTCCTGTTGATGTTGCGCCAGCCATAAGAGGTGTACAGACCATAAAAATTCCACTGATAGCGGCCAGCTGTCATCACCGCCGCAGCGCTATCTTTTTTACCAATCGCTAGATCGCTTGTCGCTTGCGTCTGGTTCCATCGGTCACGCGCTTGATCGAAGACATTCGACCAATACGAGCTGATCCCCACATACTTGACCGAGAAAGCCGCACTCGGCATCCCTCCACTGGAATAGTCAGCTCTTGCCATCCCAGCAGGAGTAAACACCAGAACCGCAGCCAGGAACAATGTCCCGAGAAGACCCTTCCTCACTCTCCATCTCCGCTGAGGCAGATGGCGCTTTTCATTGGTGCATAAATTCACGGTTTCCTCCCTCCGTAGACCGAGATTCGTCCACGGCAACAAGCGATCTGGCCACGAGGAGGTTATTCATGACTACGAGCAACCCCGCGTTGACAGGGGTGTTTGTCTGACTGAAGCCCTCGTGAATAAGCCTCTGACCATAGGGTTTGCCATATTGCAGGCCAACCGCAGACAAATCTCTCGATATGCAGATACATTTCCACCATGCATGAATAAGACACAGATATCCACCCATCTCGGAGTTTGTTATATGAATGTTATATTCCTGGCTCGAATTTGGCTCTTAGCATGCCCCAACAGGCCTCCGGCTAGGCATAACGGGGCCGACGGTTTCCATGCGTCTGATTCTCACTATCCACAAGGTTGCCGCAGGGTGAAGATTAAATTTCAAATATTATCAGAGGTGGTACCACCACAGTCCACGGGCACCGGGAAGCATCTGAATCCAGCCGCCTAAGGGTTTCAGGAATCCTCCTCTCCGCGACATCTCCCCTTGCCAACCACAGGTCGACAGAAGCTTGACCGTTTTGCCGCATAAGCTTAGAGCGTTATTCAATTCTTTGACCAACTGGTCCCTGACAAGGGATTTTCCATCCTTGCAAAGTGCTCGTAAATAACCCTCTTACAGGTGTCGCGATATTACTTCTGGCAGAAAACCGGGCCGATTTGAATGAATAATCCGACGGATTCTTACGTTTCTCTGCTGCTATGCGTCGCTCCACTGCTCGACAGCCAAGCCTGCGGCGGCCAGGATCTGCTCACCGGATGGCAGTCCCGAGGCCTGCCGGACCGGTTCTGTGTAGCTGACGACGTAGACCACCCGCCGCACCCGCCGGCTGTTGACGATCAGCCGCGCGCAGGTGGCGCAGGGCTCGTGGGTGATGTAGAGCGTGTGGGCCTCGCCGTTCCAGTTGGCGGCCAGCAGCGCGTTGACCTCCGCATGGATGAAGCCGCTCATCCCCTGCTCCAGTGACTCGCGTTCGTTCGGCTCCCCCGCTGCCCGCCCGTTGTAGCCGACGCCCACCACGCGGTTGAAATGATCCAGCAGGCAGGCGCCCACCTGCACCTTGCTGTCGGCGCTGCGGGTCGCCCACAGCCGCGCCGTCGCGACGCCAAGTTCGTCAAAGCTGGGTCGATGTGCCATACCCACAACCTAATGGCGCTCCGCCTCCAGCCCGGTCAGGAACCACCTGTCTCTCCTGGATGTCGCAAGAGCCAGGCCGCCCTCACAGGAGGGTGCCCTGGTGATATTCCACGACCCAGCGGGAAGGGGTGCGCCGCCAGATGGTTGCGCGGCGGCTGCGCCGTCCTTCCTGGTCGAGTTCGTAGGTGGCAAGCCAGAGGCCGTCGCTGAGCTGTCGGGCCTGGAAATCGTGGATGACCCAGACGTCCTCATGCGGTCGGGAGTACCGGTCGACCAGCGCCTCGATGACAAAGTCCCGCGTGTAGACGCGCCCGCTGGCCCCAACCTCCCAGAAGCCGGGGGCGGTCATGTTCTCGAACACCTCACGGCCTGCACCCAGCTCCTCATGGTGGAAAACCGGCTCAAGTGCCAGGAGCTGCTCAGTGACCTGATGGTCGCAGCTCATACCCCAGACGTCCCCATGACCGGCACGGCCGGGGCTATGCGGGCGCTGCCGATGCCACGATTCGCCTTACCGAGCCGGAACCGGACCCTTCCTTTCAGCACCGTGCCGGAAACGGCCTGCCCGCCGATCAATGGCTCACCGGGAAAGAGTGTGAAGGTCCACTTCTCGTTGTAGTCGCTGTCGGGGATGAGCCCGGCCGGGGCCTGAAGCAGGCGGGCGCCCCACAGCTGACGCGTCATAGCAGCGCGGGTGTCGAAGCCATCGACGGTGAAGACGTCGGGTGACGCGCTGGTGACATCGTCGTAGCTGCCCGCCGCCATCCCGTACGCGCCCACCACCGACACGAAGGGCGTCCATGGCTGGGCTGGGCCGGTCAGGTCTGCTCCGTCCGCGAGCGCCGGGGCAAGGAAATCCTCTCCGAGCCCCGCGTGCTGGCTCGCCCGCACGTCGGCGGGGATGCTGCTTCGCGTGTCCAGGTGACGTGGTGAGGGCACCATCAAGAGCCCGTACTCCACCGAGCCTGCGAACCGGAAATCGCTGAACCGCTCCCGCAGCAGCGCCACCCCGCGTTGCGCGGCACGCCACTGCTCTTCCGACAGGACCTCGGTGAGAAATGTGAGCGGTGACGGCAGTCCGGCATCCTCCAGCAACTCCCGGATACGGGGATTTGCCACCCAACCAGACTCCCGGATCCGGGTCAGCTCGTCGCCACGGAATGTTGACACCACATCACGTTAACAACAGACTAGGCCGGCCGCACAGCAGCCCAGGCTGGAGCTGTCACACCTCGTTCTGCAGGGCCTCCGGGATGGGCCGCGCCCAAGTCTCCCGGAGTTTCACCAACGATATGCTCAGTAGCCCTACGACGGTGGCCTCCAACGGCTCGACGACTTCACCCAACCTGGTCAGCGGCACGACGTTGTCGCGGCACAGCGACTTCAGCCGTTCCACCGACGACTCCGGCATGGTCACCACAGCCCGGGCGGCCGACTCGCTGAACAGCTGCGTCGCCGGGTCATCTCCTGGCAGCGTGACGGTGAATCCGAACCCGCCCTGCAGGGCCGATTCTGTCAGGGCCACGGCGAGGCCGCCCTCGCTGAGGTCGTGGGCGGAGTGCAGCAGCCGCTCCAGGGCCGCGTCCCGGATCACCCTCGCCAGCCCGGCCTCCGCCCGGAGATCCACCTGCGGCGGGGTGCCACCGAGATGCCCGTTGTGCACGGCATCCGCCCAGACCGACCCTGACAGCTCCTCCCTGGTGGTTCCCAGCAGCCAGATCCCGTCTCCAGCCTTCGCGAAGCCCGACCGCACCCGCTTGGACACGTCGTCGATCACGCCGAGCACGCCGACGGTCGGGGTGGGCAGGATCGGGGTGCCGCCGGTCTGGTTGTAGAGGGAGACGTTCCCTCCCGTGACGGGGATGCCCAGTTCCTTGCACGCATCGACCAGGCCGAGGATGGTCTCGACGAAACTCCACATCACCTCGGGGTCCTCGGGGGAGCCGAAGTTGAGGCAGTCGGTGACGGCCACCGGTTCCGCGCCTGTCACCGCGACATTCCGGTACGCCTCGGCCAGTGAATGCTGGGCGCCAAGATAGGGGTTGAGGAAGGTGAATCTCGAGTTCGCATCGAGCGCCAGCGCGATCCCCAGCCCCGTCTCCTCATCGATCCGCAGCATCCCCGCGTCCTCGGGCTGCGCCAGGACGGAATTCCCCCTCACATAACGATCGTATTGGTTGGTGATCCAGGACTTGTCGGCGATATTGCTGTGCGCCAGTACCTTCAGCCACGCATCCCGCAGGCCTTCCGGGGAGTTGTCGCGAGGCAGGCTTTCGGCGCGATTGCCATTGACCTGGTCAAGCCAGGCAGGACGATGGTATGGGCGATCGTAGGTCGGCCCCTCGTGGGCCACAGTCCGCGGGTCCACGTCCACGATGCAGTGGCCGTGCCAGTGGATGATGAGCCGCTCGCCGTCGGTGACCTCGCCGATGACGGTGGCCGCTACATCCCACTTGCGGCAGATCTCCATGAAACGCTCCACGTTCCTGGGCTCCACCACGGCCATCATGCGTTCCTGCGACTCGCTCATCAGGATCTCCTCGGGAGCGAGGTTCGGGTCGCGCAGCGGGACGAGGTCGAGATTGACCGACATGCCGCTGTTGCCTGCGGAGGCCAGCTCGGAGGTGGCGCAGGAGATGCCCGCGGCCCCGAAGTCCTGGATGCCATTGATGATGCCCGCCTTGAACAACTCGAGGGTGCACTCGATGAGCAGCTTCTCCATGAACGGGTCACCGACCTGTACGCTGGGCCGCTTCGCCGGGCCGGTCTCGTCAAAGGTCTCGGAGGCCAGGATCGAGGCTCCTCCGATGCCGTCGCCGCCGGTCGCCGCGCCGAAGAGGATCACCCGGTTGCCCACCCCGGAGGCGTGGGCGCGGTGCAGGTCCTCGTGGCGCAGCACCCCGACGCACAGCGCGTTGACGAGGGGGTTGCCCAGATAGGTGGTGTGGAACTGCACCTCGCCGCCGATGTTTGGCAGGCCCAGGCAGTTGCCGTACCCGCCGACTCCCGCGACGACACCGGGTAGGACGCGGTGGGTGTCGGGCGCATCGAGTGGGCCGAACCGCAGCGAGTCCATCACGCCGATCGGCCTGGCTCCCATCGCGAGGATGTCGCGGACGATGCCGCCGACTCCCGTTGCCGCGCCCTGGTAGGGCTCGACGAAACTCGGGTGGTTGTGTGACTCCGCCTTGAAGGTCACGGCATAGCCCTGGCCGATATCGACGACTCCCGCGTTCTCACCGATGCCCGCCAGGAGCGGTCCGCGCGGGGTGTCCTGGGTGAGCTCCCCGAATTTCCTCAGATGCGCCTTCGACGACTTGTAGGAGCAATGCTCCGACCACATGACCGAGTACATGGCCAGCTCCGCGCTGGTGGGCCGGCGTCCGAGGATCTTCCGGATACGGTCGTATTCCTCGTCTTTCACCCCAAGAGCGGCATAGGGCTGCTCCAGGTCCGGGGTTTCCAGTGCATGAGCCACAGTGTCTACCACGGGGCCAATCTAGCGGTTGATCCCGCGACTTCGCGGGACCTCCCAGCCGCCGTCGCAAGATGGCTCTGCCCAAGTGTCGACTCCCCTTGCCCGCTCCCCTATGGTTGTGGCTGGTTGCAGTCTCAAAGCCGAGTCGCAGGAAGGAACCACCCGGGAAATGACCCAGCCAACCCATTCCGATGAATTCTGTGAACGCTGCTGGAGCTTCGATCCGCTCGCCGCCTCCCGCAGCGAGGACGATCCGGCGCTCGACGTCATCACCTCGGGAACCATCTTCTTCGACATCATCTTCGCGGGGCTGCCCCGGATCCCTGTCCCCGGCGAGGAGCTGTGGAGCACAGGCCTCGGCTCCTGTCCTGGGGGCATCGCGAACCTGGCGACGGCGCTGGCCCGGCTGGGGCTGCGGACCGGCCTGGTGGCAGGCTTCGGCGACGACACCTACGCGGACTGGATCTGGGAGACCCTCCTGGAGCAGGAGCACATCAACCTGGCTTCCTCTCCCCGGTACGAGAACTTCCACACCTCGCTGACGGTGGCGGTCACCGTCGAAGGCGACCGCGCCATGGTCACCCACGGCCACGACCTCCCGGAGTCCCTGTCGTCCTACATCCTGGCAGCTCCGGCGTCACGCACCGCGGTGGTCGATCTCGGCGGCGAGACCTACTGGTGGGACGAGTTGAAGTCCCGCGGCACCGCGCTGTTCGCTGACATCGGCTTCGACATCTCAGGACGCTGGGACCCTGCCGTCCTGCACCCGCTGCGCCACTGCCAGGCCTTCACCCCGAACGCCGTCGAGGCCATGGCATACACCCGTACCGACTCCCCCAATCAGGCCGTCCGCAAACTCGCCGACCGCGTCCCCCTCGCGGTGGTGACCGATGGCATCGGCGGCGCCTACGCCATCGACCAGAACACGGGCGAGGAGGCCTGGTGCCCGGCCGTGACGGTGGAGGTCACCGACGCCACCGGTGCAGGCGACGTGTTCGCCTCCGGACTCGTTTTGGGCTGCCTGGCGGGCTGGCCGCTGGAGCAGCGGCTGAAGTTCGCATCGCTGACGGCGTCCCTGGCGGTGCAGCAGTTCGGCGGCTCGCTGGCTGCCCCGGGCTGGGGCGACATCTCCGACTGGTGGCGCCATCTACGCCGCAGAGTGACCGCCGGAGACCTCAAAGCCGCTCACATCAGCCGCGAGTACGGCTTCCTCGACGACCTCATCCCCCGACACCAGGTGCACAGCGTCCGCCGCGCCGAGGCGACCTTCGCCACCCACTCCGACCTGCGCACGAAGACCCCACGCAGCCCGGCCTAGGGGTTTCACTGACCCTCCCTCGGTGGAACCCCCCACCTTGCCCTGAACACCTGAGTGTTTCTGTCGTCCTTTCGGCCGAGCCCCTCGCTGGGCTCCGGAACGCTTGGATACATTGACCGATAATCTATCCCCTGGAGGGCTCATGAAATCAATATCCCGTCCATTGGTCGTTGTCATGGCGGGTTCGCTCGCCGCCTTGGCAGGGTGCGCCTCAGTCTCAGGGCCGCAGACGGCAGCACCGCCGATCAGCCCCGCGAACGTCCTGGTAGCCGGTCCCAGCGACGCCACCAGCCAGGCCCCCGAGAAACCCACATGCGACAAAGCCCCAGAAATCCCTTCAATCGACCCCTCAGTACCGGTGGCCAACATCCCAGAGAATGTCACAGATGCCACAGTCGAGCTGCAAAAAATCATCGACGCGGCTGCCGCGAACAACACTGGAGTCAGGCTGGATCCATCGCGGACCTACACAGTCACCAGCGAACTGGTCCTCAAGAAAAAACTGAAATTCTTCGACGGCGGAGGCGCCACCATCAAAGCTGCGCTACCCAAAGGGGATAAGGAAGGAAACGTCTTCCGTTTCGAAACAGGCGCCAGCAACATGAAGCTCACCAATGTGGTGATTGACCTCAAGGAATCCACAGAAAAGGGGGCAGACGTTCGCGGAGTCCTAGGCTCCGCCATATCGGATGTAGAGATCAGCAACCTGACCATCCTCAACATCAAGTTGCGAGGTATCGACATTGTCGCACGAGATGGAGCGGTGGCAAGAGTCAATATCCTAAACAACAGGACAGTGACAGAGCAAATGAATGATCCTAAGAGGTGGGACGAACCGGCCCCAGAGGGTCAACAAGCAATCAGCGTCACCTCTGGGATCACGGGCGTGACCACTGGAGAGCAGGATGAGTACGGAAAACGTGGAAAATCCGCAGCATACGACCGATTCGTCGAAGATGGAAAAATAGCAGAAACCAATCCGACAAGCACCTGCGTCACCATAGCAGGAAACAACATCACAGGAGGCTATTACGGCATCGAATTTTCAGGAGTCAGCAACAGCAAAATAAAGGACAACTTCTCAACTCAGAACACCCGCAACCTGTCCATGCAGAACAGATCGGACAATAACGAGGTGACAGGAAACTACTTCGGCAATTCACTGTCGGCATCCATCCACCTCGCCTATGGTTCATCGGGGAACACCATCAGTGGAAACAAGGTCATCACCACCCGCTCCCATGGGGAAGGACTACTCCAGGCATATCAGGGCAGCCAGAACAATAAGTTCGAGAACAATGTGATCGAGGCCAAAGAGGCGACCGGTGTCCAAGACCCGCCTCACCCCAACTGGATATTCTACGTCGGCCCAGCCTCTGACAATAACGTCTTCCAGGGAAACATCCTCTCCGGGAAAGCGGCCAGGGCAGTCGTTGCAGTCGAGTCAATCTGGGACAGGAAGTCCACAGAGTCTGGAGATGGCAACCAGCTCTCCAAGCACGCATATGCCGGAAAGGAAATCAACCATCCAAAAACTAAGGCATCGGTAAACTACGCAGGTGGCCAGGGCGACCTCACCGGAGTCAAGTTCGTGGACAATGTCCTCCTCCCGACGGGGACACCATTCTATGTGGGTGCCGAAGTATCCAAAGGCTTTCACGAAGCGCACCACTTCATTGGCAATATTACGGGCCTGAATATCTCGGGCAATCACCTCGCTGGGACGGGGTACTCCGAATACCCCAGCGGACTGGCGGAGCACAAGGGCTCTCTTCCTGGCATTGAGAGCGCTTCCATCAACTATGAAAGCAAGGAGATCGGCCAGCACCACTCCACGGTCACTGATCAGCAGGGTGGCAATGGGAATGATCGGTTCGTCTTCGATGCATCCGGGGACAAGGCCACCGACAGCGGCGGCACCGACACCCTGTACACCGCCATCGACACCACCATCCCGGCTGGGGTGGAGAACCTTCAGATGCTGGGCAGTGGCCCGCTGAAGGTGACGGGCAATGACGAGGCCAACGCGATTACCGGCAACTCCGCCGACAACACCCTGTCTGGGGAGGGCGGCGACGACATCCTCGCCGGCGGAGAGGGAGCAAACACCCTCACCGGGGGCGCTGGGAACGATACGTTCGTACTGGACGGTAGGGCAGACGGCAGGGCGGACAGCAAAGCCGACACGCTCACCGACTTCACCTCCGGCCAGGACAAGATCAAGCTGCCCGCAGCGACCTTCGGCTACCTGGGTGATGACGCCTTCACCACGGGTTCAGTCACCACCACGACCCGCATCTACCAGCAGGACGGCACCCTGTTCTTCGATGCCGATGGGTCGGGAGGCCTGTTCCAGCCCGTGGCCATCGCGAAGCTGCCCGCTGGCGTCCAGGTCCAGGCCGGTGACCTGATCATGGAGAAGGAACCAGCCAAGTAATGTCAAGGCGGCCGGGCAGAGCACCACGCTCTGCCCGGCCGCCTTCGGCTCTCCGTGGGCTACCAGCGCCCCCGACGGGATTCGAACCCGTACTTGAGCGGGTTTAAGCCGCCTGCCTCTGCCAGTTGGGCTACGGGGGCCGGGACCTACAGCAGTTCCAAGGCTATTCCATCCAGGATGTCAGTTTCGCTGACTAGGATTTTTTGTGATGGAATTCTCGCGGCTATCTCGTCGAGGATCAGGGTCCCGGCCCCGATCACCCCGGCCCGGAGGGGATGCATGCAGGGCTCCCCCTCGATCTCGGACACCGGAGTGGCCAGCCAGTGGCTATTGGCAGCGCGGATGTCGTCGCGTCCCAGCACCAGGCCGTGCACCGCATCACGGGAATAGGCCTCCAACCCCAGCACCCGGGCGGCAACGCTCGTCACGGTCCCAGCCACCCCGACCGCACTCGCGACGGCAGCGAAATCGATCCCGGAGCCATCCAGCAGATCACCGACGAACTCCCGGGAGGCCCTCTGCTCCTCGGGCGTCGGAGGGTCGGTGTGCAGGAACCGTTCACGGAGCCGCACGGAACCGACGTTGAGGGAGACGGAGTGCACGATCGTCCCGGCCCCATCGGCCAGCACCAGCTCCGTCGAGCCGCCGCCGATGTCGAGGATCAGGGTCGGCGGGGTCACATCCACCGCGCAGAGCGCCCCGGCGCTGGATAGCCGCGCCTCCTCCTGGCCCGGGATCACGTCCACCTCCACGCCTAGGCGTTCGCGCACCCCGTCGATCAGCAGCCGCCGGTTCGTGACGTCACGCGCCGCGGAGGTGGCGACGAATCGCACCTTCCCAGCACCATGGGCACGGATGATCTGGGCGAACTCGTCGCAGACAGCAAAGGTGCGGGCCAGGGCATCCGGATGGAACTCCCCGGTGGCGTCGACTCCCTGCCCGAGGCGCGCCAGCCGCACCTCACGCGCTAGCTCTTGGGGTGCATCGCGGCTTCCCGCCAGGACGAGCAGGCGGATTGAGTTGGTCCCGCAGTCGATGGCAGCCACCGTCATGCCGGCTCCTCACAGCAGGCGTCCCCGACCCGTTCCCGCACCAGCGCCAGCGCCTCATCCCCCAGGGGATTCACGCCGGGGCCCACCGCCAGCGAATGCCCCACGAGAACATGAAGGCATTTCACACGGGTCGGCATGCCGCCCGCGGAGACCCCCTCGATCTCCGGCACGGCCCCGAGGGCGGCCCGGTCCGCGAGGTAGGCCTCGTGGGCGGCCTGGTAGCGGGCCGCCAGTTCCCCGTCCTCCTGGAGCCGCTGCGACATCTCAGCCATCAGCCCCGAGGCCTCCAGCGACGAGCAGGCCGCGACGTACCGAGGGTTGGTCAGGTAGTAAACGGTGGGGAAAGGCGTGCCGTTATCCAGTCTGGGAAGGGTCTTGATCACCCCGGGGTTTCCGCAGGGACAACGCCACGCGACTGCCACCACTCCGCGCGGGGTACGCCCCAGCTGGTTCTCGATCACGTCGAGGTCAGCGGCTGTGGGAGCCTCGCTCACAGATTCCTCACTCTTCCTCTTCGGTCGGGGCGTCGGCCACGGCGACCGATCCCCACATCTGCTGCCACCACATACCGCTGCTGGGCTTGTTGGGGGCCAGCGCGGTGGAGTCGCCGCCAATCGGCTTGCCGTCGGCGCCGATCACCCGGTAACCGGTCTCCCCCGGCATCACCCAGCCGAGCCGGGACCGGGCCTCCGCCTTGACGAAGGCGGGGTCCTTCCAGCGAGCCAGCTGATCCTCCAGGGTGGAGATCTCCTGCTGGCGCTGCGCGATCTGTTCTCGCAGCATCGCCGTCTCCTGCGCCTGGGCGAAGTAGACCCGCAGGCTCTGAGCCAGGGTGACGGCCAGCGCGGCCATGACGACCCCCAGGATCAGCAGCCGCCACGTCATTCCGAGCGCACGCTCGGAGGATGTGACGCGAGGCCGTTCCGCGGTGGCCCGGGCGACGGCCTCCGCATCCAGCGGACGGGTCCGGGAGCGACCGCTGGAGATCCGCTCCCCCGGACGGGCCGCGGTCCGGGAACGCGGGGATCCACGTCCCGGACCGCTGCCCGTCGGCTTGCTTCTGGGATTACTCGGCATGCGACCAGTCTGACTGATGCGAGCGCCGGATCAGCCCTTGAAACGCGGGAACGCGGAGCGCCCAGCGTAGACCGCGGCGTCATCGAGGTTCTGCTCGATGCGCAGCAGCTGGTTGTACTTCGCCACCCGGTCCGTGCGGGCCGGGGCGCCGGACTTGATCTGGCCACAGCCCAGGGCGACGGCGAGGTCGGCGATGGTGACGTCCTCGGTCTCACCCGAGCGATGCGACATCATGGTGCGGTATCCGGCACGATGGGCCATCTCGACGGCGTCGATGGTCTCGGACAGCGAGCCGATCTGGTTGACCTTGACCAGCAGGGCGTTGGCGACACCGGAGTCGATGCCCCGGCCGAGACGCTCCACGTTGGTGACGAACAGGTCGTCGCCCACGAGCTGCACCCGGTCACCGACACGCTCGGTCATGGCCTTCCAGCCGTCCCAGTCCTCCTCATTCAGCGGGTCCTCAATGGACACCAGCGGGTAGGCGTCGACCAGCTCGGCGTAGTAGTCGATCATCTGCTCGGCGGTCTTGTCGGTGCCCTCGAACGTGTAGACGCCATCCTTGTAGAACTCGGAGGCCGCGACGTCGAGGGCCAGGGCCACCTGCTTGCCGGGCTCGTACCCGGCCTTCTTGATGGCCTCGACGATCAGGTCGAGGGCCTCGCGATTGCTGTCTAGGTTCGGGGCGAAACCGCCCTCGTCACCCAGGCCGGTGGACAAGCCGCGGTCCTTCAGCACCTTCTTCAGGGCGTGGTAGACGCCAGCGCCCATCTCGACGGCCTCGGCGAAGGACTCGGCGCCGATGGGGGCGATCATGAACTCCTGGATGTCGACGTTGGAGTCGGCGTGCGAACCACCGTTCAGGATGTTCATCATGGGCACGGGCAGGATGTGGGCGTTGGGGCCGCCGACGTACTGGTACAGCGGGAGCCCAGCCTCCTCTGCCGCGGCATGCGCGACGGCTAGGGAGACGCCGAGGATCGCGTTGGCACCGAGCTTGGCCTTGTTCGGGGTGCCGTCGAGCTCAAGCATCGCGAGATCGACGACCCGCTGCTCGTCCGCGTCATAGCCGAGGACTTCCTCGCCGATGACGTCGAGCACGTTCTTGACCGCTGTCAGGACTCCCTTGCCGCCGAAGCGCTCGCCACCGTCACGCAGCTCGACGGCTTCGAAAGCACCCGTCGAGGCGCCGGAGGGGACGATGGCGCGGCCGGCTGCGCCAGAGTCGAGGACAACCTCGACCTCGACGGTGGGGTTGCCGCGAGAGTCGAGGACTTCGCGGGCGTCGATGAACTCAATAGCTGCCATGGGGCTGCCCTTCCTTGGATGTGAAGACCTGGATGTCCTTCCCGTCAACCCTATCCAACGCACGGGCAGCGGTCACGCCTTTCTTCCGCCCCTCGCACAGGGTTGCAGATCAGCGGCGTTTGACGACCTGGGCTATCAATTCCCGGCTGCACCCGATCGCTTTCGCGAGCGCGCCATAGGACCAGCGTTTCTCATCCTCAGCGCGCAGCTGCCGGATCAGGCGGTCGCGCTCGGCACGCAGGTCGGCGGCGCGCCGCTCGGCCTCGGACGCCTGGTCGTGGAGTTCCCGGGCCCTGGCAGCCTTGAGGTCCGACACTCCCCCGGAACGACGAGTGGCGGCCCCGCCTGCGCCTGTCAGCGCGGCGTTGCCGCCACGTGTCCGGTCCCGCCTAGAAGCCACGCGAGAACTCCGAGATCAGGTTCGGCACCGCATGGTCGAATCCGGCCACGTCCAGCATGCCCGCGTCGTCCGGGTTGGCGATGCTGAACCCCGTGGAGGTCATGGCCACCACCACGAGCTTCGCCGGGATGCCGGTTGCCCGGCGGTACTCGGCCAGGGCCTGGTACGGGTGGATTCTTCCGCACCAGGTCTCGTTGTCGGTGTAGACCACGAAGGTGTCCACCTCCAGCTTCTGCTTCCGGGCGTGGATCATTGGCTGCGCGCAGTCCGTGTTGCCGAACGGCAGACCGCTGATCCTGCCCAGCACGTCATCGAGACGCTGCCGCGGCGACAGGTCGAGCGGCTGCAGCCGCCCAGTGAAACCGACGACCGCCGAGACGGGTTCTGTTGCTAGCTGCACCAGGGCCAGACCCGCCGAGGCCTCGCGGGCGGTCACCGGCAAGCCCGAGATGTAGGAGGCCATCGAACCGGAGACGTCCAGCGCCAGCATGGTGCGCTTACCCGACGGGACAACTGCGCCAAAAGAGGCGTAGAACGCATCATCCAGGGCGTCGACGACCCTGCGGCTGGGCTGCCATGAGCTCTTGCCGCGTACTGACTGCCCGGAGGCATAGGTGCGTGCCGCCACGAGGACTTTCACCGGGTGGACGCGCGCCTTGCGGAGCCGGCCGGGATCGGTGAGCTGGGCGCATACCTGCTCGGTGTGGCCTCCCAGGTCGCTGAGAAGACCCAGCCCGGTGAGTCGTGGCAGCTGGCGCAGCAACGCCGTCTGCGGGATTCCCGCTTCCAGGAGCGCCTCCCAGACCTCGGGCTCCTTGAGAGCGGCGTCCGGCAGCATCTCCCAGGTCAGCCGGTGCTCACGAACCAGCCCAGCCCAGGTGCTGGCCTTCATCGCCTCCTGCGCCTTCAGGAAGACGCGGATCAGCTCTGGTGTGTCATCATCCACCGACCTGCGCACGATCCAGTCGAACAGCGACCGCAGCTCCGGCACCGGCGTCACGGGGTGTGACAGTCGTAGCAGGTCCCGGTGCGTCCAGCCGTCGCGCTGACGGTACTTGACCACCTGATAGGCCAGGTCGCTGGCCTGCCGGTCCGTGTACCAGCGCCCGACGGCGCGGCGCAGCCCGTGTCCCCAACCGCGGAACTGCTGCACGTAGGCGGCGAAGGTGAACAGGTGGGTTCCAGTACGCGCCACCGCGGGCAAAGCGGCCAGCGCAGCCGCGGAGGTCTCAGGCACGGAGGCTGCATAGGCCAGCGCGAACAGGGCCGGGTTCTGCCGGGGCGCGGCGCCGCGGGCGGAGACGTCGGTGATGGTGGCGACCAGCCCCTCGGGGTCCGATGCAGCCATGCGCTGGAGGACGGCGACGTTCTGAACGGCCAGGTCCGCGGCGGAGGCATAGTAGGTGCCCCATCGACCCCGAGCAGCAGGAAGCGGCGCAGCCGCGCGGCATCGTCGAGTTCAAAGGTGTAACCCCCGGCCGAGTTCAGGACCTGCCGCTCGTCGACGGGCGCGTTCTGCGGGGTGATCCGCAGTGCAATCCGGCGCAGTACGTCCATGATGTCGCCTCCTTTCATTCGTCTTGGGCCTCTCGGAGCGGAAGGAGAGGAAGAGGCCCGGGCGGGCGTAGATGTGGACACCGGAGTGCTGCTCTACCGATTGAGCTACGCCCGTTAGGACGACGGGACTCGAACCCGCAACCCGCCCATCCATAGTGGTAACCGATGCCCTTCGGCCCACCCGGGCCACGTCACCGCATGAGGGCCACCCGGGCGTGTGAGTGCATCCGGCGTTCAACCGACGGGGGCGGCTTTTCAGACAACAGGCCTGGCAATGTGCCGCAGCCCGCACGGAAGTCGTTAACCGAGCGCGACCGGCCCGGGTGGTCCTCATATTGAGTTCTTCGTTCCGGGCCTTGCCCGTCAACTGTGTATTACAGTACACAGTCCTTCGCAGGGATGCAACTCATGGTTCTTCGTGGGACCCGTGGTGGAATAGAGGACGCCGACAGCTGGTGTCAGTCCGCGTCCGACCGCCTCTCCGCTTCCCGGATCCGATCCTCCAGCTCACGGAGAGCGGCACGGACCGAGGCGTCGGCGTCGATGCCGCTGGCCTGGGCCCGGGCGACGAGAGCCCGGATCTGCTCCCCCGCCTCGCTGGCCGTGATGGCCTCGTCCGGCAACTCGACGGCGACCTGATGCGACCGGGCCCGCGAGATGACCTTCTGGGTGCGCGCCAAGGAGCTCATAGACTGCGCGATGCCGTCCAACGACGAGGTCCTACCCTTCTCCTGGCGTTTGCTCTGCTCCCAGGTCTGCCTGAGATTCTCGGGAACCTCACCGCCGCCGAAGACGTGGGGATGCCGGCGAATCAGCTTGTCGGCGATCCCCCGGGCGACGTCGTCGAGGGTGAAGCGCCCCTCGTCCTCGGCTATCTGGGCGTGGAAGTAGACCTGAAGCAGCAGGTCGCCAAGCTCCTCCAGAAGGTCGGCGTCGGTTCCCTGCTCGACGGCGTCGACCACCTCGCAGGCCTCCTCGACGAGGTGGGTCAGCAGCGACTGGTGGGTCTGTTCCCGGTCCCAGGGACATTCGACGCGCAGCCGGGCCATCACCTCGCGGAGGCGGATCAGCTGCTCACCGGCCATGGTCATCAGTCCTCCGTCGCGACCGAGATGGAGCCGCCCTGCGGGTCAAGTCCCTGCTCCGGGTCCCAGCTGCCATAGCGCGGATTGAACTCCACCTGCGGCAGCAGTTGCTGAACGGTGTCCGGGTCCACATTCCGCTGCACAAGGCGCAGTTTCACGCGGCCTTGAAGCACCTTCTCGCAGGGAGTTCCGGCCAGGGCCCTGCCCTGGGGGTCCGACTCGATGCTCTGCCGGATCCCAGCCTCATCGAAGGGGGTCCCGATGCCTTGCGCTACGTGGTCGGCGATGTCACCGGCCACCAGGAAGAACAGCGCCCGGGTGCGGGTGACCTCAAGGCCAGCCGCCTTGCACGACTCCACCGTCTCAGTCAGCCTCACCTCCGGGATGGCCACATCACCGACGACTGCTGCGGTGGACGCACTGTGCGAGCAGCCGGCAAGCGCCGCAGCGGCCAGGCACGCAGCGGCAGTACGGGTGGCGAACTTCATGGGTCTCCCTCCGACAAACAGCCTCGCTCCCGAAGCATAGCGTCCACCTCACCATGGGTCAGCGCATCCCCGCGATGAGGGCCGATGAATTCTGAAAGGCGGTTTCACAAGGACTTTTTCCGCAGCTCTCGTTGCATCCCAGTAGTCAGCCCAGTAGCGTGAGGCGTGCTCATCACCGCTCACGGTATATCCGCAGAAGTGGGAGTCACCTCGATTCGAGGCGTCTTGTTTAAAAGACAACCACCTCGGATTCGCTCCTTCGACCACGACGTGGATACGCCGGGACCGGTACCGTCCTATCGAGGAGTAAATAAGCTGATGAAGATTTATCGCCGTAAATTTCACCTGGCGACGGCAGCGGTGGCGTTCATAGGCGTCTTATCGTTCCTACCCATCACACCTGCTAGCGCAGGAACGCACGAGGCTCCCTCATTCCAGTCCGCGCCGTCCGAGGTGGGAGACAACGGTGCGCCGTTCCAGCTCACCGCCGACCCGGGTCATTTCCAGAAGACAAGCCGGAGCGATGGCTCAGCAGCGGATTCCACGCTAACGGGTTACACCTTCCAGCTGGACGCGATCCCCTCCACCAGCGTCTACAACCGAGTGCAGGTCCGCAAGTCCGGGGAGAGCTATTACTCGGTCGTCGTGCGCTCCACTGAAGGGAAGGACTCCTACATCCAGCTGGAGAAGGTCACCAACGGCACCACTGAGGTACTCCAGGGCGCCAAGGTGAACGGCCTCAAGACCGGAACCAGCTACCGCCTCGAACTGGAGGCAGCCGGGAAGGACAAGGCGACCCTGTCCGCACGGGTCTATGAGGCCAGCTCCTCTGCTCCGCAGTGGCAGGTGACGGCAACCGACGAGAAGAGCCCCTTCGCACCATCATCAGAGATCGGGGTGACCGCCTACGTGGGCAAGGGCAGTAGCACCCCCGTCACCACGACGGTCAGCAACCTGACCTCCGCGGACACCGCGGCGAGCACAGCACAGCAGACAAACCAGCAGAACGCAGCAGACGGCCACGTCGAGGGCTGGGGAAACCCCGTCTTCAATGACGATTTCAATGACTTCTCCCAGACGAAGAATAAGTGGAATATTGAAGATAATACCTATGTCGGCTACGACTGGGGGGAGATCAAGGCAGACAATGTTAACGTCCGTGATGGCAATCTGGTCATTCACACCGAACGTCTAAAGGAGCCGATATCCCACAAAAAGGGGGATATAGACAAGGATGGCAATATCATCAAGCAACGCTGGTACTCCACAGGATCCCTCCAGACCAAGAATGGAAAATTCTCCCAGGAGTACGGCCGTTTCGAGCTGCGTGCAAAGCTGCCGACGATCAAAGGACACTCCCGCGGCATCTGGCCCGCATTCTGGATGCGCCCAGATAATGCTGACACCAACGAAGGTGAGATCGATATCCTCGAGGCCTACGGCACCCCAGCGGAAAGCCACGAAGACGACCATATCGACCTGCTGACCCAGTCCACGGCCACCTTGCACTACGTGCAGCCAGATAAGCACCCGGGCCAGAAACAGAAGCACCCCAATGAAAAGGCGATCACGCCGGCGGGGATCGATGTCAATGATGGCCAATTCCACACGTGGACCGTGGAGTGGACGCCGGAGAAGATCACCTTCTTCGTGGATGGCCAGAACTACTTAGATGTCGACAAGTCGAACGACCCCCGCTGGAAGACTCTCTTCGGGTCGGGGGACAAATACAATCTCCGCCTGAACACCCAGGTCGGCTCGGGATACTGGGGCGAGCCCAATGCCGAGCAGACGGCCGACAGGACCGAGTTCGTCATCGACTACGTGCGCGCGTGGAAGTACCAGGGACAAAGCTGACTTTGCCACCTCGCCCGGCGGGGGCCGCGGGTCTAGACCCGCGGCCCCCGTTTGTTGCTACGGACTGATCACCCGGTCCAGCAGGGACATCGCCCAGGCAACCGTATCGCCGTCGGGTTTGGGTACCAGCAGCTGCGACGCCGCCGCCTTGTATACCGACCCCGGATACAGACGCTGCAGCCGCAGTTGGCGTGACTCGGGCAGCGTCACCGGCTCGACCCGGACGTTCTTTCCCTGCGCAACGATATCCACCACCCCGAGTTCGCGGGCGCGGTTGCGCAGCACCGCGACCCCCAGGAGCTGCTCGACGGGCGGCGGCAGCTCACCGTAGCGGTCCGCCAGCTCAGAGCGCACCGCCTCGACGTCCTCAGGCGAGCGGATCTCCGCGATCTGCTTGTACATCTCCAGCCGCAGCCGCTCCGACGGCACGTACTCGTCGGGCAGATGGGCATCGACGGGCAGCTCGATGCGCAGCGCCGGCTCCGGCGTGGTGTCCTCGCCCCGGTACTGGGCGACGGCCTCCCCCACCAGGCGCAGGTACATGTCGAAGCCAACGTCGGCGATGTGCCCGGACTGCTCCCCGCCGAGAAGGTTCCCAGCACCGCGCAGCTCCAGGTCGCGCATCGCGATCGACATTCCCGCGCCGAGGTCGGTGTGGGAGGCCATCGTCGTCAGGCGCTCATGGGCGGTCTGGGTGAGGGGCTTGTCCGCGGGATACAGGAAGTAGGCGTAGCCCCGCTCGGAGGAGCGTCCCACCCGGCCCCGCAGCTGGTGCAGCTGGGAGAGCCCTAGCACGTCGGCGCGGTCGATGATGAGGGTGTTCGCGGTCTGGATGTTCAGGCCCGCCTCGACGATGGTGGTGCACACCAGCACGTCGGCCCGCCGCTCCCAGAAGTCGAGCATGACCTGCTCCAGCCTCGACTCCCCCATCTGCCCGTGGGCGGTGGCGACCCGGGCCTCCGGCACCAGCTCCCGCAGCTCGGCGGCCACCTTGTCGATGGAGTCGACACGGTTGTGGACGAAGAACACCTGGCCCTCCCGCGCCAGCTCGCGGCGGATCGCGGCCCGCACCTGCCCCTTGTCGTAGGGGCCGACGAGAGTCAGCACCGGGTGGCGTTCCTCCGGCGGGGTGGCGATCACGCTCATCTCCCGGATCCCTGTGATCGCGATCTCCAGGGTGCGCGGGATGGGGGTGGCCGACATCGACAGCACGTCGACGTTGACCCGTAGCTCCTTCAGCCGCTCCTTGTGCTCGACGCCGAACCGCTGCTCCTCGTCGATGATCACCAGGCCGAGATCCTTGAACACGACCTCCTTGGCCAGCAGCCGGTGGGTGCCGATCACCAGGTCGATCCTGCCGTTCGCCAACCCTTCGAGGACCTTCTTGGATTCGGCGTCGCTCTGGAACCGGCTGAGCTGTGCCATGTGGACGGGGAAACCAGCGAACCGTGACGCGAAGGTCTGATGATGCTGGCTGACCAGCAGGGTCGTCGGCACCAGCACCGCCACCTGCTTGCCGTCCTGGATGGCCTTGAACGCCGCCCGGACGGCGATCTCTGTCTTGCCGAACCCGACGTCGCCGCAGATCAGGCGGTCCATGGGGACCACCCTCTCCATGTCGGCCTTGACCTCCTGGATCGCAGACAGCTGGTCAGGGGTCTCGACGAAACTGAAAGCGTCCTCCAGCTCCCGCTGCCAGGGGGTGTCCGGCCCGAAGGCGTGCCCCTTGGTGGCCTGCCGGGCGGCGTAGAGCTTGATGAGCTCCGCGGAGATCTCCTTGACGGCCTTCCGGGCGCGCGACTTGCGTTTCGCCCAGTCCGCGCCACCCATCTTGTCCAGCGCGGGGGTCTCGGATCCGACGTAGCGGGTCAGCTGGTCAAGCTGGTCCATCGGCACGAACAACCGGTCACCGGGCTGGCCGCGTTTGCTAGCCGCGTACTCGATCACCAGGTAGTCGCGGACGGCGCCCTGGACGGTGCGCTGCACCAGCTCCACGAACCTGCCGACCCCGTGGACCTCGTGGACGATCGGGTCGCCGGCCTTGAGCTCCAACGGCTGGATGGTGTTGCGGCGTCGGGACGGCAGTTTGCGCTGGCCACGCTCCGCGGCCTGCTGTCCTGACAGTTCCGCGGCGGTGAGCAGTTCCAGCTTCGCGGGCCCAGCGCGCCAGCCACGGCGGAAGGAGCCGACGACCACGTGCGCGGTCCCGGTCTCTGGTTCGCTGTCGAGTTCGGAGAGGTCCGCGGTGATCTGATGCTCAGCCAACAGTTCGGTCATGCGTGAGGCCAGGCCCTGCCCCTCGACGCCGATCAGCACCCGCCAGCCGTCACGGAGCCGGCCCTGGATGTGCGCGACGGCGGCGTCCACGTCGCCACGGAAGTCCTCGGTGGGGGTGATACCGAGCTGGCGGGAATGCACAGAGCCGGCGTCGAGATTGGCGTCGGGGGCCTCATCGGCTGTGAACGGGGTGAGGCTCCACCATTTGTGACCGAGCCCCATGGTGTGTTCACGGACCTCACCGAGCGCCCGGTAGGAGGAGGCTCCCAGGTCGATGGGCGAGGTGCCGCCGCTGGCCGCGGCCGCCCAGCTGGCACTCAGGAACTCCTCACTGGTCGCGACCAGTTCGACGGCGCGGGCCCGCACCAGCTCCGGGGCTGCCAGCAGCACCAGGGACCGCTGCGGAAGCACGTCGGTGATCAACTCCAGGCCGTCCACCAGGACGGGGATCAGGGCCTCCATCCCCTCGACCGCATGCCCCTCGGCGAGACGGGAGAGCATATCCGAGAGCTGAGGATGCTCCCGCTGAAGGGCTTTGGCCCGCTGCCGGACCGCACCGGTGAGCAGCAGCTCCCGGCAGGGCTCAGCCGTGACCTTCCTCAGCTGCTCACCGGTGGAGCGCTGGTCGGCGACGGAGAACGGCCGGATCTCGGTCACCTCGTCGCCAAAGAAGTCGATGCGGACCGGCTGTTCCGCGGTGGGCGGGAAGACGTCCACGATCCCGCCGCGCACCGCGAACTCGCCTCGCCGCTCCACCAGGTCGACGCGGTTGTACGCCGCATCCACCAGCGACTTCAGCAGACTGGTCAGGTCGCATTCCTGGCTAGCCTCGACGGTGACGGGTCGCATTGCGGCCAGGTCCTTGACCTGCGGCTGAAGCAGGGCGCGCACGGGCGCGACCACCACCTGCGGCGGCGCGTCAGAGGCAAGCCGCCGCAACACGGCCAGGCGCTTGCCGACGGTGTCGGCCCGGGGTGAAAGGCGCTCGTGGGGCAGAGTTTCCCACGCCGGGTAGTAGGCGACTGCGTCCTCACCGAGCAGGCCGGCGATCTCGGCGGCCATGGCTTCGGCCTCCCGGAAGGTGGAGGTGACCAGCAGCGTCGTGCGCCCGGACTCGGATGCCAGCAGGGCGGTCGCGGTGGCGAAGAATGAGGTGGCGCAGGTGATGTCGCGCGCCTCCGCGCCCGCCACCTGGGAGTCGTGCAGCGTGGCCCGGACGGCTGGGTCGGCTTCGAGGGCGGGAAGAAGTCCGGGAAATCTCACGGCGTCATCCTGTCACGACTCTAGGAGTTGAAACGATTCTGCGCGGCCGCAAGACCCTCGGCTACCAGGGCCTCGACCGCATCGGCCGCGACCGCCGCGTCGAGCCGCATGGCATCCAGATCCGCGGGGCGCATCCGGGAGAGCACGTAGTCGGCAGCGGGCTGGCGGCCCGGGGGACGGCCAATTCCCACGCGGACGCGGTGGAAGTCACCAGTGCCAAGGTGCGCCCGGATGGATTTGAGACCGTTGTGCCCATTGTCGCCGCCACCGAACTTCAGCCGCAGGCGGGTGGGGTCGAGGTCCAGTTCATCATGGACGACGATCACGTCGGCGGGAGGGATCCTGTGGAACCTGGCGACGGCGGCGACAGCGACGCCCGAGTCATTCATGAAGGTGGTGGGCTTGACGAGCACCAGCCGGTGGTCACCCGGCAGCATCCCGGTGGTCACCTCGGCGCGCTGCCCGCGGGCGATGGAGAAACGCGCCCCCAGACGTCCGGCCAGGTCGTCCAGCGCCCAGAACCCGACGTTGTGCCGGGTGGGAGTATACGCCGGGCCCGGATTCCCGAGCCCGGCGACGAGATGCAGGGAAGGACTCACTCGGCCTTGACCGGAACCAGGTCGATGTGCTCAAGGAAGCCGGTGATCGGGTCGCGCTGGGTCTGCTTCGGCGTCACCAGGAGGGGGGCGCCGCCGTCGACGCTCACCTCCACGATGACTCCGGCCTCACGGAAGACCAGGAAGGCATCCTGGCCTTCAAAAGAGATGTGGATGGGGTCCAGCCCCGGGCCGTAGATGACGGCGGGAACACGGTCGGCGCGGCGCAGCTTGCGGGCGGCGCCCTTGCCGAACTCGGTGCGAGCGGTGGCTTCCAGCTTCTGGGGGGCCATTTCTACCTCCTGAGGTGTGGTCGGGGATGCACGCCTGCAGGGGTTGCTAGTCGATAACGGACGTCGGGTCCCTCGCCAGGCAGCCCGGCCAGCTTACCCGAGCTGTCGCGGAGACGTCACGTCCCCGGCCTCAAGGGGTAACGAAGGTCATCAGGGTTTTCCCTGAGATACGATTTGGCACCGGTGAAAATTTAGTTACAATTTTCAACGACCCATAAGTTCTCACAGGTCATCTCACAGCTTCCTCACACATTTGTCGCAAGGATTTATCAGCATGACCTCATCACCCCGGACATTGCAGCGCGTGGCGCAGCGGGCCCCTGCCCTGCCGCGCGGGCGGCGCCTACCCATCTGGCGCGACGTGCTGGTCGGGCTGGCGTGGGTGAGCACAGCCCTCGCAGTCGCCCTCTACCTGGCGGACGGCACAGTGCAGCAGATCCGCAGCATTCCCACAGCGCTGCACGCGCTCGGGATCGTGGCGGGTCTCGTCGCCACGAACTCGATGCTGTTCATGCTGCTGCTGGCCGCCCGGGTACCCGCCATCGACCGGGTGATCGGGCAGGTCAAGGCCATGGAATGGCACCGGCAGCTGGGGCAGATCACCGTGCTCGGGGTACTGGCCCACGCCGCCCTGATCCTCACGGAGGTCGCCTGGACGAGCCGCGACGGCCTCCTTGGGGCAATCAGCATGCTGTGGGAAGGCGACCTGCTGCTGACCTCCGCCAGCGTCGTCCTGCTGGTGCTGATAGCGATCACCTCGGTGGTGGCGGTGCGCCGCAGGCTGCGTTACGAGATCTGGCACGTCGTCCACATCCTCTCGTACGTTGCCGTGCTCCTGGCGATTCCCCACATGTTTTCCATGGGATCGGTTTTCCTGCCTGGCACCATGCAGCGCGTCTACTGGGCGACCCTGCTGCTAGCCGTCGGCGCTTGCCTGCTCGGCTACCGCGTCCTGACGCCCCTCTACCGTTCCTGGCGGCACCAGCTGCGGCTCGTGGAGACCGTGCGGCTAGCTCCTAACCTTCTCCACTTGGAGTTCGCAGGCCGTGATCTCGACAAGCTGGAGGCCCGGGGTGGCCAGTACTTCACGTGGCGCCTGCTGACCCCGCAACTGTGGCGGCAGGCCCACCCGTTCTCCTTGTCCGCGGCGCCGACCAACAACCGCCTGCGCATCACCATCCGCATCACGGGCGACGGCACAGCCGAGCTGGCCGCCGCCAAGCCCGGCACGAGGGTGATGTTCGCTGGCCCCTACGGCGCGTTCACCGACGCCTCCCGCACCCGCGATGGCCTCGTGCTGATCGGCGCGGGCACCGGCGTCGCCCCGATCCGGTCGCTGCTGGAGACCACCACCGCGCACCCGGCGGACACCGTGGTGATCCTCCGCGCCTCCCGGCCAGAGGACCTGCTCCTGCTCAGCGAGTTCCGGGGGCTGTGCTCCAGCCGTGGCATCGCGCTGCACCTGATGGTCGGGCCGCGGTACGAGGGACGCTGGGTGAGCGCCAACTACGCACACCATGATTTGTCGACGCTGGTCCCGGATGTGAAGAACTCCGACGTGTTCGTCTGTGGTCCCCGCGGATTCGTCGACTCCGTGCTGGCTGAGGCCCGCTCCCTGGGGGTGGCCTCCGAGCAGTGCCACGAAGAAAGGTTCTCTCTGTGAAAACCGGCTCCACCATCCTGACCGTCCTGGCCGCCGCCGGCGTGCTGGGCGCAGGGTACGCCATCGGGATGAGCGGGCAGTCACCCGCGTCCGAGTCCTCCCCCGGTTCCCCGGCGGGCTCCGGCGGCGGCTCAGCCACCACCTCCTCCCCGACCAGCGGGACTGTGAAACCTGGGGTCAGCGGCACCTTCACAGGCGCCACCACTCCGCATGAGCACGGCTCTGTGACGGTCATCGTCACCCTCGCGGAGGGCGCCATCACGAATGCGTCGGCCACGTACGAGGCGGTCGGGGACAGGTCGAGGGGCTACGCCGAATCAGCGATACCGCTTCTCAACCAGGAGGTGGTGCAAGCCAATGGGGCTGCGGTGGACACCGTCTCAGGAGCCACCTACACCACCGAGGCATACCTGACGAGTCTCCAGTCGGCGCTGGACCAAGCCCGGGCGTGAAGCAGATCTTCGAGGCGATGGGCACCATCGTCAGCCTGCGCTGCCCAGCCGGGAGCACCGCAGCAGTGGAACAGGTCTTCTCCGGCCTGGAGGCACGATTCTCGCTCTACCGGGAGGACTCCGAGGCCAGCCGGATGGCCCGCGGCGAGCTGCTGCTGAAGGACGCCTCCACGGAGATGCGTTCCATGTATGCGCTGGCCCATGACTGGCGTGTGGCCACCGACGGCGCCTTCCAGCCCCACCGGCCGGATGGGGTCATCGACCTGGCTGGGGTGGTGAAGGCTGAGGCGATCCGCCGCTCCGGCGAGCTCCTGGCCAGCACCGGCGAGGCCTGGCTCGTCAACGCGGGCGGGGATGTGCTCACCAGCGGCGAGGGCGTGGTGGGGATCGTCGCCCCCACCGACCGCGGCAGGCTGCTGTCACAGTTCACCACGACCACGACGCACCGGGCGGTCGCCACGTCGGGGACGGCCGAGCGTGGCGAGCACATCTGGCGGGTCGGCAGTCGCAGCGAATTCACGCAGGTGACCGTCGCAGCCCCCGACATCATCACGGCCGATGTGCTCGCCACCGCCATCGTCGCGGGTGGGCAACGGACCCTGGACAAGATGATCCGCGAACACCCCATCCAGGTCCTGGCGGTTGGCTACGACGGCAGCCTGGTGGCGACGTCCGCCTTCCGCAGGTCGGCGGGGTAAGTCCCGGAGCACCCGCCTGGGAACATTCCCGCAGCCCGGTGGCATTAGTGGTGGCCGCGGGTTCCCAGGTCGTTGACGAACTCAACCTGCGGGCCGTCCTGGGTGGCTTTGAACGAGGTCATGGACGTGGGGGGCAAGCTGAGCCGCCGCGCGGGCAGCAAGTCGATGCCGAGCACCAGCGAGATGCAGCTCATGATCGGCCCCCAGTGGGTCACGACCACCGTCGTGCCGTTGAGCCCGAGAAGCCTCTCGAAGGCGGGGCGGACCCGGCTGTGCAGATCGACGTGCGATTCGCCGCCGGATATCCGGAAGGTCTCGTCGCTCCAGAACCGGTAGGTCTCGTCGGGATGGTCGCGACGCAGCTCCTCACCGGTGCGGCCGTCCCATTCTCCGAAGGACAACTCGTCCCAGACCCGCCTGGGCGTGACCCCGGTGCCGAACAGCTCAGCGACCGGGGCCGCGGTTTCCTTTGCGCGACGCAGCGAGGACGATATGACACGCACCTCCGGCGCATCCCCCAGGAAGGCGCCGACGCGGGCCGCCAGGTCGCGGGCTTGGGCCTGCCCCTCGGCGTTGAGCGCCGGATCGGCACCCCCGCGCCCGTCCCATCGCCCGGAGGCGGTGAAGTCAGTGACACCATGCCTGCAAAGAACAACGCGGCTGCCGGTCTGCATACGAAGAAGGCTAACGGCCACGGGCATTAGCTGCCAGCAGCCGCTCCGGCTGGGCACAAAGACGCGCGGGTCGACTTCGCGGCACAATCTCCCTATGGACCTTCCCGGCTTCACACGAGCATCCCGTGACTGGTTCCGCCGCCCCGTCCTCAACCTCGCACCGCTGCTGCTCGGCTGCGCACTGGCCCGGACGACCGGCGACGGCACCGTCGCCGTCCGCATCACGGAGGTGGAGGCGTACGCGGGACCGGCCGACCCCGGGTCGCACGCCTTCCGGGGCCGCACCGCCCGCAACGCCACCATGTTCGGTGAACCCGGGCACCTGTACTGCTATTTCAGCTACGGGGTGCACCACAACCTGAACGTGGTGTGCGACGAGGAGGGCGTCCCGACGGGGTGCCTGCTGCGGGCCGGCGAGGTCATCGAGGGAGCGGACCTGGCCAGGAGCCGTCGCGCTGCAAGGCCTCGCACGACTCCCCTGCCCGAGCATCACCTGGCCCGTGGTCCCGGGAATCTGGGGCAGGCGCTCGGGTCGTCGCGCGAGACCGACGGAGCCGATCTGCTAGGTCAGGAGTGGTCGTGGTGGTTGCCCAACACTCCACCCGGCGAGTGGCTGACGGGCCCCCGGGTGGGAGTGTCGGGCCCGGGAGGCGACGGCGAGCGTCACCCGTGGCGTTTCTGGCTGCCCGACGAACCCAGCGTCTCCGCCTACCGGCCCGGAACCTCCAGACGTCGCTCCTGACGAGGTCAATGGTCCCGTCGTTCGTAGAAACGGATGGACACCGGCAGGGATGCCGTATAGAAGACCAGGCAAAGGGCCAGGTACAGGTACGGCCACCATACCTGCCCCCATTCCGGGGTTGGCGTCAGATTATCCAAAATAACACCAGTAACCAGCAAGATCACACCCCCAAGAACTGCTACAGTAATCCCCGCGCCAAGTCCGAAACGAATCAGCACGGGAGCCATGATCGCGGAAGAAGAAAATATGATTCCCGCAGAAATGACGACCACCACCCACCAGTCATCGATGGTTTTCATCCCCATAAAATCCCAGACGACCAGCGTCACCGCCGCCATAATCTCAGCACAGATCACGCAAATCACCGAGGCCAGATAGTGCGAGATAATTTTCGTCCTGCGCCGCAGGGGCAAGGTGTCATAGAGCAGACCATCGCATTGCATCCCCTTCAGAGGAAAACTACAAAAGAAAGTGCCCATCAGCCCCCCGAATACACCTCCGGAGAGCACGCACGCCAAACCAATCGGCCCCTTATCACCACTGCCCCAAACCCACAATTGAATCACCACAGCCAGAGCGCCGAGGAGCCCCAGGATAAGCCGAGCATCAACCCTCATGATATTTCTGAATTCCCGCATCTCACCACTCCTTCCGCGCGACCACGCTTTGCCGGGCAAGCTGCGGTTTTCTCTGCGTTTTCATCTGATTCAGTGGTCCTGCAGCTCGTAGTTGCGAATGGACACGAAAAGTGACGTAGCCCAGGCTGCCAGACCGACGAGCAGCAGCACCCATGGCATTGCATCCAGGAACCAGCTGTCGAAAGACCGCGACCATCCGGCTTGGATCGCCGACAAAATCCCTATGCTAAAACCCACCACAAGAGCCATGAGCGCCGGAAAAACCCACCTTCCCCCAGAAGTTTTGGATCCGATGTGCACAGGAATCATGATGGAGAAAATCGACAGCACAATTCCTATTTCACCCACAGCCATCGCAGGCCAGCCGGAATCGACGACCACCCCGAGAGCCGACCCAACCACCAAAACGATCACAAGCATGGCTTCGAATACGGCCAGGAGAATCGATGTCATCACACAGTGTGAAATCACCACCATTCGGCGACGCAAAGGCAGGACATCAAGAAGCAAAAAAGCCTTTTCTTCTCGATCATCGCCAATATCACTATAGAAAATGAACATGGCCGCCAGCAGTACATAAAAGCCATAGAAAAAGAACCACTCCCACCTCTCCTCCCACAACCTGAAGATCATAAACACGAACATCGCTGGCAACAACACCTTGGAGACCCTAACAAGTCTGTTCAGGTCAATTTTCACCATGGCTTTGAGTTCACGCATCTTTGTGCTCCTTCGCGAGATGCACCAGCAGCTCCTCGATCGATGGGGCTTCAGCCACGACACCGGGGCCACACAGCCCCAGGTCGGCGGCGGGAAGCAGCCCTTCCCAACCGACGGAGTGCCGCCTGAGGCCGCGCACCCGGGAACTCAGGTCATCGGTCAGGTCGGCGACACCGCCACGAACCATCACCCATGTCTCGAGCAGGTCTTCGCGGGAGCCGGATGCGATCACCCTGCCTGCGTCGAGGATGGTGACCAGGTCGGCGATGCGGTCCAGGTCGGTGGTGATGTGGGTGGAGAAGAGGACGGAGTGCCGCTCACTGGTCATGAACTCGGACAGCTTGTCCAGCAGCTCGCCGCGGGCCAGGGGGTCGAGGCCGCTGGTCGGTTCATCGAGCACCAGCAGCTCGGCCTCGTGCGCCAGCGCGACGGCCAGCTGCACCTTCATCCCCATGCCGCGGGAGAACTCCTTCGCCTTCAGTCGTTGCGAGGCCCCGGCCCACTCGCACAGCTCGTCGAAGACCCGCTGGTTCCAGTCGGGGTAGAACGGGCCGAGCAGCCGGGAGATGTCACGGACCCGCCAGCTGGAGGGCCAGTATGGCCGGTCGAGGACCACGCCAACACGGCTCTTGTCGATCAGGTGCGCCGCTCCATTCCCGGGGAGCACGGCGCCAAGCGCGATCTTGATGGTGGTGGTCTTGCCCGCCCCATTGGCCCCAACCAGACCCATCACGTAGCCACGTGGAACCTCCAGATCGATGGGGCCGAGATGGAACTCCTTGTAGTTCTTGGTGATTCCCTGAAGCTTGAGGGGGCTGTCGTCGTTCATATGTCCTCCCCAGGATTGAGAGCGAGTTCGAGGATGGTGCGGATCTCGTCGTCGTCGATGTCAGCCAGTCGCGCGGCGGCGACGCCGTTCGCAAAATGGGTCTCCACCTCGCGCAGTGCCTGTTCACGAACGAGCTCGGCGTCGCGTGCTAGGACGAAATACCCCTTGCCGGGGACGTTGGCGACCATGCCGGAAGCCACCAACTCCGCGTAGGCGCGGGTGGTGGTGATGACGGAGACCCTCAGGTCACGGGCGAGGGCCCGGATGGAGGGCAGCGCCTCACCCTCGGTGACATCGCCACGCAGGATGGCCGCCTTGATCTGGTCCTCGATCTGGACGTAGATCGGGGTCCCGGCGGTATTGGATAGCACGATGTCCATGCACCCTCCTTTCTGTATATAGACACCATATACAGTAACTACGGAAAGTACAACTGTGCCGCGGATTACGGGGTTCTACCAGTAGCGACGGTGCTGCTTCGGCCGGCCCATCTGGACTGTCAGCAGAGCGAAAAGTCAACCCGGGAGGCATCAGGATGAGCCCCAAGGAAAATCCCTGTTGCTGGGGTACCCGCTCACCGGGCGAGCCTGGCAGGCACCACTTCACAACAAGCCAACCGGCCGGCGACGGGTTGTCCGTCACCGGCCGGTTTCGTCGAAGGACCTGTAGCTAATCCGCCGCCAGGGCCTCCGTCGGGGTGGCGTTGGCCGCACGCCTGCCGGGCAGGACCGATGCCAGGGCCGCTGCCGCCACGCACACCAGGATCAGGCCACCCGTGACCGGCAGGTTGACGGAGAACACCACATCGGGCCGGCTGGACTCCGACATCATCCCGAGGGAGGTGACCACGCCCAGCCACGCGAAGAACGACCCGGCTGCCACGCCCAGGACAATGCCCGCCAAGGCCAAGAACATCGCCTCGGTCAGCAGCATCAGCCTGAGCGAGCGCCGCTGCATCCCGAGGGCCCTCAGCAGGGCCGACTCGCGCTGCCGCTCCAGCACCGACAGGCCGAGGGTGTTGCCGACGCCGATGAGCGCGATGGCGACCGCGACGCCGAGCAGCGCGGTCAGCACCACCATGAGCACATTCACGACCTGCTCGATGATCCCAGCCGCGGTGGCACCGCCACCCATCACGACCCCGTCGCCGGTAGCGGCTTGCGTCATATAGGGTCTCAGCACGTTCATCACCTGGTTGATCGCCGAGACAGAGTTACGGTCGGTCAGTTTGACCCAGGCCTCCCGGACCTCGGCCGTCCCGGACAGCTTTTCGAAGACGGACTCCGAAACCGCTGCAGTATTTCCTTCAACCTTGTTGGAGCCGCGCACCTCGACCTCGCCGGCACCCGGAAGCTCAATCCGCGACGGCATGACCTTGGCCGTCGCCAAGCTCACAGTGATCACGCCATCGGCAGCATTATTACGTCCGCCGGAGAGCCCAAGTTCCGCATACCCGGGATTCACATTGCGGACGCTGAGTTGCTCACCGCCCAGGTCCACCTGCTTGCTGGAGACCTCGACCACCTTGGCGACCCCGCTGGAATTGCGGAGATCCTCCACCACCCCGCTCGGGAGCGGACCGGAGGTAGCCCGCGCGGACACGTCAACGGGATAGCGCTGGTTGATCGCCTCGATGGTCGAGGTGCGCATGGTCGAGACACCGACCTGCAGCGTCACGACCAGGCCTACCGCCAGCATCAGGGCCACCGCGGTGGCGGAGGCACGACGCGGGTTGCGGGCGGCATTGCTAGCCGCCAGCTTGACCGTCGGCCCTGCGAATCCGAAAATCCGGCCGAAGAGCCGCAGCAGGAGGGGGATATAGAACGGGGCCGCACCCAGGATGGCCAGGGAGAGGAAAGCGCCACCGCCGGCAGCCCACATGAGGCCATGCTCCGTGTCACTGAAGGCCTGGAAGACCAGCCCGCCTCCCAGCAGCAGGAACAGGCCACAGAACACTGCGCGCACGATGCTCAGCCGTTTGGCCTGGGCAGCACTCGGCACCACCTGCAGGGCTTCGAGGGGACTGACCCGGGTGGCGGTCAGCAACGGACCGATCATCGACAGCATGGTGGCCAGCACACCGGCGGCAACGGCGGCAGCCAGCTCCCCGAACGGCAGCACCAGCCCCCAGTAGAGAGATTTCGTGAAGTACCCGGCGATGGCGCCAACCCCGATCCCGAGCCCCACGCCGATCAGCGACCCGATGAGCCCCAGCAGCACGGATTCGGTCAGGAGCCGTCCCGCGACCTGCCCGGTCGAGGCCCCGACGGCGCGCAGCAGGCCGATCTGGCGGCGTCGCTGGGTGACGAGGATGGTGAAGGTGTTGGCGATGATGATCATCCCGACGATCAGGGAGATCGCGGCGAATCCCAGCAGGAGGTTGCGGAAGACCTCGAAGCTGCCAGTCAGCTGATTGAGCTGAGCAGCGCGATAGGCGTCGGTGGTCTGCACCTTGAAGCTACCCTGCCCGAGGTCGTCGATCGCCTTCTGAATGGCCGGGGCCACCGAGTCCGGATCCTGGGCCTTGACGACCCACTGCACTGCCGTCTGCGTTTCGAAGCTGGCGACATAGGCGGTCGATAAGTAGAGCGTGGGCGCGTCGTTGGTGATGCCGACGACCTTGCGGGTGTTCTTGCCCTGCTCAGCGCCATCGATGGTGATCTCCTCCCCGATCTTCACCTCCAGTTTCTCCGCGCCCTCCTTGGACAGGACGATCTCATTCGCACCCGAGGGCCAGTTTCCCTCAGCGAGGGAGGCCCAGCGGAAGTCCTCGGAGGGCAGCCGCATGATGTTGAAATAGGCAGAGGAGGAGCCACGGGTCAGTGACGTGGGAAAGACCAGGATGGGCTCCGCGGCCGTCACACCGGAGACCCCTCGAATGGCCTTGGTGACGTCCTCCTGGTCGAACCGCTCGCCGGGCTTCTCCTCCATACTGACCACGACATCGGCCTTGGAGATCGACAGCTCCGTGGACCGGGCAACCGAGTTCTCCTGGCTGCGCACCCCGACGAGGATGGCCGAGATGAAGCCGACGCTGATGGCGACGGCCAGCAGCGTCGCGACGAAGCGGCCGGGATGCAGCCGGATCTCGTTGATGGCGTCGCGTAGCATCACGCCCCCAGTCGGCCGAGGCTAGCCAGCATGATCTCAGCGGAGGGCTGGGCCACATCGTCGACGATAACCCCGTCGGAGAGCACCAGCGCCCGGTCCGCGTAGCCTGCCGCCTTCGGGTCGTGGGTGACCATGATGATGGTCTGTCCCTGCTCGCGGGAGCACTGCTGCAGGTACTCGAGCAGCGCGACACCGGTGCGGGAGTCGAGCGCCCCGGTGGGCTCGTCGGCGAAGATCACCTGTGGCCGGGTAATCAGGGCTCGTGCGATCGCGACCCGCTGCTGCTGGCCGCCGGAGAGCTGGCTGGGACGGTGTGTGAGGCGCTCGGTCAGGCCGAGGGATTCGACGACCTCCGCCAGCACCGCACGGTCCGGCTTGCGGCCCGCGAGCTCAAGCGGCAACAGGATGTTCTGCTCGGCAGTGAGGGTGGGAAGCAGGTTGAAGGACTGGAACACGAACCCGATCTGGTCGCGGCGGATCTTGGTGACCGCCCGCTCCGGCAGCCTGGAGAGGTCCTGCTGCCCCACCCACACCGATCCGCTGGTGGCACGGTCTAGCCCCGCCATGCAGTGCATAAGAGTCGATTTGCCGGACCCGGACGGTCCCATGATGGCTGTGAAGGACCCGGCCTCGATGGTGATGGTGACGTCGTTGACGGCGACGACGGGACGAGGTCCGCCCTCGCCGAACACCTTGGTCAGATTCTGGGCGCCGCAAGCGGGAGCCGTGACAGGTGGAGCGATGCTCACTATCGGTAACCTTCCTCGATTCGATTGCTCGTCATCAACGTATCGGCCAGGATCCGCGGGGTCATCACTCTGACGGGGGAAGTTCCAGACGGTCTCTTGCAGACCAAAGTGCTAGCCTCCCCCATGCCGGACTAGGGGTATCACCCCGCCTCACCGGCATCCAGCCCCAGGGAAATCAGATGATTGAATCGGGCACGACGCCGGACCTAACCCTTTGAATTGTCAAAGTTTGGCAAAACCCGGTCGGATACAGTTAACTATCGGAGAGAAAATCAGTTAACTGGGGTTAAGATCTGAACATGACCAGCGCCACACATCTAGTAGGCACCCGGTGGGAACCTATTGCCCGCCGCACAGTCGAGGAAGCTGTGGGTTGTCCCATACCGGGATGGAACCTGTGCGCAGCTTCATCCATCGTGATGGAGGTTGATTCAGGGCAGCCACTGCCCAACGGCAATCAGCCCATGATGTGGCTGGTACTCAGCGGCACCATAACAGCCATGGTCACCATCAAAGGCAAGTCGCACATCGCGGGTTACCATCAGAAAGGAGATATCTTCCTCAACACAACACCCCACGAGTTCAGCGAACTGCTGGGGCTCCCCGCGAACCACCAGATACTGGAGTCTCCTCTGGCTCTCGCACGCCAGCGTGGATTGGCCAAAGAGAATTCCATCATCGTCGGTACCCCGATTCGTCTTCTCTCAGCCCTCGGGAAACGCCATCCCGAATGGCATCGCTTCTCCACCGTCGCATTGCTGCGCTTGGTCGCCTATCACATGCACCGGGAATACCAGCTTCTGACTATGAGCACCGAGGAACGCTACCTGGCATTCCTGCAGGAATACCCACGCCTGGCAGCCCGCCTGTCACAACGCGAAGTGGCGCAGTACCTCGGCCTGACCCCCGTCGGGCTCAACCGTGTGGTCTCCCGGCTCCGCCAGCGCGGCGCTATCCCCCGGCCGGCGGAGAACACGGCCTAGAGGTGTCGTGTGGCGTTAGTTCACCGGTGTTTTCCGGCCCCCGGATGCGGCGCCTCGCTTCGTTCACCTTCATCACGGTACGCAGTACCGTTTCACTCGACTGCCCCGCGAACCATCCGCTCCGGAACCGCCTCCCACTGACGAACTCCCACCACACGGCACTAGTAAATCAGCTGAATAGTGGATTCCCTGCCGGCAATGACGCCGGCAGGGAGTCCACGGAGTTTCAGAATCCCAGTGAATTCAGGGTATGCCGAATTGCGTCGGCTGATTCATGCATACAGCCGAGTTCACCATCGGTCAGATGCAGCCGGAGGCTACGCCCAGCGCCCTGACTGTCGACGATAGTGGGCACGGAAAGACAGACGTCCTTGATACCGTGCCAGTCATCCACGAGTCCCGAAATGGGAAGCACGCGATGCTCATCGCGCAGGATCGACTCGATGATCCGCGTCGCCGCCAGACCGATGGCATAGTTCGTTGCTCCCTTGCCCTCGATCACCTCGTATGCCGCATTCACCACGCGGTCCGCGATCTCATCGCGAGTGGACTCATCGAGTTTCCCGGTCTCGCGTTCCCAGTCCAGCAACGGAATGCCACCGATGGTGGCAGCGCTCCACAGCGGGATTTCAGAGTCGCCATGCTCACCCGCGATATATGCATGGACATTCACCACGGCCACCTCACAGGCCTCTGCTACCAGATAACGCAGCCGAGAGGAATCCAGCACCGTGCCCGACCCGAATACCTGATTGGAGGGCAGCCCGCTGATCTTGAGAGCCGCATAGGTGGTGACGTCCACGGGATTGGTCACCATGAGGAAAATTGCCTCCGGAGAACGCTCCACCAGCGGCGGGATCACCTTCTTCATCAGGTTCACAGTGGAGGCCGCGAGATCCATCCGGGACTCCCCTGGTTTTTGCTTGGCGCCTGCGGTGATCACGACCACATCGGATCCCCGGGTGACCTCAGGGTCCTCCGACCCCTCGATCTTCGCCTGCGGCATGAACTGGCTGCCATGAGCCAGGTCGAGCGCCTCGGCGCGAACCTTCGCCGCGTTGATGTCGTGCAACACGACGTGCCGGGCAACCCCCCGGATCAGGCTGGCGTAGGCGAGCGAGGAACCCACCGCCCCAGCGCCGATGATCGATACCTTATTGACCCCACGAACACTCATTTATGCTTGCCCTCCAAACAGAGATGTCACCGATCCGTCGCGGAAGACGGCGTTGATGGCCCGCGCGATGAGCGGGGCGATTGACAACACCGTCAGATTGTGGATGGGCTCGGCGGTCCGAATCGGCAGCGTGTTGGTCACGATGATCTCCGCCATGCCCGATTGATTCAGCCGCTCCACCGCAGGTCCTGAGAACACAGCGTGGGTAGCGGCGCAGATGACCTTGCTGGCGCCTCGCTCATGCAGCGCATGGGTCGCCTGGGTGATGGTTCCAGCAGTGTCGATCATGTCGTCGACGAGCAGGCAGGTTTTGCCCTGCACATCGCCGACGACCTCATGCACGGCGACCGTATTGGCCTTCTCATGGTCACGGCGCTTGTGGATGATCGCGAGCGGGCAGCCAAGTTCGTCCGTCCACATGTCGGCCAGCCGGACTCGCCCCGCGTCCGGGGAGACGACACACATCTGTGAGGCGTCGTAGTGGTCTCGTATGTATGCGCTCAGCACCGGCAGACCCCAGAGGTGGTCGACGGGGCCGTCGAAGAATCCCTGGATCTGCGAAGCATGCAGGTCCACCGACATGATCCGGTCGGCGCCGGCGGCCCGGTACAGGTCCGCGACCAGCCGCGCCGAGATGGGCTCCCGCCCGAGGTGCTTCTTGTCCTGGCGCGCGTACGGGTAGAAGGGGGCCACCACGGTGATCCGCTTCGCGGAGGCGCGTTTCAGGGCATCCACCATGATCAGCTGCTCCATGATCCACTCGTTCACGGGCGCGGTGTGCGACTGGATCACGAAGGCGTCACAGCCACGTACCGACTCCTCGAAGCGCACATAGATCTCGGAGTTCGCGTAGGCCAGGGCGCGGGTCGGCACCAGGTTCGTTTCGAGGGTCTGGGCGATCTCCTCGGCCAGCTCCGGGTAGGCCCGCCCCGAGAAAAGCATCAGGTGCTTGTTGTTCGCGGTCTCATTCCTCATGCGGGGATGCTCAATCCTTCTGCTTGGCGCGTGACTCGACGACGGACGGATGGATGCTGCCGTCGTTCGCGGCGGCGGCCCGCGCGGCCTTGGAGTGGGGGCGCCGCTGATCCACCCAGTCGTCGACGTTGCGCTGCCGGCCCCGGGCCACGGCCAGCGCCCCGGCAGGCACGTCATCGGTGACAGCGGATCCGGCCGCCACGAAAGCGCCGTCGGCGATGTCGACGGGCGCCACCAGCACCGAGTTGGATCCAATGAAAGCGGAATTCCCGATGTGGGTGGTGGATTTGTTGACCCCGTCGTAGTTCGCGAAGATCGTGCCGGCCCCGATGTTGGTGCCGTCGTCGATCACCGCGTCTCCGACGTAGCTCAGGTGCGGTACCTTCGAGCCCTCCCCGATGACGGCGTTCTTGGTCTCGACGAAGGCACCGATCTTTCCGCCGGTACCCAGCTGGGTGCCGGGCCGCAGGTACGAGAATGGCCCGACATTGGCGCCGTCCCCGATGATGGCGAAGGATCCGTGGGAGCGGGTGACGGTGGCGTTCTCGCCGACCTCGACGTCCTGGAGGGTGGTGTCCGGGCCGATCACGGCTCCGGTGGCGACGGTGGTGGCTCCCTGCAGGATCACGCCGGGCAGGAGGGTGACGTCCTGGCTGAGGTCGACGTCCACGTCCACCCAGGTGTTACGCGGGTCGATGACGGTGACCCCCTCCAGCATCCAGTGTTCGAGGATGCGGCGGTTCAGCTCCTGGCTCATCCGGGCCAGCTGGATGCGGTCGTTGACGCCTTCGGTCTGCCACACATCGTCGGTGATGAGGGCACTCACGGGGTGGCCCTGGTCGTGGGCGTAGCGCAGGACGTCGGTGAGGTACTGCTCGCCCTGGGAGTTGTCGGTGGTCAGGTGCGCCAGGCCGTCGCGGAGGGTGGCGGCGTCGAAGACATAGATCCCGGAGTTGATCTCCCGGATGAGAAGCTGCTCGTCGGAGGCGTCGCGGTGCTCGACGATGCCGGTCACCCTCCCGGCGGTGCGCACGATCCGCCCGTAGCCAGCGGGATCCGCCACCTCGGCGGTCAGCACGGTGACGGCGTTGCGCTCGGCGCGGTGGATGGACACGAGGCGGCGCAGGGTGTCCCCGGTCAGCAATGGCACGTCGCCGTAGGTGACGACCACCTCGCCATCGAAGTCGGGAAGCTGCCCCAGCCCGCAGGAAACCGCGTGGCCGGTGCCGAGCTGCTGGTCCTGGACCGCTGTGGTCACGTTCTGGCTCAGCGATTCGAGATGCTCGATCACCTCCACTCGCTGATGCCCCACCACGACCACGAAATGATGTGGGTTGAGCGCTGCTGCCGCGGAGACCGCGTAGCTGAGCATCGATTTCCCGCACACCTCATGGAGCAGTTTGGAGCGACGCGACTTCATGCGCGTCCCACCGCCGGCTGCCAGGACGATGACCGCCGCGACGGGAGCCAGATCGTTGTCAGGGATGGTCAAGACCGTTTCCTTCCCGCTGTGTCCACCGGGGCCTCCCCGGACTCACGGTATGAAAACTACCAGCCGGGGAGTCAGGGAGCCCAGAGCCTGCGTCAACCCGGTCCTCGACGCTGTCCGGTTCGCCTGACCCGCTGCCTCGTTACCCTGAGGCAATGGTGAGGTTCAACACGGATCCATTGATGGCCCCGCTCACTCCGCAGGAGTTGCGGGTGTTGAAGCAGCGTCGACGCAGCGGAGAGTTCGGCTACACAAAGGTGTCTACGATCGCGGTAACCGCGATCTTCTTCATGGTCTTCTTCATCCTCTTCATATTCGTAGGCAGCAATGTGGCGAGGGTCTTCATCAGCGACATGTCCATCACGCAGAGATTTCAGCCTCGCTTCGAGCTGATCCTGATTCCGGCAGCGTTCGTGGGAGTCTTCGCCATCGTGGCCCTGGTCTTCATCAAGGCCGGGCTGGCAAATTTCCGGAAGAGACGCAACTGGGCTTTGCTGGCACGGTTCGCCGACGTGAACGGCCTGCGTTTCGCATTGCAGTCGGCTAACCCGCGGTACCCCGGGCTGCTGTTCGACATGGGGCACTCCAGAGCTTCGGTGAACCACTTGTACTCGCCCACCGGGGTGCTGGTCGATGTCGGCGGCTACGAGTACACGACAGGCTCGGGAAAGAACAGCACAACCCATCACTGGAATTTCGCTGCCTTCCGGCTGCCGAAGCCCGTACCGCATCTGCTGCTCGACGCCAAGGCGAACAACAACTGGGGGTTCACGAACCTTCCCGCGGTCTTCGCCTCGTCGCAGCGCGTAAGCCTCGGAGCGCCATTCGACGACCACTATCAGCTCTACGCCCCCAGCGGGTATGGCCACGATGCTTTCTACCTGCTGCCTCCCAACGTGCTGGATGCCTTGCTGAGGGCGCCGGCCAGCTATGACATCGAGATGGTCGACCAGTGGCTGTTCTGCTACACGCAAAGTCCCCAGGATCTGACCGACCCGGCGACCTGGCGTCTCCTTGAGATGATCGCCGGCGGTGTGCTGGGGGCGCTGAATCCCGTCGTCAGCCGGTACAGCAACCAGCACACCAGGCAGCAGCCGGCTGGCGGGCCCTACGGCCCTGGGATCCCGGCCCAGGTGGCGTCACAGGGCCTGCGGCTCAAACGGGGAGTCAACCTGACGTCTCTCATCGGCATCGCAGGTTTCGTGATCTACCTGCTGGTGCGGGCGCTGCTGTTACAGGATGTGACGGCTCCCCGGGTAGGAGTCGAACCTACTTCGCTAATCCTGATTCAAAGTCAGGCGGGCCCTGCCGGAAGACCAACCGGGGAACGGCCCTTGCCGGGCCAGTTGGCAAGTGTATAGGAAAACCCGGCCAGGCTGAGTGCCTCAGAAGATCTGCAGCTGCTCACGGCCGTGCGGCGCTGTTTTCAACAGCGGTCACGAACCGGGCCGGTCCTGGAGGACCGGTTGCGGCAACGTCCATGATGGAAAATGACCAGGGCGGATCTTTCACGAGGGATCAAGGAGGGATCATGGAGCGTTGTTTCGGAGCCGGGGACCCGCTGTACGAGCACTACCACGATACGGAGTGGGGACGTCCCATCGCCGATACCGCCGAGGAGACGGTCCTGTTCGAGCGGCTGGTCCTGGAGGGTTTCCAGTCGGGGCTGAGCTGGATCACAGTGCTGCGGAAACGCGAGGCCTTCCGGGAAGTGTTCGCGGGATTCGACCCGGCGCGGGTGGCGCAGTTCGACGAGCAGGACATCGGCCGTCTGATGGGCGATGCCAGGATCATCCGGAACGAGGCGAAAATCCGCGCCGCCGTCGGCAACGCGAAGGCCCTGGTGACGCTGCATGAGGCGGGCGGGACCCTGGCGGAGATCCTCACGGACCATACCCCTGGCCCGCCGCTGGCACCGCCCAGGAGCCGTGACGAGATCCCCAGCCGGACACCGGAGAGCGAGGCCCTCAGCCGGCGGCTGAAGGGCCTGGGCTTCCGTTTCGTCGGCCCGGTGACGATGTACGCCACCATGCAGGCCGTCGGACTGGTCAACGATCACCTGGCCTCCTGCTGGGTGCGTCAGGACAAAGCCTGGTGAGCTCTCCGAGGCGTGCACAACCGGAAGCCCGTCATTGTTTGGGCATCCCCCAGCGGATGCGGGAGACTGGAGGTATGTCCATGCCCGCCAGCGCACGCGCCCGGCGTTCCCGGGTGCGCCTGAGCTCGGCACAGCGCCGCGAGCAGTTGCTCACCATCGCCCGGGAGGTGTTCGCGGAACGCGGATTCGAGGGGACCTCGGTGGAGGAGATCGCAGCCCGCGCCGGCGTCTCAAAGCCTGTGGTCTACGAGCATTTCGGAGGCAAGGACGGCGCCTATCAGGCTGTGGTCGAGAAGGAGACCACTACCCTGCACGCCGAGATCCACGCCGCCCTCACCAGGCCAGGTGCAGGCCCGCGGGAAACCCTGGAGCGCGGCGCCCTGGCTCTCCTGGGCTACATCGACCGCTGCCCCGACGGGTTCCGCATCCTCTCACGGGATTCCTCGCTCGCAAACCCCACCGGCTCTTTCGCCTCCATCCTCAGCGAGATCGCCACCCAGGTCGAGGACATCCTGCGCGCCGAGTTCCCCCGCCTCGGACACGACCCGCAATACGCGCACCTGTATGCCCAGGCCCTGGTCGGGTTGGTGGCCATGACCGGGCAGCAGTGGCTGGATGACCGCGAGCCCGAACGACTCGTGGTGGCGCGGCACCTGATCAACCTGGCCTGGAACGGCATGGCGCACCTCACACCCAGCCCCAGGCTTCTCGTGGAGGTCAAGGACTCACGCCAGTAGGCGGCGCAGCATCGCCGCCAGGGATTCCCGTTCGCCGGCTGACCAGCCAGCCAGGAGGGATTCCTCCAATTCGACCAAGGCCTCCAGGGCATTGTCCACGGCACGCCTGCCGGCCCCGGTGAGTCCGACGACGACGGAACGGCCGTCGCTGGGTGCGGCATGACGGGTCACCAGTCCACGGTCGCACAGCCGGTCCACCCGGTTGGTCATGGTGCCGGAGGTGACGTGGGTCTGGTGCAGGAGCTGTCCCGGGGACAGTTGGTAGGGCTCCCCAGCCCGCCGCAGGGCGGCCAGGACGTCGAATTCCCAGATCTCCAGGCCATGCTCGGCGAAACAGCGTTTGCGGGCTGCATCGAGCAGGCCGGCCAGACGGTGGATCCGCGACCACACCGCCATCGGGGAGGTCGCGAGATCGGGACGTTCCCGGTGCCACGCGGCCATCACCTCGTCAACCTCGTCCATCACGGCTCCTCACCCCACCACCTGAGCCCCAGGCGCTGGGCCGCAGACCCGGCGGACAGCGCGGACCCTGGAGGACAGCAGCAGCCGCTCGGCGATCGCATCGGATGTCCCGGCCTCACCGGCCAGGAACGCGATGGTCGGGCCGGAGCCACTGACGATGGCGCCGGCCGCCCCGGCGTCGCGTCCCATCCTGAGGACCTCGGCCAGTTCGGGCTGGAGGCTGATAGCAGCCTGCTGCAGGTCGTTGCTGAGTAGCTTTCCCAGACGCGGGACGTCGCCGTCGGCGAGCGCCGCCAGCAGGTCCGGGCCGATGCCGGTGGGCTGCGGCGAGCTGATGCGGTCGAATTCCCGGAAAACCGCCGGGGTGGACAAGCCATGGTGGCTGAGGGCAAGCACCCATCGGAAGGTGCCGCCAACGGCCACGGGGGTCAGTTTCTCACCGCGTCCGGCCCCTAGTGCGGTGCCGCCGTGGAGCAGGAAGGGGACGTCGGCGCCGAGCTGGGCTGCGAGGCCGTGGAGCTGCTGGAGGCTCAGCCCGGTTTCCCACAGCTGATTGCAGGCGACGAGGGTGGCGGCGGCGTCGGCGGATCCTCCGGCCATGCCACCCGCGATGGGGATGCGCTTGTGGATCCGGATGTCGGCACCGGCACCCTCGGCTCCGCAGGTCTTAGCCAGTAGCCGGGCGGCGCGGGTCACGAGGTTGGTGCCGTCCGTGGGCAGCCCCGCTGCTCCCTCACCCCGGAAGCTCAGCCGGAATTCCCCGGTGCTGAGTGGCCGGGCGGTCAGCTCGTCGAACAGCGACACCGCCTGGAAGACCGTGCCGAGGGCGTGATAGCCGTCTTGGCCGGTGGCCCCAACGTTCAGCGCCAGATTCACCTTCGCCGGCACCCGCACCCGCACTTCAGCCACGGTCCGGGCCTAGCGTCGCGGCGGCTCCATCCGCCAGCCTGCTCGCGATGGCGGCGAAAGCTGCTACGTCGAGGACCTCGCCCCGGACCTGCGGGTCCAGGCCTGCCGACTCGATGGCCTCCGCTGCCGCCGCTGACCCGCCGAACAGCCCCGACAACGCGGCCCGCAGCATCTTGCGGC
>ERZ773076.48-NODE-48-length-71921-cov-17.588595_pt1 | contig 71921 bp, 70 predicted proteins | sample MGYA00580613_ERZ773076 | MGnify/ENA primary metagenome ERZ773076 (study PRJEB29015, sample SAMEA2738005) | human oral metagenome | biome: human oral; feature: human-associated habitat; material: dental | place: China | collected 2057 ...
TTTCCATGAAGTCTCCGTTAGGGAAGTGGTCTGTCCATTGACGTTGACCTTGGAATCCTCCCACAAGAGCGTAGTGACCAACCGCTTCTTCTTCGAAGCCTAGTTCAGCAAGTCTTGGGTTTCCAATCATTAAGTCACGTCCAATTAAGAACATCTTAATGACGAATTCCCATTGTTTATCTTTTTCTTCACGGCTTAAAACAAGGTCTTCACGGTTGTGATCGAATCCTTCTTTAACATTTTCTTTCACCCATTGAAGCGCACGTTCGAATTCTTCGTGATCGTAAATACCACGGTCGATACGGCGAGTGAATTCAGTCATATCTACTGATTCATTACGCATTCCTAAGTATTCTTGGAAGAAGTTAGGGTCTACGATAGAACCACCGATACCCATTGATACACTACCCATTGATAAGTAAGCTGTATCTCTCATTAAACCTGTAGCAAGAGCCGCTCTTGCGTAACGTAAGATTTTTTCTTTAACATCTTCAGGAATTTCTGTATCTGTAGCTTCTTGTACGTCTTTACCGTAAATTCCGAATGCTGGAATTCCTTTTTGAGCGTGAGAAGCAAGAACTGCTGCTAAGTAAACAGCCCCTGGTCTTTCAGTTCCGTTGAATCCCCAAATAGCATGTGGAATATCAGGAGACATATCCATTGTTTCACTACCATAGCACCAGCATGGTGTTACTGTAATCGTTGCACACACGTTTGATTTTTTGAATAGTTCGTGAGAAGCTGCTGCTTCTGGTACACGACCAATTGTTGATGGTGAAATCACACATTCAACCGGTTGTCCATCAGGATATTTCAATGTGGACTCGATTAAAGCAGCGACACTCTTCGCCATATTCATTGTTTGAACTTCTAAAGATTCGCGAACTCCTTGGCGACGACCGTCAATAGTTGGGCGAATCCCAATGCGTGGATGTTGAATCATTTTTGTTCCTCCTATTCTTCTACACTTCACGAACCGTTCCGTCAGGATTGTATTTCTTGTATCCTGGGTGGCGTCCTGTAACTTTGTAGTTTTCGCGCATCTTGAACATTTGCTCTAATTTTTCTCTTGAGATTTCTTTTTCTTCAATGCCTTTTGTTAGTAATAACATTCTTCCGTGGAATGTTGATTTAGCCACGAGTTCTAATGTTTCCATTCTGTAGTATGCTGTAATGACATCACTACCCACTGTTAATGCACCATGGTTTTCAAGTAACATAACATCGTGTTCTTGTAAGTATGGTGTAATCGCATCTGGAACCTCCATTGTTGAAGGAACCCCGAATGGTGTAATTGGAATTGAACCGATAACAATCGCACTTTCAATTAGTGAATAAGTATCTAATGGAATATGTGCTAATGTAAATCCAGTTGCAATTGGCGGATGAGCATGAACAACAGATTTCACATCATCACGTTCTTCATAGCAGCGAATATGCATTTTAATTTCGCTTGAAGGACGATATCCTTCGTTGGCTTCAATTACTTCTCCTTTCATATTTAATTTAACGAGTTTTTCAGGAGTGATAAAACTCTTACTGATACCTGTTGGTGTTGCGATGATGGTATCCTCATCAATACGAACTGAGACATTTCCGTCATTTGCAGCTACCCATCCTAGTTGCCACATTTTATGACACACATCACAAATTTGTTCGCGTACTACTTGTTCATCAAAAGTCATAGTATCATCCCTTTCTGATTAATATATTAGCAACTGAAGAAAGCGGATACAATACGTGGATGAACTATTGAACATCCTTCAAGTATTGTGCTATAATTTGTTCATAAATGTTCAAAAACGTTCAACTAGGAGGTTTTATTATGGTATCTTTCGAGCGAATGTCCCGTATTATGGATATTCTCACGAAAAGGAAAATCATCTCAACCTTCCAATTGGAAGCGTTGATGTACTGCTCCACCTCTACATTGAGGCGTGACCTGATTAAATTGGAAAAAGAAGGAAAAATCATTCGATCTCATGGCGAAGTTCGACTTGTTACTACAAACAATATTGAATACGCTTACGATAGCAGAAGCCATGAAGAAACTCAGGGAAAACAACAAATAGCGGAAACAGCCTCCACTTTTTTAACGGATAACCAATCGATTTTTATCGATAGTTCATCCACGTGCGCCACACTCGCTCCTCACTTAGGAACTCTTCAGAATTTACGTGTGATTACAAATGGAATCGAAATTGCACGTAAGTTGAACAATTATGAAAATATAACTTTGTTCTTCTGCGGAGGACATATCGGCTATGGAACAAACTCGGCTTTGGGAGATTTTGCGACGGGTTTTATCAATAATTTCCATGCTGATATTTGCTTTATGAGCTGTCGAGGGCTTGACCGTTTCGCTGCTTATGAGGCTAATCATAGTCAAGCACTTTTTAAGCAACAGATGATTGCAAATTCTGATGTTGCTGTACTACTTGCGGACCACTCAAAGTTTAATACGAGTCATTACTTCAAGTTATCTAATTACAATGCTATTGACTATATTGTAACCAATCAAGCTCCTGTCGAATCCTTTCAAGATACGGTAGGCGCTCAATGCGAGATTCTTTGGTAACAATAGAAAACAAAGAAAAAATAAATGAATCTAATTGAACATTTTGAAAGTGGACTATCTTCATCTCAAGTTAGTCATAGTTATCTCTTAAATAGAAAAAAACGCGCTACAGTTGTAGCGCGTTTTTGTTTACGATGATTATGCTTTTAATTCTTCTGTTAAACTTTCTAATTGGTCTACTAAATGTCCCACATAAGCAATTGCTTGTTTCAATGGTTCATCTGTTGAAACATCGCAACCAGCATGAATCGCTAAGTCTTTGGCAGACATGCTTCCACCTTTAGACAATGTATCTAACCATACTTTAGCGTGTTCAGGATTCTCTTCGATTTGGTTGGCAATTGCAGTACCGATTGTAAGCCCTGCTGAATACGTATATGGATATAATCCCATGTAGTAGTGCGGTTGACGCATCCAAGTTAATTCTGCTCCGTCGTTGACAACTAGGCTGTCGCCGAAGAATTCTTGCATTACTTCTTTTTTCACAGTTGATAATACGTCCGCGTTCAACATTTCGTTATTGTCAATCATCTTGTAAATACGATCTTGGTACACAGCTTCCATATAATGCGTTACCATGTTGTGGAAGTACGTACGGCTAATCATATTACTGATCACCCAACGTTTGAAACGAGCGTCTGTGCTTGTCTTGAGTAAGTAGTTCGAAACAATCACTTCATTACATGTTGAAGGAGCTTCAACGAAGTATAATGAACATTCATTGTTTAAAATCGATTGATGTTTCCCTGTTGACATGAAGTGGTATGCATGTCCTAATTCGTGCGCTAACACGAATACTTCGTTCATTTTACCAGTCCATGATAATAGAATAAATCCGGCAACATTTGGAACAGTCGCACAGAATCCCCCTGTACTCTTACCAATGTTTTGTGGGAAGTCAGTCCAGCGTTTGTCATAACTTTCATCAATCATCGCTTTATAGTCTTCACCAAGAATGCCTAAAGCTTTCTTCAAGTACTCGCGAGATTCTTCAATCGTCATATCCACTTCGAATTCTGGATCCAAGTTGATTTTTGCATCCATAAATTGCATATCAGAAATGCCGTGCTCTTTCGCTAATAATTTAATGTAGCGTTGCATATGAGGCGCTAGGTCTGTCATCAGCATGCGAATTTGTCGGTCGTATAATTCACGATCTCCATCTTGTTCGTCCAATAAGTAGTCAATGACACTATCGTAACCACGCATCGTTGCCATCATTTTTTCTTTCTTCAATTCTGAAATGTATTCATTGGCAACGGTATTTTTGTACGCGTTCAATGTTTTGTAGAAGCTCTTAGCCGCAGCGCGACGCACTTCTTTGTCCGCGTCCATTTCATGTAAGTTTTCGTATAATACGAAGCTATTTTCAAGTGTCTTTCCATTTGCTTCAAATGACTCGAATTGCATATCTTCGTGTTTGGTTACTTCATATAATTGGTAGAAACCTGGTAAGCTACTTAAGTTTGATAATACTTGTTCTGCATCTTTAGAAAGCGTATGTTTCTTTTGACGAATCACTTTCTCTACAAAGTATGCTAAATCTGATCTCTTCTGGGTTACGAACTTGTTTAAGAAATCTTCGTCTAATGAAATGAGTTCTGTCATTACAAAGCTCATGTTTTCCGCATAGGAAACGCTGACTGCTTCAAATGCTGTCGCATTTTCAACCACTTTCGGATTCAAGCGGTCTACGGTCATTGGTAATTCCGCATAATGAGAAGTACGGTATACTGCTAATTCAATCGCTTCATATTGGCGAATCGCTTCATCTAATACTTCTAAATCCCCTAATTTGTTTTCATATTTTTCTTTGAAATCTTTCATTTCTTTCTTTAGTTTGTCCAACTCTGCGTAAAACGCTTCGTCGTTTGGATAAAGTAAAGTCATGTCCCATGTAATAGAAGGATCTACTTCACTTCTTGGTACTAATTTAATTTCGGCCATAATCGTCACTCCTTTTCAGATAAATCCAATTATACACAATCTTCCTATCGTTTGCTATACTAGGACTATTAGAAAATCTAAAGTAGGTGAGTCTTTGTATATTCAAAACGAACTTTCTAATAGCGCTCTTTTACTGTCTATTCCTCATAGTGGGCTCCATATTCCAGATGAAATAGAAATTCTTTGTAATCCACTTGCCAAACGAAATCATACAGATTGGTTCCTTCCTGAATTAGTCGATGCTAATTCTTATACAATCATCCAAGCTACTGTGTCCAGATACATTGTTGATGTGAATCGATTTAAGCCGACACAGAAGCACTCCATTCAACCGATTATTACTCGGACAGACGAAGAAGGGATACCTCTATTTAAAAACTTCCCTTCAAAACAAAAACAAAGACAGTGGATTCAAAATTATTACGAGCCTTACTATCGTAAAATTGAAGAGATATTAACTCAAAAATTAAGCATTCACCAACAGGTTTTTCTTTTAGATTTACACAGTTATGACGACTCCCTTTTTCCTTCTCATGAAATTATACTCGGGAGCCGGAAACAGACTTCTATCAGTAAGAATTCTCTTAAAAGAATTGAAAATCTATTTCAAGAACAAGACCTACCTACTCGTTTAGATACTCCTTTTTCAGGAGGAAGTATTGTTGCCACTTTTGGAAAACTAGAACGCGTTGAAGCTCTACAAATAGAAATTCCTTACTCCTTCTATTTAAAGAGACACCAACTAGATAACAAAAAGTTTTATAAATTGCAGAAAAAACTTCACCATATTTTTAATCTACTAAATAACGAAAACACCTAGATACGTTCTTACGAAAGTATCTAGGTGTTTATTCTAATTTGTTTTTTCCTGTAATTTTTTAATTTGCTCTTCGAGGAGTTGAATCTTCTCCTCTTGAGAATTAATTTGTTGTTGCATTTTCGTCATTTGATCTTGATAGTTCTCCAATGGAGTTGGTGTCGTTTTCGAGAAACTTCGGAAGATAAATACTGATAAAAATAATATTACAAGCGTTAGAATAATAAATACCCAACCTTGGTTTCTTCTGACGTATTGGTTAAATGTTCTTTGCAAATTTTTACCTGAGTTACTCATTCATCTTCACCTCTTACCTTTTCAACAGTATACCATTTATTTCGAAATATCTCTAGATAGCACTTGCAATTTTGGTCATTTGTTCGGTCATTGCACCCACTATTCCTTCATCACACACAACAATTAAGATGTCGCCAGAAAGAAGAATCGTATCTCCTTTTGCCACTATCTCTTTAGCACCACGTCTAATGGTTGCAATAATAATCTCTTTTGGCCACTCCACTTCACGAATGGCTTTTCCTACCAGCGAACTATCCACCATAATTGGAATTTCAAAAGTCGTTCGTTCTCCTTTGGTAGTTGTAGAATGTTCTTTATCTAAACGTTCTGCTAACACCTCATAGATTGGATCCATCTTCAAGAAGTCAGCCACAATATACGCCACTAAAGTGCAAATTCCAAGAGGCATTAATTGGTTTAATCCTCCAACCATCTCCGTTACAAGAAGCAAGGCTGTAAGGGGTGCTTTCCCAATCGCTGCGAAGTACCCCGCCATCGCAAAGAACACGAAGCTAACACGTACACTTGGGTCAACTCCTAAGAATTCAATTAAGAACTCTGCATAGGCCAAACCAAGAAGTGCTCCAAGAGAAAGAATTGGTAAGAAGATTCCTCCGGGAAGCCCTGTCCCGTACGAAATCATTGAGTAGACAAAACGAATCACAAATAGACCGACGAAAAATTGAACGGTGTGATTTTCTTTAACGAGTGCTAATACTAACTCACCACCACCCCCTAAAACATGAGGATTCCACATTCCAAGAGGAATAATCAACATGAAAGCGATAAGGCAGTAATTATACGGTGCCACTTTTGGGAAAAGTGTCTTGTAAATCTTCGGCAAAGCCAATGTGAGGCGATGGTACGCTAATCCAAAAATTGCAAGGACAATTCCAAGTAGGACAACATATCCATAATATTCCATCGGAAAACGTTGGTCATTCCCAAGGTTTAGCGAAGGATGCGTCCCAAAGACATTTAATGAAATAAAGTTAGCCACGATTGCTGCTGTGAGAGTCGTAACGGCTACAAGTGGACTGAATGTATGATGAACTTCTTCTAATACAAACATGAGTCCAGCAATGGGAGCATTGAACGCTGCGGCAAGTCCGGCACCAGCTCCACTAGAAATAAACACATTCTTCTGTACACGATTTGCCTTCAGAGTTTCCGCAACACCTTGTCCCACAGAAGACCCCAGTTGGATGGATGGACCTTCACGACCAAGCAAGAGTCCAGAGCCAATCGAAATCGCTCCACCTACGAATTTTTTCCAGCAGACAGACCACCAGTTCATGTCCATTTTCCCCTGTAGTTGCAACTCTACTTGAGGGATTCCACTTCCTTTGATATCAGGTTCACTTTTAACAATTTGGCCCAAAATGACTCCCATTACGATGCTAAAAAGAATCCATACCGGAATCCATTGTGGTTGTTCTCTTAAGAACGAATATACCAAAATCACTTTTTCAAGAATGAATCCAATCATATATCGAAACGTACTCACCGCCGTCCCTGCGAGTAACCCAATGAGGGCTCCTATAACGATATACCCTGATTTTCGATATCTTCTCGGGTTTAATTGACTCAAAAACTCCACTGACACTCATCCTTTACGATTTATTCTCTTCCATTATAACAAAGTCTGCTCATAAAAAAAGGAAGAAATGAAATTTCTTTCACTTCTTCCACTAATTTATTCACCTTGTAAATCCGCTGCATCGAGAGCGTTCATAAGGCGGAATAATTCTTCCTCTGTTAATGCCGCTTTTTCTTCTTTTGAAAAATCACGAACGATTTCGCCACGATGCATGACAATGAGTCGATTCCCAAAATGAATCGCATCAGACAGATTGTGTGTAATCATCAAAGCGGTTAAGTTCTTTTCTTCGATCGTTTCTTTTGTCTTCTGCATAATCTTGCGCTGCGTTTTCGGGTCAAGCGCCGCTGTATGCTCGTCCAATAGTAATAATTGCGGAGCGTTCATCGTTGCCATGAGGAGTGAAATGGCTTGGCGTTGTCCGCCTGACAATAGTCCGATTTCTGTGTGAAGACGATCTTCTAAGCCAAGTCCTAGAGGGGCTAGCAAGGCTTCGAATTGTTGTAACTCTTCTTTAGAAGAAGAGTTAAAGAGGCTACGTTTTTGTCCTCTACGATTGGCTAAGGCTAAGTTTTCCGCCACTATCATACGTGGAGCTGTTCCTTGCATTGGATCTTGGAAAACTCGGCTAATGTAGGCTGCACGTTCATAATCTGCTGTTTGCTCGATTTGTTTATCACCAAATGAAATAGTTCCTTCATCTAAAGCAAAATTACCAGCAATCGCGTTTAAGAAAGTGGATTTCCCAGCACCATTTCCACCGACAATTGTAATGAAGTCTCCTTCTTGAATCGTCAAGTCCACATTTTTTAGCGCCATATGTTCGCGCGAAGTACCAGGGAAAAAGGTTTTTGATAAGTTTTGAATCACAATACTCATTTAGTTTTCCCCCTTTCTATTGCGTGTGCTTTTTTGCTGAATCCAACTTTTGAATTGCGGAACCGTTAAGCAGAGCGCAATGAGTGCTGCTGAGATAAGTTTAAAGTCATTTGCTTGGAAAACATTGAGTAACAACACAAGCATTAATAGTAAACGGTAAATGATGGACCCGTAAAGGATGCAGACAAGACGTCCAACGAATGATTCATCGGCAAAAATCACTTCACCGATAATAATTGCAGCAAGCGCAATTACAATTGTTCCAAGACCTGAGTTTACGTCTGCATATCCATTATTTTGCGCTAAAATCGCACCCGCTAAGGCAATCAGAGCGTTTGATAACATCAAACCAAATACTGTCATTTTACGCGTGTTAATTCCAAGCGCACGTGCCATTTTTTCGTTGTCCCCTGTTGCAATCAGTGCTTGTCCAAATTCTGTTTTGAAGAAGCAGTACATCAAAAAGATTAAAAATCCAATAATGATAAGCCCCATAATGATGATGTCAAAATACTTTGGTAAGCCCAATTTTGAAAGGACACTAAAAATGGTATCTTGCCCAAGTAGTGTAATATTCGCTTTCCCCATCACACGCAAGTTAATCGATAACAGAGACGTCATCGTTAAAATCCCTGCTAATAAACTTGGAATTTTACACACCGTCATTAAGAACGCTGTGACTCCCCCAACTAATGCTCCAGCAACCATAGAGGCGAGCGTTGCTAAAAACGGGTTGACTCCTTGCTGAATTAAAATGACACATGTAGCAGCGCCGAGAGGAAAGCTCCCCTCAGTCGTCATATCTGCAATATTTAAAATTCGAAAACTAATGAATAACCCTAGAGATAATACACCCCATAATATCCCCTGAGAAATCGAAGAAATTACTAAATCCATTTCGAAAAAAATCCTCCTCTGAAACAATCAATATAACGTATACGTTATATTGTATATGAAGTACTACCTAGAAGAGTTGCTATCATATCAATGTTTCTTAACTGTCTTATTTATTAGTTGGTGTCACTTTTTGTGCATCTTTTAAGATACTATCTGGAATTGTAATGCCTAGCTTCTTCGCCTTTTCTTCGTTAACATACACAACACCTTTGTTTGCTAATGTGATTGGTGTATCGGATGGATTTGCACCCTTTAACACTTTTACAACTACTTTAGCCGTTTCTACACCGATTTGGTATTGGTCAACCCCTACTCCTAATACTCCACCGTCAGCAACCATTGTATCTGCCGATGGGAATACTGGAATCTTAACAGCATCTGTTACTTGAGCGACTGTGGCCATTGCACTTGCAATTGTGTTATCGATTGGAACGAAGATAGCATCTACTTGGCTTGCCAAACTTTCAGTTACTTGTTGAATATCATTTGTGTTCGCAATCGTTGACACTTTAACTTCTAGGCCCAATTCTTTCGCTGCTTTTTGGGCTTCCTCAGCTTGTTTCACTGAGTTGTCTTCGCTTGAAGTGTAAAGAATCCCCACTTTCTTCATGTTAGGAAGTACTTGTTTCATGATTTCTAATTGTTGTTTGATTGGTGTACGGTCACTCACCCCAGTGATGTTGTTTCCTGGTTTCGATTCGCTTGCGATTAAGCCTGCTTCAACTGGATAAGTAATCCCACCCATGATAATTGGTGTTTCTTTTGTATTGTTCGCTAGTGCTAATGTCGCAGGAGTTGTAATTCCTACTAAAATGTTGTTTCCACCTGAAACCAATTTTTCAGACATACTCGCTAAATTGCTTTGGTCGCCTTGCGCGTTTTGAAGGTCGATTTCTAAGTTTTTACCAACTTCGTATCCTTCATTTTTTAATTCATCTTGTAGTCCTTTATAGATAGCATCTAAGGCTGGGTGGCTTAGTAATTGTAATACACCAAGTTTAACCTTTTCTGTTTGTGTCTCACTAGCATTACTTGTATTTGTTTCTTTATTTTTATCTCCAGATGGATTGAAGAAAAATGCTCCAATAAAGACTAATACTAATAATACTCCAAATAAATAAATGCCTTTGTTCTTTTTCATGATGAATTCCTCCATAATTGAATATGATTTTGCAAACTCTATAAAAAAAAGAGACTACGTATATCGCTACGAGTCTCCTTTACAAATAGAAAGACCACGCCGGCTCTAGTCTATAGAATCTACGTGGTCGAGTTTGCTTTAATATTTGAATTCCACATAGATACAAGTTCACGTCAATGAAGGTTGTATCTATATGTACAAATGTACGTTAAGAACAACCTGTATCTAGTGGCTTTGCCAACGCGTATTTAATTCTAATACGATACAAATGTTTGCCATGTTCTTAACTCCTTTTCTAGTGATGTGTTCATTATGAACGCAAATGTCTTCAGTGTCAACTATTTTTTTCAAAAAGATTATCTTTTATTTTTGTCAATATCTGTAAACACATTGTTATTTCTTAAACAATTCTTTATTTTTTATTGTGATTTTCTTAAAAATGTGCTATTATATCAAAGGGAATTAATAAAACAATTATTTCACAAAGGAGAATGAAAATGAGAAAAGGAATTATAGCTAGTTTAGCTTTATCTTCCGTACTATTACTAGCTGCATGCGGTAATAATAGTTCACAATCTTCGTCTTCAGCTAAAGAAACAACTACTACAACCGCTGAAGCCGTTGCAAGTGCCTCTGCTCAAAAATACGCAGACCCTTCAACATTAAAAGAAAGCTACGATGTTATCATCGTTGGTTCAGGGGGTGCTGGTCTTTCAGCTGCCATCCAAGCTAAAGAAGCTGGTTTAAATCCAGTCATCTTGGAAAAAATGCCAACTGCAGGAGGAAATACAACAAAATCTTCAGCTGGTATGAATGCTTCTCAAACAAAATTCCAAGAAAAAGAAGGAATTCAAGATTCTAACGATAAATTCTATGAAGAATCACTAAAAGGTGGACATGGAACTAACAATCCTGAACTACTTCGTTACTTAGTAGATAATTCAGCAAGCGCCATTGATTGGTTAGATTCAATGGGAATTACACTAAGTAATTTAACAACTACTGGTGGAATGAGTCAAAAACGTACTCACCGCCCTGCTGATGGTTCAGCTGTTGGTGAATATTTAGTAAATGGATTATTACGTAATGTTTCTGAAAGAGAAATTCCATTATTCGTCAATGCAGTAGTAACAAAAGTGAATGAAAAAGACGGGAAAGTAACTGGAGTAAATGTAACCATTGACGGTAAAGAAAAAACAATCTCTGCAAAAGCAGTTGTGCTAACGACTGGTGGATTTGGTGCAAACATGGAAATGGTTACTGAATACAAACCAGAATTAAAAGGTTTTGTAACAACAAACCAAAAAGGATCTACTGGTGACGGAATTGTTTTAGCAAAAGAATTAGGCGCTGCTACAGTAGATATGAAAGATATTCAAATTCACCCAACAGTAGAGCAATCTACTTCAACATTGATTTCTGAATCTGTTCGTGGTGAAGGTGCTATTCTTGTGAACCAAGAAGGGAAACGTTTCTACAATGAAATGGAAACTCGTGATAAAGTTTCTCAACAAATTATTGGATTAAAAGAAAAATATGCTTACTTAGTATTTGATTCTGCTTTAACAGAACGTGCTAAAGCTGTTAAATTCTACGAAAAACGTGGACTCGTGAAAAAAGCTGACACGATTGAAGCCCTGGCAAAAGAAATTAATGTTCCTGCTGATGCTTTAAAAGCAACATTAGAAACTTGGAATAAAGCTGTTGCTGATAAGAACGACTCTGAATTTGGCCGTAAAACTGCAATGGATCATGACTTATCTAAAGGTCCTTACTACGCAATCCAAATCGCTCCTGGTATCCACCATACAATGGGAGGATTGAAGATTAATACAAAAGCTCAAGTTCTTAAAGAAGACGGTTCTGTGATTCAAGGTCTCTATGCGGCTGGTGAAGTAACAGGTGGCGTTCACGGTGAAAACCGTATCGGTGGTAACGCTGTTGCAGATATCATCATCTTTGGTCGTCAAGCAGGTGCCCAATCTGCTGCTTATGCAAAAGAAAACTAATTAATTTCCAATCGATCGAAAAAATAAACTCTGAAGCAATCGCTTCAGAGTTTTTTGGTTAAAATTGAATATTTTCTTGTATCCATTCTTTTCTAAAATGAAAGGCCACTTGTGTCATCGATACAGATTGAATCGCAAGGATTCCAAAGAAAAGAAGTGTATTATTCTTAAATAGAATTGCTAGGATAACTCCTATTAGGTAGACTACAAAGTAACTCATTGCAACTTGTTTCGTCATCTGTAGGCCTTCTTTGTTGTATCGTGAAGTTCCAAAAAGGCACACATAAAACAGTGTGATACCCACAAGAACCATTGAACTTCCCATTTCCAACAATTGACCATCATAATACATCTCGACCCCCGCCGTTATAATATTAATCGCAATTAAGATTCCAATATGTAAATACACCAAGGGCCCACCCACTCTTTCTTGATGGTGTTCAATTCCGATAGCCGTTTGAGAAACATAAGAAACAAATAGGAATCCAACCATTACAAATGTGGATACAGATAAAAGTAATTGATTGGCTAGGGGGTATGTTTTGATGACCGCGATGACCAATTCACCTACTGTTAAAATCGTAATCAGCTGCATTCGTTCCACTAAATGTGGAAAGTTCATATAGCTGTATTTCATCTTCTTTGTCATAAAAGTTGGATAGATTAAAAACGCAAAATAAGTAATCAAATAAATATAGGCGATATACTCAACTGGAGTAAATGAAATAATCACCGTCGAAACAATGACAATCAAAATGGCGATGAATATTCCTGTAATTTGAATTACCATATCGTTCGTACACTGTTGGTACTTACGAATATGCAATAAATACTGCAAAATAATAATTCCCAAAAGGACAATCATCAGTAGATTGTAATAAATATATACTGGGATAGCAATTCCATTAAAATTAACAATCCCCAATCTCCAATTGGTTGTATATAGAGTTACCATATTGCCGATGACAAGCGCCGCTGCGATAATAGTATAAATATCATTCGCATCTCTTCGACTGTAACGATTTAAGTATGAGTTCTCCATTAACCACAAACTCCACACCCCAATGGTTGCAACAAAAAACTCTAAAATCTCCTGCAAGCTAACAATGTGTTCTGGAGTGGAATGGAGAATACTCACTAATTGACTTGTCGCAAGTATAAAAACTAAATCAAAAAATAATTCGTAATTGGATACTTTTTTAGCTTCCACAAAAATCCCCCCTAATCCTCGTCTTTAATATCAACATCTTCTGGAATAGGTTCATCCAAGTATTTTTGATATTCTTCCAAAAGTCTCTCACGTTGTTTTAAGAAGAAATCGAACTGAGAGGAGTTTAAAAGTACCTCTCCTTCCACTTCCACCATCTTCACTTGCTTTGTCTGGATTAAATGCATGAGATATCCTAAATCGATTTCCAGATTCTCTGCGGTTTGTTGCACAGTATAATACATCCTTTTCCTCCAATAAAAAAGCTACCCTAAACGAATGGTCTAAGGTAGTCTGCATTTTCAATTATGCTAAAGCTTCAACGAGGCTTTGCGCGAAAGTTTGGATATGTTCGATATCTTCTGCTTCTGCGTTTAAGTCTACTAAGACATTTTCAGCACCCTTTTTGGCACCTGTTTTTGCAAATTGAGCATCAAAATCTAATACTGATTGGCAGAACTTATCGTAGAAAGTATCCCCTGAGCCAAGCGCTCCGTATACTTTCCCTGTTAAATCTTCTTCCTCTAATTCTTCATAGAAGTCAACGATTTCATCAGGTAAGTCGCCATCTGTTCCGTAAGTATATGTTGCGACAACATTAATATCATAATTATGGAATTCGCTTGCTTGTGCTGAAGTACATTCTTTCACATCTACTTCTACTCCACGTTCTTCTAATGCTTCCGCTAAAATATCTGCAATCTCTTCTGTATTACCTGTTAAACTTGCATATACAATCAATGCTGTTGCCATGATACCACTCTCTTTCTCATTCAATACAACGATTATAACAAATCCTCAAAACTCCGTCTATTGTTTCTGACAAAAATATAGGATTCCATAGGTAAAATCGCCTCTTCGCTAGCACCCCATTTAAACAGACATAACACCTGTCCTAAAAAAATTGTAGAAATCACACATAAACTTTTTGCACCGTTCTATTTCACAGAGGTAAATACGTCTAAAATCAATTCTTGAACCTTACGGATTTTATCATTACCATAATAGGGAATGATATTCAAGATGAATTAGTAAGAGTTGGAGCTTGCTTCCTACTCCCACTTTGAGGCTTGAAAGGTGTAAGACTCAGGCTTGCACCGGTATCCTATTATGGTAATGATAAAAAGTATCCGTAAGGATACCCAAGAATTGATTTAGAACATTATTCACCGAAAATTTTTTGAGGATTTTTAGGTATACTTTATCAATTGCACCCCATTTTAAAAAGCTTTAGTATAGTAAAGAAATTAATTTTAGGAGATGACAATTTTGCCATTATCAGCAACGGATCGCCTCAAACAAGCCGAACGCGGAGCCCTTTTAAGTATCGGTACATATATCTTTTTATCCGCAGCAAAACTGTTCGTTGGGAAACTCTTCAATTCCGAAGCCCTGTTTGCCGATGGTTGGAACAACTTCACAGATGTGATTTCATCAATCCTTGTATTCGTAGGGTTACGCTTATCTCAAAAACCAAGCGACGAAAACCATCCCTACGGCCACTGGAAATTCGAAACCATCGCCAGCCTTGCAACTTCATTTATCATGTTCTTTATCGGGATTGAAGTCGTTCGAAATGCATTTCAAGAATTCCTCAATCCAGCAACAGAAGCTCCTTCACTTATTTCTTCAATCGTTGGATTCTTCTCAGGGATTGTGATGATTGGTGTTTACTTCTACAACAAGAACCTGGCTGCACGTATTCAGTCGCTAGGACTTAAGGCAACCGCTAAAGATAACTTAAGTGATGCGATGACCAGTTTCTTGACGGCTGTTGCTGTATTATTTGCTTCTTTTGGATTACACTGGCTTGATAATATTATGGCCTTCGTTGTCGGTCTTCTCATTGTCCGTACAGCTTATGAAGTATTTTCTGAGAGTGCCTTTCAATTAACAGACGGCTTCGACCAAACCGAACTAGATAAATATATTCCAGTCATCCTACGTCATCCCGAAGTGAAAGATATTCGTGAAATAAAAGCCCGTCGTTATGGGTCAAATACTTATATCGATTTAACAGTGTGTATGGACGAAGCCTTAACAGTTTTCAAAAGTCATCAAATAACGGAATTTATTGAAAAAGAGCTTTACAACGAGTTTGCTATTTCATTTATCGATATTCATGTCGAACCTTATCCTTATGAGTAAAAAAATCCCAATCTCTTTTTGAAAAGATTGGGATTTTCTATTATTGAATCGTATTAAAGTTTAAGTTGAACGCCTGTTTTACAGAATCACTTACTTCGCTAACAGGAGTTTTGGAAACGTATTTCCCTTTAAAGCAATAACGTTTTGTCGCATTGTAATCATCACATGTAATTAAAGTAATTTCTGTAACACCAGGTTGGTCATTAATGACTTCCACTCGTGTTGGTTCGATTAATTCTACGGACGTTGTTTCATATTCATACACATACTCTAAATCTGTTGTATAAATCTTATCTCCAACTTTTAAGTTTACCAGCGGAGAGAATAATAATGTCATATCTCCGAAATAATTATGACTCGCTAATGCGTAGTTTCCTTGCCCCATTTTCTGTGTTGGTTTCATTGTTCCGGCTCCTGAGAGAAGGACTTCATTTGCCAATCCCTTATAAATGGGTAAATTCAACTTCACACTTGGCACTGCGATTTGTCCCAGTGTTAAGAATGTCCCCTTTTTCATATTGGCTTTTAAGACTTGATTTAAATCAATCGGTTCTACTTTAGAAAAGTCAAATTCCGCTTCTTGCAATTCATTGGCTTTAACTGCTGACAATGTTAACGAAGAATTAATTTTAGACTGTTCTGCTTGTAGTCTAGATAATAAGAATGTACGAATCGGATCCGCAGCTAACAAGACCGCCGCAATTACAAATAAAATCGACGCCAAAAAGATTCTCCAGTTGAATTTTTTCTTTGGCTTATGATTTTTCTGCTGGTTTCGATTATTTCTTCTTCCTTCTATTTTTTCCATACATCAATCCTCTTTCTCTTTTGTGCTCACAAGGATCCAATATCCCTTATCTAAAGCAATACGCTCTACATTTCCAAAGACTTCTTGCATTTTCTTTTGCGCACTTGGAGCACCTTGTTTTTTCTGAATTACAATGACAAGTTGGCCACCATCTATTAAATAGTCATACGCCTCTTCTAAAATACGATGAACCACTTCTTTTCCTGCACGAATTGGCGGATTACTAATAATAACAGAATAGTCATTCGCATTTATTGCATCATAAATCGAACTTTCGTGAATCGATACATTTTCAATCCCATTCGCTTTAGCATTACGTCTAGCTAATTCGAGTGCACGTTCATTGACATCGACCATTTCTACATGCATCTTCGGATAGGCCTTTGCAAAAGACAACCCCATTGGACCATAACCACAACCAACATCTAACAGTTTTCCTTCCTGAAAAGAAGAAGAAACTTCATAAGACTCAATCAATAACTGACTTCCAAAATCAATGGTATTCTTTGAAAACACTCCATTGTCACTAACAAACTGGAAAGAGAATCCTTTTAAAACATAACTAAAATGTTTCTCTTGACTCTTACTATTTGGTTGCTGTGTATAATAGTGATTTTGATTCATGAGTATCTCCTTTTTTTGTATCTTTCTTCATACTAGCATAAATCACCTTTTTTCCAAAACAAAAAAACCCGCTGTTTGGGAACAGCGGGAAAAGGTTAGGAGGGTTTACTAATAAAAAAATGTTGGGAGTTCATTTTTTTATTTGGGAGAAGTAAACCTTAGGTGTTTTATTGGGTATGAATAGATTATAGAGGTTACTTTTGAATTTTTTGTGAATTTTACTTTGAATTTTTTTAAAATGAAACTTTTTTTATATTTTGATATCGTCGTAGTCAGTACTTTTTTTGAATAATTCCACTACGTACGAACAAATTGGGCGAACTTTTAAGTTTTCCTCTCTTGCATACACCGCTAATCGTTCTACTAATTGACGTGCTACTCCTTGTCCACGAAGACTAGGATCTACAAAAGTGTGGTCCGCACCAATCACTCCTTCTTCTGGAGTATACGTGATTTCAGCATCCACTTCTCCAGCAGCATTATAATGTCTAAACGCTTGATTTTCTTGAACAAATTCCATTAATGAGTCCCCCTTAATAGTTCTATCTTTAGTATACGACTCAATGAGATAGAAATCGAAGAATGTGATTCAAAAATGGTATCATTTGTTAACCATATACCCGATAATTATCTAAGGCCATAAACTTCTGCAGTTTTAGCAGTTGCTGCTGTTTCGGATTCAGCCAATCGTCGCAACTCAAGCAGACGATTCTATAAGAACTCGTCATACAATTTAATTATTTTCCTGCCTATTTGACACGGTGCAGTTCAAAGTGAATTTTAGGATTTATATATTGGACCAATTTTAACTTCAATAATTCATTGTTTTGGCAGTATCACTTGAAACGTACTCCCTTTTCCAATCTCGCTTTCAACTGATATACTTCCACCCAGTTGATCTACAATTGTTTTTACAATCGCTAATCCTAAGCCATTTCCTTCTTGCACATGAGAATGTTCCACTTGATAAAATTGTTCAAAAATATGTCGTTGATCTTCCTCGCTCATTCCGATTCCATTATCTGCAATCGTGACTCTAGCAGTATCATTCTCTTCTTGGATATCAATCGTTAAATGCACGCTATCCGCAGAATACTTCACCGCATTATCGAGCAGATTCGTCCACACTTGCATGCTTAAATCTGGATCAGTCACACAATGAACGGGCTGACTCGTAAACTGCAAGTCAATCTCTTTTTGCTTCCACTTTTCCGTAATCAAAATCACAGCATGCCGAATTTGTTCATCCAGTTGAAGTGGTTTTTTCTTTGGTTCAAAATCACGTTCCATCTTTGTCAATGTGACGATTCCATCACATAGACGACTTAGACGAAGGCTCTCTGAACGCAAAATGCCTGTCAAATCTTTTCTAGTAGATTCATCAAGCTTTTCATCGGCTAATAAGTCACTCACTCCGACAAGAGAAGCAATTGGTGTTTTCAGTTCATGAGAGAGATTAGCAATAAAAGCTGATCGATGCTCGTCAATACGTTTCAAGTCTTCGGCCATCTGATTCACATGCTGAGAAAGCTGAGCCAATTCATTGTGATATTTTGCGGTGTCTTTAGGATAATGCTTAAGAGAAATCTTACGGCTAAAATCTCCTCTTGAAATAGCCTTAACAGATTCATTCAATTCTGAAATAGGTCTCGTTAAGTGAACGGACCCATACCACATAGCAAGACTCCCTACGAGAATAATCACTAGACTAAAAATAATTAACCACGTTTGGAAACTAACCTCCACCATAAACCAGTGTTTTAGCACAAAAACTGTTATTAAACCAATAACACTTGTGATCACTAAAACACTACAAAACATGAAGACGAAATAGTTTCTGAGAGGGAATTGTATTTCTTTTTGCTTATCCATTTTTAATCGTCCCTTTATATCCTAATCCTCGTATCGTTACAATTTCAAAATCTTTATTTTCTTTAAATTTTTGTCGGATCCTTTTAATGCATGCATCTACTAATCTTTCATCAAAATCCTCTTCCATCCCCCAAATATCATCCAATAAATCTAAACGAGTAAATATTTTTTCAGGATTACTGAGTAATTTATAGAGTAAATAGAATTCTTTTCGAGAAATTTGATAAACTTCTTCACTCTCTAAATCCGTTAAAGTTAGTGCATTGTAATCAAGTCTTGTATGTTCAAAATGCAGTACTTTCTCTGTTTCTAATTGAGCCCTTCTAAGTAAGGCTTGTACTCGTAGAACAAGTTCAGCTAAACGAATCGGTTTCACCATGTAGTCATCGACCCCTAACTTAAAAGCTTCTTCAAGAGATTCTAACTGAGATTTTGCCGTAATCATTAAAATGGGCAAAGTATACTTCGTTTCTCGTAAAGCTTTTACAAGAGCGTATCCATCCATCACGGGCATCATAATGTCAGAAATTAATAAATCGACTTGATGCTTCTCCATCAGCGAGAGAGCTTCCTCTCCGTTTTCAGCAACGTAAATCGTGTAGTTTTCTTGTTTTAATTTAGTCGTAATCAATGAGCGAATCGCATGATCATCTTCAGCAACTAATATACTAAACATAGCTCCACCTTCTTTCTGGAACATTATAGCATAAATGCTTACAGACGAACTAACTTCCCTTTTTTCATCTCGTAAACCGTATCTACATACTCAAGCACAGAACGATCATGTGTGACCATGATGGCACTCTTGTGTTTCGATTTCACTTCCCGTTGAATTAATTGTGCAATTTCTTTTCCTCTCTCAGGATCAAGACTTGCGGTAGGTTCATCTGCTAAAATCAGTTGAGGGTTTCCAATAAATGCACGCGCAATCGCAGCACGCTGCTTTTGACCGCCTGACATTTGATTTGGATACTGACCGTAGCAATTCTCTATCCCTAACTCTGCCAATAATCCTTTGACTTCTTCTTTCCGTTTTGAAGCGTCTTTTTCCCCTTTTAATTTAGCGACCATTTCTAATTGATCCCCGATTTTCATGTATGGAAGTAATTGATGGTCTTGGAAAATAAACCCAAGTAACTCCAATCTCTTCTTCGTCCATTCACTTTGTTTTACATTCGTTAAGTTTTGTCCACCGATAATAATCTCACCGCTATCTGCAGATAAGAGTAATCCTGCAATCGATAAAAGCGTTGATTTTCCTGATCCAGAAGGACCTAGGATTGCCACAAATTCTTGTGGCTCAACGGTTAAATTCAAATCGCAAATAACATCTCTCATTTGATTGCCGTCTGCGTATGATTTTTTAATCTGTTGTAATCCAATCACTGACATCTTATTCACCATTTCCACCAATCACTTCGATTGGATCTACTTTCTTAATTTTTAATAGAGATAACGCGCCACAAATAATCGAGATGACGATAAAGCTTACAGAAATCACCGCATTATCTTCTGCTCGCATATAAAATGGCATGCTTACAGGTAAGAATGGCATTAACGCCATAGCAAGACCTAGTCCGATACTAATCCCAATAACGGAAAGAATCCCAACTTGCGATAATTGGATTCTTGTGATTTGCCCCATCGACATTCCGATGGCTTTTAACACACCAAATTGTTTTAATTTTTGTAAGGCTAAGATGTAGAAAAATACTCCTAGAATTGCGGCTGAGGCGATTAGTAATACCCACGTCATTGTTTTTAATATCATATTCGTCGCAGTGTATCCCGGAATTTTATTAATAATTTGTTGCTTATTCGATACCATCAACTGCTCTGACAAATCGTCGGCAGTCACTTCTTGGCTTGTGATGATGGCTTGTGGCTGCCAAGTATAGTTTGGATTCTTCTTTTGACGCATCTCTTCCAGTGTTTTCGAGCTAATAAAAGCTACTGAACTATGCCCATATTTTGCGTCTTTTGCAAAAGCAACGACTTTCAGTAAAATATCAGAAGTCTTATCTTTAATGGTATCCCCAATGTGAATTCCTTTTGCCTTATAGGATTCATCTAAAATCACTTCGTTTTCGGATAAGTCCGCCGCTGCATAACTATCTTCTGTCTTAATCGTTAAATGTTTGTAGGTATCCATCGCAAAGAATGTCACATCTTGCGAACCTTCCTCGTCCTCTTTCATAAACGTCGACCGTTGAATCACGAGTCCTGTTTGTTCTTCTAAATGGAGGTCTTCAATTTCTGTTAACTCTGAACTTGTAAGCATTGAGTAAGGAATGACTCCTTCTGAATCCTTCGAAAGAATATAATGAACGTCCCCAAACGTATCAATTTGTGCCATAATAATTCGCCCTAAGCCGTTCGTTAAACCGGACAGGAAAATAACCATAAACATCATGATAACAATAAGTATCTCAATTAATATAAATTTTCTCGGTTGGTATTTAATTTCATTCCATGCTATTTTCAATGTAATTTCTCCTCTTTATATAATCTTAGCTCTAATATACGTGAGTTTTATGACCTGAATATGACATTTTAATATAATGGATGAAATCGAAGAGCTTACTGGATACGGTCCCCCCTGGTTTGTGGTATATTAGAAATACGACTATTCAAGTTATTTGAAAGGAAAAAGAATGCTAAAGTTTTCACTGAAAAAGAAAGAACCTCCAGAACCAGCTCCTGGTTCAGGAAAACAAAAGAAATCAGAAAAACAGAGAACGAATCAAACGGTCGACCGTTACCATGGTCCGTTAATTACGAATGAAGTCAGTCTTGGGTACATTAAATTCTTCCCTTGGCTTATGCTTCCATTTACTGCGTTTCTATATTTTGCTGCAGGTTACAATGATCCTGTTGGGATTATTAATGCTTTATTCCTGAGTGCGACGGTGATCAATATCGTCAGTGCTCTCTTTGGGCTTTTTACACCTCTTGTCAATCGGTTTAAGTCTTTCACTTATATTCTAGTAGCCTTAGTGGTTTGGACCGTCATACTCACCTTTACCTTTATCTTCCTACTGATGGCTACTGATGATAAAACACCCTTCAGCGCGTTAAAGCTCTACGAGTCCAAGTTGACGCTATTTTATGTTATTCCATTGATTCTTCTATTTGTGGTGATGACTGGAATTTACGCATGGTATTACCTTCCTCAAAATCAAGGGAAAATATGGAAAATTAACCAATGGGAAACCTATGAGATTAATAGTAAGAAGAAAAAATTCCTATTCAATATTGTTAAAGTCTTGGGAATTATACTGTTCATCATCGCTATAATTACAGACTACATACAGATGATTTTCGGCTTTTTCTTTGGAACTTTAATGACCTTCGCTTTCCCAGCAGTATTAGTAGATGCCATTTACGCTGCAATCTATATCAAAGAGCATCCTGATTACGAAGAGCTATGATAGCAACAAATTCATAAAAGAAATTATTGGAGGAATCGTTTTATGGAATTTACACACAAAATCCCCAGCGTAGAAGCTTATAATCAATTAAGAGTGAACGCTGGAATGAATAGCACTAAACCTCATTCTGAAGTTAAAAAGGCTCTTGAAGGAACTCTTTTTTTAGTTTCTGTTTATGAAGATGATGAACTCATTGGCTTAGGAAGAATTGTTGGAGATGGCGGGGTCACTTTTGTCGTATCCGATATTATGGTAGACAAAAAGTTCCAAAGACGTGGAATTGCCAATAAAATCATGGAAATGATTGATCAGTGGTTTGACGAAAATACACATGAGAGCAGTTTTATCACTTTGCTAGCCAAAGTCCCTGCAGACAAGCTCTATCGTAAGTATCATTTTTGCTATCTTGGCGAAAATCGAGTGGGAATGATTCGAGAAAAATAAAAGACTTATCATCTTTGGTATAGAATCGCTATCTTTAAACTCCATGAACCATTTAATTGCAACCTACAAGAAAGACCTTGTTTTTCAAAAGATTGATAAGGAAAAGAATGAAACAGAGATTAAAAACAAGTAATCAAATCACTGTTTGTTTATGAAATATAAAAAAGAGAACATTAAATGTTCTCTTTTTTTAAATTATAAATTACAAAGATGCTTTGCAAGAGAAATGAACTCTTAGCTTTATTTGTCATCTTTATTAATCATATTTTTAACGCCTTCGATTGCTCCTTCGACCGCATCTTTTGCGTCTTCAGCTACTTCTTTAACTTTGGAAACTACTTTTTCAGCAGCCCCTTCTTTTTCTGTTTTTTTATCACCAGTTAATTTTCCAAGCCCCTCTTTAACAGAACCTTTAGCTTGATTGAATTTTTCTTCTATAGACATAGTCTTTACCTCCATTATAAGTTTTAAGTGTTTCCTGTATTTATAGAAAAGAAATACAATAAGAATCTCTTTTCGTAATTAAAGTATTAATGAACGCGATCTTTTTCTTTAGACATTGCTTCCTTGTAAATATCTGAGGCCACATACCGCTAACATTATGAAACTCTAGCAAAACGGGAAGCAAAATTGTCAAGATTAAAATACATAATTTAAGAAAAAATATTTTTCTTGATTCTGATATATTGAATCTTCGCATCATTAAATTTTAAATTGTATTTTGAAAGTCAAAAGGCAATTTATGCCTTTTTACCCAAAAGAAATGATACAACAGCTACTACAATAACTGCACCAACGATAGATGGAATTAAGGCCATTCCAGCCAAACTAGGACCCCAAGTTCCCAAAAGTGATTGACCCACAGATGAACCGACTAAACCTGCAACAATATTTGCAATAACTCCCATAGATCCACCTTTTTTAGTGATTGATCCAGCAATAAGACCAATTACACCTCCGACAATAATAGACCAAAGCATATCGATTCTCCTTTCTAAATTTACTAAATCAAAATTCAAATCTTTTGATTAATGTAATTATATAATTTGCCAACTTGGAAACATAATAAATCAGCTTAATTTTCCCGCCGTTTTTATGTACTTTACATACAATAAAACGATAAAATACTGATTTTAGTTTGTTTTGAGAGAAAATTAAGATAGCTTTTCATATATTTTGAGTTGTTAGGTAAGTTAAAATATACACAATATGGTAAAATTGAATTATATTTAAATCACTATATTATAAAGAAAGATAACAATTTAATGCGAGAATTACTGTCCAAAAAAAGTCATAGACAATTAGAATTATTAGAAATACTATTTGAAAATAAGCGCTGGTTTCATATCTCTGAGCTAGCGGAATTATTAAATTCTACAGAGCGTTCAGTAAAAGATGACTTATACCATGTCAGATCTTCTTTTCCTGACTTGATATTTCATTCTTCAACAAATGGTATACGTATCATTAATACCGATGATAGTGATATTGAGATGGTCTATCATCATTTTTTTAAGCATTCAACTCATTTTTCAATTTTAGAATTTGTTTTTTTTAATGAAGGATATGATGCTGAGAGTATTTGCAAAGAATTTTATATCAGTTCTTCCTCTCTTTACCGTATCATCAGTCATATTAATAAAGTTATTAAAAAACAATATCATTTTGAAATTAGCCTCAATCCTGTTCGAATTACTGGAAATGAGATAGATATCCGTTACTTTTTTGCCCAATATTTTTCAGAAAAATATTATTTCCTTGAATGGCCGTTTGAAGATTTTTCACCAGAACCGCTCTCTCAATTATTGGAACTAGTTTATAAAGCAACGTCTTTTCCGATGAATTTATCAACTCACAGAATGTTAAAGTTGCTCTTAGTTACAAATTTATATCGAATCAAGTTTGGTCATTTCCTGGAAGTTGAGAAAGATTCTTTTAATAATCAATTGTTGGAATTTTTAATGCAGGAAGATGAAATGGAAGATATTGTCAAAAAATTTGAAACAGAATACAATATCTCTTTAACAAAAGAAGTAATAGGTCAATTATTTGTATCCTATTTTCAAAAAATGTTTTTCATAGACGAAGAAGTATTTCTGAACTATACACTAACGGACAGTTATGTAAAAAAATCATATCATTTGTTGGGGGATTTAGTTGATCAGGTATCAAAAGAGTATAATATTAAAGTAGACAATAAGAATAATCTTATTTGGCATCTTCATAATACGGCACATCTTCATCGCCAGGAATTATCTACAGAGTTTATTCTATTTGATCAAAAAGGCAATACAATCAAGAACTTTGAAAATATTTTCCCTCGATTTGTTTCCGATGTAAAAGAAGGGATTCTGCATTATTTACAGACTTTGAATATTGATAGTAATTCAATGAAAGTCAATCATTTGGCCTATACGTTTATCACCCATAGCAAACACCTAGTGCTAAATCTTTTACAAAATCAACCCAAATTAAAAGTTTTGGTTATGAGTAATTTTGATCAGTATCATGCAAAATCAGTCGCGGAAACTCTTTCTTATTATTGTAGTAACAATTTTGAACTGGAAGTTTGGAATGAATTAGAATTATCCATTGATTCTTTAAAAGAATCTCCGTATGATATTATTATTTCTAATTTTATTATTCCTCCTATTGAAAATAAGAGACTGATTTATTGCAATAATATTAATACAGTCACTCTAATCTCTCTCCTTAACGCGATGATGTTTATTCGATTAGACGAGTAACTTAGTTTATGTTTATAACAAATTAATATCCACCGGCTAAGTGAAGCGCAGAATGCGGCTTAAAACATAGTAAAAAACGAATGACGTCAAAGGTTTTTAAAAATTCTGTTTTTCCATTTTGTTTAGTTGGTCTAAACCATTTTCTAAACCTTTTCACTTTTTGGGGGTATAAAAAAATTGAGAAACATTGATAACTCAACATTTCATTACACTTTCAATTTCACGGAACAAATACGGAACAATACGCACAAAAAACCTTGTTTTCCAAGGCTTTTTGCGTATAAAAAAATGCCCCCTACAGGGCTCGAACCTGTGACCCATAGATTAAGAGTCTACTGCTCTACCAACTGAGCTAAGGAGGCATTTGTACTTAAGAGTACTTAACTAGTATACTACCATCCCTACTGTAAATCAAGGGAATTTTTCAAAGAAATTTGTCTTTCATCAGAGATTATTGTATCGAAAAAGCCCTCTAAAATTTCATAAGAGGGCTTTCCTTATTCCAACCCCAGACTCACTTTCAGTCCTTCGTTAATGGTTTTCATAAATTCTGCATCCACTTGCGTAATTTTCTCAAGAATTCGAACTTTGTCAATTGTGCGTAATTGTTCAAGTAAGACAACAGAGTCTCGTTCGAACCCAAATTGGTCTTTTTTGATTTCAATATGCGTTGGAATGTTAGCTTTTGTATTCTTTGCTGTGATTGCAGCAACGATGACAGTTGTGCTAAAGTGATTCCCAATATCATTTTGAATAATGAGAACGGGGCGTTTTCCTCCTTGCTCACTACCAATCACTGGAGACAAATCTGCTAAAAAGACATCTCCCCTTAAAATCTTATCAACCATTGATATACTCCCTTTTCACGCGATCAGAGATCATACAAATGACTTCATAAGCAATTGTATCTGCACGTTTCGCTAATTCAATTGCTGTAATTTCCTCTTCTTTGTTTTTCCCTAGAAGAGTAACCTTTGTGCCGACTGGATATTCATGAGGCAGGCGAATCATACATTGATCCATACACACTCTTCCAATAATAGGACAGCGAACTCCATCTACAATGACCTCTCCTTTATTGTAGGCGCGAATATAACCATCCGCATATCCTACTGGTAAGGTAGCCACCCATTGAGGTTCTCTAGCTGTATAGGTTGCCCCATAACTCACCGTATCCCCAATTTCCAGTTTCTTCACTTTGACCATCTCGGTTTCCCATTGCAGGGCTGGAGTTAGATGTTCTTCATCTTCAATGCTTAAGTCTCCATTAGAAGGATTAATGCCATACAAACCGATGCCATAACGAATAATATCACTATCTCCGGCACTATGCCAAATTGCATAAGCCGAATTGGAGCAATGAACGTGAGGAGGTCTTTCTTCCAATCCCTCAACCATGCCATTGAATTTTTCTTCTTGTTTTGCTAAATGTGCGGTGTCTTCTTCATCTGCTGTTGCAAAATGGGTAAACATTCCTTCGAACTCGAATGGACCGTTTCGTAAAACAGCCTCAACTTCCGTTAATTCTTTTTCATTCACGACTCCAATACGACCCATTCCCGAATCTACAGCAACATGTACTTTTAAGGGTGTCTCCTTTAATAGTGGAGCAGCTTGTAGGAGCCATTCTACAGAGTCGACAGTAGCTGTAATGTGATTGCTTGCTAATAGCGGCGCATCTTCAACTCGGCTTAATCCAAGGATTAGGACGGGTTCCATAATCCCTGCTTCTCTTAACGCCAAAGCCTCATCTACATTTGCGACACAAAATCCCTGAACTCCTGCTTCTAAAGCAGCTTTAGCAACAGGAATCATACCGTGTCCATATGCATTCGCCTTTACAACTGCATAGACTTGTTTGTAGGGGGTTAATTTAGACTTTAGTTTAGAAATATTTTGTTTAATAATTGATAAATCCACTACAACTCTCGTGTTTCGATGGATTGCTTCTAACATGATGGTTCATTCCTTTTTTAATTGGATTCAAGTACGACAACGGCATAGACATCATGATTCGTATGCGTAATCGATATCCATGTTTGATGAGAATAGCGTTCACATACAAGAACTGGTTTTCCTGTGGCATCATTCAATACTTCGATATCTTGAAATGAAACATGCTGTCCAATTCCAGTCCCAAGTGCTTTGGCATAGGCTTCTTTTGCTGCAAAACGTCCTGCAAGGAATTCCACTTTTCGTTTAAAAGGGAGCGTATGATATTTTTCCAACTCTTTTGGTGTTAATACTTTTTCCAAAAAAGTTTTAGGTTCTGCTACGATTTTTTCAATGCGTGACAATTCTACCGCGTCCAACCCAAGTCCCTTAATCGCCATCCGTTTGTCGTCTCCTTCATTATGATTCATTCCTACATTTTAACAAATTTACCATCATTTGTCAGAAATTTGAACAATTCCTAAGAATTCCATAATCCAGACCACAAGATAACTTCACCAGCTTTTAGAGAAGACTGTACATCAATAATGCGCTGATTACTGCTCCCCCTAAATTGCAAGGTCAAATCTTTTTTAGCGAGTTCAAATCGTCCATCTACCAAAATATCAATCAAACTTAATAATTCTAACTTATCTTCAGTTTCTTGCATCAGCTCTTCCCAAGTATATCCTGTCCAAGACCAAATATCTTTGGTATTTCCATAAGCTTCCCGTAGCGCCTTTACTAAAGACAGACAAACTCCTGTATTTAAGAAAGGTTCACCACCCAGAAGCGTCAACCCTTGGCAATAGGAAGCTCCAACATCTGAAACAATTTGCTCTTCTAATTCTTGAGTATATGGAATTCCGTAATTAAAATTTTGAGCAATCACATTATAACAGCCTTCACAGGCAAAGAGGCAGCCACTCACATAAAGTGAGCAGCGTACCCCTTCCCCATCTACAAAATTATACGGTTTGTAACTGGCAATTTTCCCTTTGGAATATTGCTCACTCGTCCACTCCTTTGGTTTTGGATTATTCATTCTCCATCACTCCTAAAGCGTAGCGTTCTTTGAGTTTTGGCATATGTTTCACACGAGAAGAAATTTCCACATGACGTCCATGTACCATTGGACGCGCTTGTGGGTTTCCTAAGTATCCGCAAGTCCGTTTTACGACATCACACGTTTGTGGATCATGATTTTTACATTGTGGACATTCAAATCCTTTAGCAGTTGGAGTAAATTCTCCATCATATCCACATTTATAACAATGATCAATTGGGGTATTCGTTCCAAGATATCCCACTCTATCATACGCATAATCCCATACGGCTTCTAAAGCTTTTGGATTTTGTCGAAGAACCGGGTACTCACAGTAGTGAATAAATCCGCCCGAAGAAAATACTGGGTAATCTTTTTCAAAATCAATTTTTTCAAATGGTGTTGGATTTTTACGTACATCATAGTGAAAACTATTCGTATAATACTCTTTCTCGGTGATATCTGGTACCAATCCAAATTTTTCGATATCGAGTTTGCAGAAACGATCGGTCAAGCTTTCACTTGGAGTCGCATAAACACTGAAATGATAACCGTATTCATCACCCCATGCATCGGTATGCGACTTTAGTGCTTTTACAATTTCTAGAGTAAACTCCTTCGCCTCTGGATTCGTTTCCCAGTTTGGACCAAAGAATGCTGTTGCAGCTTCGTAAAGTCCAATATATCCTAAAGAAACAGTTGCACGACGATTTCTAAAGAGAAGATCTACTGCTTCCCCATCTTTCAAACGTTGTCCAAACGCCCCATAGTGATATAACACAGGCGCATTATCTCTTTGCGCTTCCTTACAACGTTCAACACGGTACGTTAATGCGTCCTTACAGATTGCTAGTTTCTCTTCGAAAATTCCCCAGAATTTGTCAATTGACCCTTCTGCTTCTAGCGCAATTCGAGGGATATTTAGAGTGACCACTCCCAAATTCATTCTGCCATCATTCACTTCTTGTCCATTTTCATCCTTCCATCCTTGTAAGAATGAACGGCAACCCATTGGCACTTTAAAACTACCGGTTAATCGAACAATTTGATCATAGTTTAATACATCTGGATACATCCGTTTTGTAGCACATTCTAACGCTAACTGTTTTACATCATAATTTGGATCTGTTTCTTCCAAGTTTATCCCACGTTTTAACGTGAAAACTAGTTTAGGGAAAATCGCCGTTCTCTTCTCCTTGCCAATTCCTTCCATTCTTACTTGCAGGATTGCTTTTTGAATAGAACGTTCAAAACGACTCGTTCCAAGTCCAAAACCTAAAGTTGTAAAGGGAGTTTGCCCTTGAGAAGTATAGAGTGTATTAATTTCATACTCTAACGATTGCATCGCATCATAAATGTCTTTTTCCGTTTTTTTCATTGCAAAAGCTTCTTGACGGGCCACTCCCTCAATCCACTCCTTGGCATCCGCCAAATGTTTTTGATAGTTTAATTCCGCATAGGGAGCCAATAATTCATCGACACGATTGGCCGAACACCCTCCATATTGGCTACTTGCGACATTCGCAATGATTTGAGCCATTTGAGCAGTTGCTGTTTGAATCGATTTTGGAGACTCTACCTCGGCATTCCCAATCTTGAATCCAAGTCCTAACATATGTTCAAAATCAATTAAGCAACAATTAGTCAGTGGCATATATGGATGATAGTCTAAATCATGATAATGAATATCCCCTTTTAAATGCGCATTGGCAACATGAGGCGGCAATAGTTTTAATCCAATAATCTTTCCAACTGTACCCGCAGTTAAATCCCTTTGCGTATTAAAAACTTTACTATCTTTATTCGCATTTTCATTAACCACGCTTGCATCTTTATTCGTTAATCGAGACAGCGCCCATTGGAAATCTAGTTGATTTTTTCTACGTAAATCACGATCCACTCTATATGAAATATATGCCTGTGCTAGTTCAGATTCCCCATCTTCAATTAAAAAATGTTCAATAATACTCTGAATTTCATAAATTTGAATAGTCTCACTAAATCTTCTTGAAATTTCTTGGAGAACTTCGTCTACGATTCGATTCAATTCCGCTTCTCTTTTAGCATCCATTTCTCCATTTAACTCTGTTTCTGCTTTAAAGACTGCTCGTTCAATTTTTTCCTTTTGAAATTCAACTTCCCGACCATCTCTTTTTGTAACTAATAAGGTCTTCAATTCTTGTACACACATCACAATCCCTCCTCGAAACTCTTGAATCTATTTTATCATGCTGAGTTTAAAAATCAACCCCTAAAACACAACATGTTGTGTTTTAGAATCGTTATAATTTACAATATGTAGTGTGCGAAGCTGCAAAAAAACTCCCTGACAAATCTGTCAGAGAGTCTAAAATTCTTATTTTTGTGCGTTTTTAACAGCCTCGACCATCTTATCCCAAACGTTTTCCATATCTTGTACCAATTTCAATTGTGTACGTGCACGATCCAAGTTTTGTCCTTGACGAGCCGTAGCGTAGTAAACGTCCCCATTGATGTAGTCCGTCAAGAAACGAATGCCTTGTTCAAGTGTAATGACGCGAGCACCCCAAGGTAAGTATTCGAGTTCCGCTTCGGTTAAGATTCCGTTTGTCCCTTCGATAAATCCTTTCACATATGTTTCGTATAAGTTAAAATCGAAGTTCACTTTTGATAAATCGGGTTCGTCTTCGGCACAATCGTTGGCACCAAAACGAATGGAATCCCCAAAATCAAATAACACCAACCCTGGCATTACAGTATCAAGGTCCACGATGCAAAGCGGCTCTTTCGTTTGGCTGTCGAACATAATATTATTTAATTTTGTATCATTATGCGTTACACGAAGTGGCAATACGCCTTTATCGAGTAAATCATGTAATAAGAAGCAGTCTGCTTTACGATTTTGGATAAATGCAATCTCTTCTTGTACTTCTTTCGCACGGCCCACGCGATCTTCTCTAATCGCTTCTTCCAACTGTCTGTAACGATTACGTGTATCGTGGAATTGTGGAATCACTTCTACTAACTGGCTTGCATCGAAGTCATTTAAGTCATAGGCAAAACGACCGAATGCTTTAGCGGTGATATAAAATTGCTCTGGACTTTCCACTTTATCTAATGAATAGCTATTTTTAACGGAATCATAAATACGCCAGTAAGTACCGTTATCCAAGTTGGCTGTTAAATAGCCGTCTTTCGTACGGATGACACGAAGCGTTTCACGAGCAGCATCGCGCCCTTCTGCTTCGTATTTGTCTCGAAGGTATGTAGTTACCTTCTCAATATTTTCCATTAAGCCACGAACATTTGGAAAAATATCATGGTTAATGGCTTGTAGTACATATTGTTTTTCTTCATTTTCATGTGTATGAGTAATTTGATAGGTTTTATTAATTAATCCATTTCCTAAAGGTTGAATATCTACCAATTCCCCTGGTAGTTCGTAATATTCATATGCAACTCGTGCATTATTTAATGGATTTCCTTCTGTTGTCATAACCTTTTCCCCTTTTACCTTCTAACAAAGTCGTATGTGTCTATTGTACCGCTTTCACGCGTAAAAAGGAAGATATACGGCGAAAAAAACATGCAGAAGAACACATCGGTTCCTCTGCATGAATCATTGATAAAATTTTTATCTATTCTCCATAATCGCATCAATCAAGCCATATTCTAAAGCTTCTTGTGCAGTCATGTAGTTATCACGATCTGTATCTTTTTCGATACGAGATAATTTTTGTCCTGTTTGTTTTGCCAAGATTTTATTTAAGCGTTCACGTGTTTTTAAGATTTGACGTGCAGCAATTTCGATTTCAGTTGCTTGCCCTTGTGCTCCGCCTAAAGGTTGGTGAATTAAGATTTCTGCGTTTGGTAATGCAAAACGTTTTCCTTTTGCACCAGCTGTTAATAGGAATGAACCCATTGATGCCGCTAGACCCATCGCGATGGTTTGAACGTCTGCTTTAATGAAATTCATTGTATCGTAGATGGCTAACCCCGCTGTTACACTTCCTCCTGGAGAGTTAATATACATATAAATATCTTTTTCAGGATCTTGTGCATCTAAAAATAATAATTGAGCAATAATCGCATTTGCCATGTCATCATGAATGGGTCCGCTCACCATAATAATACGGTCTTTTAATAAACGTGAATAAATGTCATAAGCACGTTCTCCGCGAGAAGATTGCTCGATAACTGTTGGAATTAAATTCATACTACTTCCTCCAAATCTAATATTTGTTTAAGTCTACTTCAATAGTCAATAAAGGTCAATTTATATGCTTGCTAATTAATGAATCTAAAAATTTTATCCCAAATTTCTTTAGAAAAAATATCAAGTGGATTCTTACCTTCACCAAGGACAGCATATCCAATCATTAAACCAAGAGCAAACAAGATGATGGCAATGACAAGGAAAACTAAGATACGCAATAGTGCAGTAAATAGTAAGTTTCGACTATTCTTTAATTGTTCTTTCATGATTCTTCTGTCCTTTCCTCATCAATCATATGTGCGGTTGGATTCATTACTACTTTCTTCGCACTAAAAATTCTACGGATTGCAGCAAAAATGCCTCTTTCAGATTTAATTCGATTTAATAAAATTCCTGTCCCAATTGCTACGCTTTGAAGTGGGTTTTCTGCAATCATCACTGGAACTTGAAGTTTCTCAGAGAGCATACGGTCAATCCCATTAATCAGAGCTCCTCCACCCGTAACCATCACACCACGTTCGATAATATCTCCAGCTAATTCCGGGGGGGTAGCCTCTAGAACAAGTCTTGCCTCTTCTCCAATGGTATCTAACATTTCTTTTAAACAATGATAGATTTCATTCGTATAGATTGTCACCGTCTTTGGAAGTCCTGTCGTCATATCTCTTCCTTTAACAATCATATCAGATTCATTTTCAACTTCTACTGCACTTCCAAGAGACATCTTAATTGCCTCTGCAGTTCGTTCTCCAATGATTAATTGATACTTATCTTTAATATATTCGGAAATGGCAAAGTCCATATTGTCCCCAGCTAATTTAATCGAGCGACTTGTCACTGTTGAGCCCATCGATAGAACGGCAATATCACTCGTTCCGCCACCGATATCGATGACCATGTTTCCAATTGGAGAAAAGATATCTAAACCTACTCCTACAGCGGCCACTTTTGGTTCTTCCTCTAAATAGATATTTCTACCACCACATTTAATCGCTGCTTGAATAATCGCTTTTTGCTCTACGGTCGTAATATTAGTTGGCGTACAAATTAAAATATCGGGTTTTGAAAACCAGCTGTTTAAGTTTAATTTTTGCATGAATAATTCTAATAATTGTTCAGTAACTGCAATATCCGCAATCACTCCACCCTTTAACGGATGATGAACATTGATTTCTTTGGGAGTACGTCCTACCATTTGATAAGCTCGTTCTCCGACTGCAATCACTTCTCCAGTACGCTCATCTAAAGCAACTAATGAAGGCTCATTTAATATAATCCCGCGCTCTTTCAGAAATACCAAAATATTCGCAGTTCCTAAGTCAATACCAATGTCTCTAAGCATGAAAGTCTCCTCTCTTATAAATATTCCTTTGTTTTAAGTCCATTTTTAATAAGTACAAGGACATAGAAGCCTACTAAAAATGCGGCTGCTAATCCTAAACTATACTGAATAACACCTAAAATTCCATATTTATCGACATTCAAGAAGAAATAAGGGAACGGTCCATCTGGGTTATTTCCAATGGGGATTCGTGTAATTAATGCAATCGCAACAGAAATAATTGCATACCCCAATGGTAAAATTGTCCAAATAAACGGATCCCACCATTTATAGCAATGTCCTTTATCAAATAGTGCCCAGTCTAACAGTGCTCCATAAGGAACAATATAGTGCACTAGAAAATTCTCTATCGTCCAAAATTCTTCAGGAGTTTTTAAAGGAGCTAGCATAAAATGATACACCAGCCCTGTTAGAAGAATCGCAACAGTCATTCCACCTTTTAAGCGAATATCCCACTTACTCCAATGGCCTTCCTTACGGTATTTTAACAGTAAGTAAATTAGAAAAATAACTACTAGTAAATTAGATTGATTGGTGTAATAACGAATAGAATGCCATCCATGGAGAAACATCTCCATTAAGAATCCCACTAAAGCGCATATAGCAATGACCCCTTTAGAAATTAAACTTAGTTTCAAAAATATTTCTTTGTTCATTCCATTCCTCTTTCTAAAGACACTAATTCTCCTTATTATAGCATAAATGCTACAACAGTCGGTATTAATAGCCTAAACAAAAAAGGGCCGGCACTCGCCAACCCTTATTGGTAAACTAGATTAACTTCTTCGATGATTGATTAAATCATGCGGACTCACTACTGGAGTCGCATTCACCCACCGTGCAAAATTACGAAGTGGAATATACAAAATATAATAAATCACGATATTGAGCATTAGCGTCGCCCCTAATCGTTCCACTAAAAACTCGTTCCATCCCATGCTGACAACGCCTCTTAGCGCATATACGAAGTAAACAGATACTTCTGTCAAACTTAAGAAGAACACTAAAGCTAATCCTAATGTAAATGGATTTTGCAAAATATTCGTACGTACTAAACGAATCACTCGCACAATGACTGCAAATATTCCCATATAGATTCCTAGAATTCCCGCGTAATAACTATCTACTAAGAATCCTGCAATCACTGAAAACCAAAACATCGCCTTATGGTCAATCATAAAATTCAGCAATACAACTGCAATGATAATAATCCTTGGCGTTAAACTATAGCCAGAGCGCAGAAATAAAGTTGAAAAATGATTCGTTAATACACCGTCCACTAGGAAAGCTAGAATGAAGACAAACAATACCCAATAAACTCTTCTGGAGTTACGCATTATTGCCCCTCACTTTCGCTTGTACGAATGACTACTGTTACATAACGAACATCATTCGTATCCGCCGCTGGACGAATTTTCACTTCTTTATATAACCCAAAACGATCCATTGCCACTTCTTCAACCGTTCCGATATATAGTGAATTTGGAGAAATTCCTCCTAGACCACTCGTCACTACCTTATCCCCTACTTTAATATCCTGAGTAGCTTGAATTTGGCTCATAACAAGCATATTTGTCTTTTCGTCATATCCGGTAATGGTCCCGTAGATTGGTTCTTTTTCATTTTGAATCATCGCTGCAACACGAACTAAAGTATTATCAGCATTTGATAACAAGGCAATCCGTGCGCTTGTAGGATTCACATCTAAAACTTTTCCTACTAAACCATTATCACTCATTACTGACATTTGAGGTTGGATTCCATCATTTGATCCTTTATTAATCGTAATCACATCACGCCAAGTGTCTGGATTACGCGCAATGACCGTAGCATTCACTAATGTATAATCATTCAGCGTATCTTGCAATTTTAGCGTTTCTTTCATTTTTTGGTTATCACGTTTTAACTCATTCAATTGAACCTCTAATTCATGAATGGTATCGATTTTTTGTTTTAAGGATTGATTTTCTTGATACGTATTTGATAAATCACCCACACTATCAATAAAATCATTAATACTATTTGCTGGATAAGAGACTAATCTTCCAAGAATATTGGTTACATCATTAACACCTTGAGTCACGATATTACTTCCGTAAGTAACGGAATACATGATTAATGCTAATGCAACAATGATTCCGATTACCCAACCAATTAGTTTCTTATTTGAAAAAATTGGATTCACATCATCACTCCTCTATTAAATTTTTCAACGGACTCTATTTTTTCATTAATGATGGGTTCGCTAGAATAGCTCCTGTTCCTAACGCCACACAATCTAGTGGGTCATTGGCAACAAACGCTGGCACTTGCGTTTCCTTCGAAATCATCTCTGCAAGATGACGAAGCATCGCTCCCCCACCTGTCAATACGATTCCATGATCAATAACGTCCGCAGAAATTTCTGGCGGTGTTTGTTCTAACACATCTTTAACGGCATCTAAAATTTGATGAATAATCTCACTCATCGCAATTGCAATTTCTTTAGCGGGAACTTCTACTACTCGTGGAAGACCTGTAACCATATCACGTCCACGAACTTGCATACTGCCTTGCGCTTTTTCGACAGAAGCAGACCCCAATTGAATCTTAAGTTCCTCTGCTGTACGCTCACCAATCAGTAGATTATACGTTTTACGAACATGCTGGATAATAGCTTCATTGAGCTCATCTCCACCTACACGAATCGAACGACTATTCACGATTCCTCCTAAAGAAATCGTTGCTACGTCAGTTGTTCCTCCACCAATATCGACAATCATGCTTCCTGTTGGGTCTGTAATTGGTAAGCCCGCTCCCACTGCTGCTGCAAAAGGTTCTTCCACAACATATGCTTCCTTCGCTCCAGCATATTTAGTAGCATCTAAAACGGCTCTTTTTTCAACGTCTGTGATTCCGCTTGGTACACAAATAATGACCACTGGTTTAAAAAATGAGCGGCCAACAATCGATTGGATGAAATATTTTAACATAGCAGTTGTCGTATTATAGTCTGCAATTACGCCATCTTTCATTGGGCGTAATGCTACGATATTTTCAGGCGTTCTCCCAATCATTTCGAAAGCCGATTTCCCTACTGCGATAATTTCTTCTGTAACGATATTTTTTGCAACAACGGAAGGTTCACGTGTGACAATTCCTTCATCTTCAAGATAAACAATCGTGTTAGCTGTTCCTAAGTCAATTCCGATATTTTGTGCTTTAAAATTAAATGCAACCACACTACTTCCTCCTTCAGTAATTCTTCTACAGACCAGGCTGTAAGAATTCTATTCTAGTATATCAGAATTTGGCACTTTATTCTTGTTTTTTATAGCTTTTTAGAAAACTTTTTTATTTCGTAATATTAAAACGTTTTCTGTAACACTTTAGTGATTTTTCACGGGTAAAAACCTTTCGGTTAAAAAGCTGAAAGGCAACGAGAAGGTACTTCGTAAGTTTTTGAATTGAAAAACTACGAGCACTTTCGGATATCTTCATAGGAATAACAATAGCTATACCGGAACGAGCCCCATGTCTCGTTTCCTATCGAGCTTCAAACTGACTCTAGGAAATGAATTTCCAGAGTCAGTATTTCACATCGATCATGATCGCTATTGTTATTTCTATAGAATCCGAAGGCTCTTCGTTTTTCAACTAGCGAAATGCTATATTTCTCCCATTCCAGCGAAGGGCGCTTATGACAGAAAATTCACCAAAATTTTGAAACGGACTTACAAAATAAAAAAATTTAAGCATAAAAAAATTCTTGAAAGGGGGAACAAAAAAGCAGCTCGGTCAGAGAGCTGCTTCGATAACGAAATTGTTAACATATTCGATAACGGTAAAGAAATTAATGACTAGTAAGAAGATGCCTAAACCAATAATAAAAAATTCCATGATGTTTCTCTTCAAATTTAATTCAAGTGTACTAAAGTTACGTTGGTGCGTCAACTAAACGATCGAACAAAAATACCATATATGGTATTTTTGACCTTACTTTCTATTTTTGCGCACAAAAAAACCACCGGAAAACCGGTGGTATCGTCGTTTAAACTTAAATTATAGTTTAACTACGTTAGCTGCTTGTGGTCCACGAGCGCCTTCTTCAACATCGAATTGAACTGCTTGTCCTTCTTCTAATGTTTTGAATCCTTCAGATTGGATTGCTGAGAAGTGTACGAATACATCGTTTCCACCTTCACGTTCGATAAACCCAAAACCTTTTTCTGAGTTAAACCATTTTACTGTACCTTGTTCCATGAACATTTCCTCCTTGTGCCATAGCACTTGTTATTCATATTCTTGCTAATGGTTCGAAAGGAGTAAAACTTTACACTATTTCTATACCTAACAAAAACACAACTTCAGTATACCATCTAAGAAAACTTTTTACAAGAGGATTTCCGAATTCGGATAGAAATTTTATGAACAAATGAAGTTTTAAGCGTTTTTTCCGAATGCTTTCCTTATTTTTCACGTTTATTTTTCGTGAAATCTAAAGATCTTCATTTTCTGTAATTTTCATTTTTTCAAGAACGTTGAAAATAAATATTCTTTTTTTACAAAACTCCAAATTCTTTCAAAGAAATAAAACGATCTCCGCCCACAACAAAATGATCTAGCAGTTCAATCCCCATCAATTCCCCACAATCCATTAGTCTTTTTGTAAAATCAATATCTGCTTGAGATGGTTCGGGGTTTCCACTCGGATGATTATGTCCAATGATGACACGGGCTGCAGAATATCTCACTGCTTCCCGAAAGATTTCCCTTGGATGAGCAACAGCACTATTTAATCCGCCGATAAAAATCATTTTCTTTTTTATCACTTCATTCTTAGTATTCAAGTAGAGCGCTACAAGATGTTCTTGATAGGCATCTTTTAACTCTTCTACAATCCACTGACCCGCCATTTTAGAAGATGTAATTTTTCCTAGTTTCATCTGAGAAGCTTTGTTTAGTCTGGCTCCTAGTTCAATGGCCGCCTTTAGTTCAATGGCCTTCGTTCTGCCAATCCCATTTATGTGCATGAGTTCGTCCAGACTCGCCATCTTTAACGAATGCAAATCTTCAAAAGTATTCAAAACTACAATGGATAATTGTAATACATTCAAATCTTTAGAACCTGTCCGTAGTAAAATAGCTAATAATTCATGCGTTTCAAGCACTTTAGCGCCATACCGTTCGAGGCGTTCTCGTGGCATGGCGCTTAAAGGCACTTCTAATAATTTTGATTCAATCATTGTGACACTTCCTCTTTGTTTTCTCTACAAAGAGTTACGATGTCTATTCTTCTTTAGGCTTGCGGTTGTTCCACCAATGACGAACTTCGGCGATAAAATACAATGAGCCTGTCACCCATAATTCGCTCTTGTCGTCTGTTGAGCAGGCAAAACGGTTGATGACATCTTCAAAGCTTTCTTCATAGGAAATCTGAGGAGCATCCAAGTACGCTTCGACATCACTTCTTGCAATCGACATGCCTCTAGAAGGATAGAAACTCGTTAAGATGATGTTCACATCAGGAAGAGCTTCCTGCAATCTTAGAAGCATCTGTTGACTATCTTTTCGAGTGAGCGCGCTAAATAACAGCGTCTGTTTCTTGCCAACACGAGCCGTCATATTCTGTATGAGTCGCTCGATGGCTGGTAAATTATGGGCTCCATCAATGATAATAAGTGGTGTGTCTAGCAACACTTCCATACGTCCTGGCCAAGAAACGACAGGGAGGGCTGCCTCAACTAATTTAGTCTGCACACTTCTTCTCGTTGCCTCCATCCATGCTCGAAACGCTCGAATTGCCACGGTCGCATTCTCCTTCTGGAAGGCTCCTTGGAGGGCTAGCTGCTTCAGCGGAATCGTGAATGCTTCGTCTTGATACGAATCTTCTATCAGTGAAAAAGACTCCCCAAAAACCTTCACAGTTGCACCTTGTTCACTAGCAGTCCTACGTATCACATCCATACATTCACGCGTGACTGGTCCGACGACCACTTGCTGCCCAGGCTTAATAATCCCTGCTTTTTGAGCCGTAATTTCTACCAACGTACTTCCGAGTAAGTCTTGATGGTCCAATCCAATCGTCGTGATGACACTGACGAGTGGATGGCCAACATTCGTATTATCCAGCAGACCTCCAATCCCAACTTCAATAATCGCAAGGTCGACGGCTTCCTGTTGAAAGACGACAAACATCATCGCCGTTAAAATCTCAAAATAATTAAAGGGTCCCCACTCTTCGAATAATCGGATCTCCACTTTTCTTACAACTAATGCTGCTTGCCAGAACGGTTCTTCTTCAAGAGGCACTCCGTCTAGCTGAATGCGTTCCCTGATACTGTCCATATGCGGTGAAGTGAATGTCCCTACTCGCAATCCATGTGCTTTTGCAAATGCCGTCACCATCGCTGCAGTGGACCCTTTTCCATTCGTCCCAGCAATATGAATACTCTTCAACCCGCGTTCTGGATTTCCAAGCGCCTCTAGGATAGCCTCCATGCGGTACAATCCATGTTTACGCGGAATACTCTCGCTCTTTTTTAACCACTCTTGAATCATTCACTCACCTCCTTTTTTCCTCATTTATCATAACAGAAAAATGCCTACCGTAACATACAAAAGAGAGCGCATGACACTTCATACGCTCTCCTCACCGTTCAAACGGATTAGATTTTCTTCAATGTTGCGATACGTTCTAACACTGCTTCACGTTGTGCTTGATAGTCCGCACCTTTTGCACGTTCAGCTTCAACAACCGCTGCAGGAGCTTTTGCCACAAATTTCTCGTTCGATAATTTCTTCTCGACACGATCCACTTCTTGTTGCAATTTCTCTGCTTCTTTTTCAAGACGAGCGATTTCGTCTTCGATGTTGATTAACCCTGCTAATGGTAAGTAGATTTCAGCACCTGTGATTACTGAAGTTACCGCATCAGATGGTACTTCAACGTCTTCACCATACACGAATTCTTCTGGATTTGAGAAGCGTGCAATGTAAGATTCGTTTTCTTTCAAGATCGCGTAGTGCGCTGCGTCGCTCACTTTCGCAATGATGTTAATTGGTTTTGATAATGGTGTGTTCATTTCGTTACGAACCGTACGTACTGAACGGATAAAGTCCATTAAGAATTCCATTTCTTCAGCTGCTTTTTCGTCCATTTGTTCTGGGTGAACCGTCGGATAAGTTGCGATTACTAATGATTCCCCAACGTGAGGAACAGATTGCCAGATTTCTTCTGTCACGAAAGGCATAATTGGATGTAATAGACGTAATGTGTTGTCTAATACATATACAAGAATGCTACGTGTTGTTAATTTGGCAGCTTCGTCGTCCCCTGCTAATGTTTCTTTCGACATTTCGATATACCAGTCACAGAAATCATCCCAGATGAAGCGATAAAGGAGACGTCCTGCTTCACCGAATTCGAATTTCTCGAAGAGTTCTGTCACTTTGCCAATTGTTTGATTCAAGCGTGTTAAAATCCATTTATCCGCAAGAGTCTTCTCACCAGTGATATCGACTTGGTCCGCTGTTAAGTCGCCCACGTTCATTAATGCGTAACGGCTTGCGTTCCAAATCTTGTTGATGAAGTTCCACGCAGCATCCATCTTATCTGTTGAGTAACGAACGTCTTGCCCTGGAGCAGAACCGTTTGCTAAGAACCAACGAAGTGCATCGGCACCATATTGCTCGATGACTTCCATTGGGTCAACCCCGTTTCCAAGAGACTTACTCATCTTACGTCCTTGGCTATCACGAATTAATCCGTGGATAAGAACGTTCTTGAATGGACGTTTGCCTGTAAATTCTAACCCTTGGAACATCATACGGCTTACCCAGAAAGTAAGGATGTCGTATCCTGTTACAAGTGTGCTAGTTGGATAATAACGTTTGTAGTCGGCTGCTTCTTCGTCTGGCCAACCCATTGTTGAAAATGGCCATAACGCAGATGAGAACCAAGTATCTAATACGTCTGGATCTTGTGTCCAGTTTTCACTGTCGCTTGGCGCTTCCATGCCTACAAATACTTCGCCTGTTTCTTTATGATACCAAGCTGGAATTTGATGTCCCCACCATAATTGACGTGAAATTACCCAGTCGTGAATGTTTTCCATCCAACGTAAGTACGCATCATTGAAACGTGGTGGGTAGAAGTTTACAGTGTTGTCGCCTTCTGCACGTTGCGCATCGATGGCTTGCTGGGCTAAAGGACCCATTTTTACGAACCATTGTTTTGAAAGACGTGGTTCAACAACGACATCTGTACGTTCTGAGTGACCAACACTGTGTAAATGTTTTTCTATTTTCACAAGAAGGCCAGCTTCTTCTAAATCTTTCACGATAGCTTTACGCGCAGCAAAACGGTCCATGCCTTCGTATTTACCAGCTAACTCATTCATTGTCGCATCATCGTTCATCACGTTAATACGAGGTAAGTTGTGACGGTTCCCTACTTCAAAGTCGTTTGGGTCATGCGCTGGAGTGATTTTTACAACCCCTGTTCCGAAATCTTGCTCAACATATTCGTCAGCGATGATTGGAATTTCGCGGTTCATTAGTGGCAAGATGACTGTTTTACCGATAAGCGCTTGGTAACGTTCGTCGTCTGGGTGAACCGCAACCGCTGTATCTCCAAGAAGTGTTTCTGGACGAGTCGTTGCGATTTCTAGGAATCCACTTCCGTCTGCTAGAGGGTAGTTCATATGATAGAACGCGCCTTCTACGTCTTTATGGATTACTTCGATGTCCGATAATGACGTTTTTGCTTTAGGGTCCCAGTTGATGATGTACTCACCACGGTAGATTAAGCCTTTTTCGTATAAAGTTACGAAGACTTTCTTCACGGCGTCAGATAACCCTTTATCTAATGTGAAACGTTCTCTGCGGTAGTCTACAGAAATTCCCATTTTTGCCCATTGTTCACGGATATGGCTGGCATATTCTTCCTTCCATTCCCATGTTTGTTCAAGGAACTTTTCACGGCCAAGGTCATAACGAGATAAGCCTTCACCTCGTAATTTTTCTTCTACTTTTGCTTGTGTTGCGATACCCGCATGGTCCATCCCTGGTAACCATAAAGTATCGAATCCTTGCATGCGTTTTTGACGGATAATCATGTCTTGTAACGTTACGTCCCAAGCATGTCCTAAGTGTAATTTCCCTGTTACGTTTGGTGGCGGGATAACGATTGAATAAGGTTCGGCGTTTGGATCTTCGTTTGGATGGAAGACGCCTGAATCAACCCACCATTGATATTTACCAGCTTCAACTTCTTGTGGTTGAAACTTAGATGACATTTCTTTAGCCATTTATTTTCCTCCTTGTATCTTGTTTGTGTCCAATAAAAAAATCCTATGAAGACACTCTCCATAGGACGATTAAATTCGTGGTACCACCTAATATTCGCGTAATCATTTATTACGCCTCGATGTTGGTAACGAAGTGTCGTCTCCGTACTCTATTACTTCTTTTCGTAGAGTAAGCTCACAAGCTACCTTCAAATGAATTTGCTAGGAAGTTGCACCAAGTCTTCCCTCTCTCGTAAACAAAGTCATTTTACTCCTCTTGTTCATCGCTCTAATATACAAAATATTCTACCATTATGGCGATGTGCTTGCAACAATATCGCGCTATCTTCTACCTCACATTTCCGCTAGATACGCCTTGGTCTGTATCTTCTGGAATCCACCAATCCAAAAACTCTTTGATGGACCAATCCCAGAAATCCCATTCGTGTCCGCCACTTTTTTCTTTATAGATGACAGGGACACCTTTTTCAAATAGAAAACGACTGAATTCACGACTTTTATCCAGAAGCCAATCCTCGGTTCCACAAGTCATAAATATTTTTAAGTCGGAAGGATTCTCGACTTTTTCTATCTCTTTAAACAATTGATTTCCGTGCGAATCATAATAGTCTTGGTCTTTGAAAATCGATTTAGCGTATCGAGTTGTTAAGAAAAATGGAGAACTACTATCCTCTTCAAAAGGTAATGCATTTTTATAAATCGCGCCCGAAAACGAAGCTATCACGCTAAAGGTGTCTTGATATTTGATGCCGTTTCGAAGCGCCCCGTATCCACCCATCGAAAGCCCGGCAATGCCTAAGTCTTCGCGGTTTCGAGAAACAGGAAACATTCGGCGTGAGATTTCTGGAAGCTCTACTCCGATGAATTCTCCATAGTTCGTATAGTTCCACGGTTGATCCACGTAGAAATGATTCTCCCCCGAAGGCATAATCAGGGCTAGATTCTTCTCTTTTGCGTATCGAAGAATTCGCGTCTGGTTGGTCCAGTCCTGTTCGCTCCCCATAACACCATGCAGAAGAATCAATGCTTTATAGGGACCTTCCGAAAGATACTGATTATTAAAGTCCACTGCATCGCTAGGTAAGTAGACTGACAGCGGGATGGTTCTCATTAAAGTTTTTGAAAAGAATGAAACGTGTAAAAGTGCCATATGAAGCCTCCATTAAATTATTATTTTTTAATATATCGATTCACTACCGTCACTAAGCCAAAGATAAACGTGAATTTAACGACGGATTTTTGCCATGATTCCCATTGCTCAAACCCAAAATGATTCATGATCAAGCCAAAAGCGATGGAAGCGACTATTAGAATCAAAATAGCAGCCCCTCCGCGATTCATCTTCTTGAGCTGTTCTGGATTATCCCGATTCAACCAAGAATAAAAGACGGCACCAACAACTATTGCATTCACAATAAACAGCGCAATATCTTGACGAAATACTAGCTGATAGATTGCATTCGCACCACTGATAATTCCTAAAGCAATAATCCCAATTCCTCTAACTTTTTGACTCGTTTCCAACAACCCCTCTCCCTAAAAACGGATTCCTGAACTTACCTTTATTATACTTCTTTCCCAGCGCTTTTACTATACTCGCTTGCAAAAAAAGAACCTAGCAATACTGCTAGGTTCGGTTGCATCATTGGCCGCTGTAGCCAATTTATATTTTATTCTTCTACCCCTAGTAATAGGTTCACTAGGATGTCCACTGTTACATTACCGAAGTAACGGCGGATGTCGATGGCTTCGAAGGCTGTTGTTAAGTCTTCGCGGTTGTATCCAACTCCCACTAGCGCTTTTTCAACATCGCTGATTTCACCAAGACCGAAGAAGTCTCCGTTAATCTTAATGTCTTTGATTGCATTCTTTTCAACGTTTAAGCTGAACTCGATTTGCCCTGCTGGTGTACGTTTGGATTGTTTGAATTCGAATTTTGGATTTTTTCCGTAGTTCCAATCTGGGTTGTTGAAGTACTTGCTGCGTAATTCTTCTACACGCACCCAGTCTTCATCGGTTAGAACATACTCTTTAATTGTAAATGTATCTTCCACATTGAAGATGTTTTTCAAAAGCACTTCGCGGAATTGTAAGATGTCTAAGTCTTGATATTCAGGCGCTAAGTAAGGTTTGATATTTGTTACGCGTGAACGAACCGACTTGATTCCTTTTGACGCGATTTTCTCTTGTTTTGGACGTAAAATTTGTGGCAAAATGCTCACATCTAGATCCAGCATTAATGTTCCGTGCGCTGTTAAACGACCATTGTTTGAATACATCGCATTTCCAGAGAATTTCTTACCGTCGATGAGAAGGTCGTTACGTCCTTGTAACTCTGCCCCTGTTGCTCCCATTTTATGAAGAGCTTCAATCACTGGTTCTGTGAATTTCCCAAAGTCACGGAAGCTATCACCGTCATCTTCTGTAATGAAGCAGAAGCAAATATTTCCCATATCGTGATACACGGCTCCACCACCTGAGAAACGACGAACCACTTGCACGCCAAGCTTGTCTACACCATCTTGATTGATTTCTTCGATGGTATTTTGGTTTTTCCCGATAATAATCGCATTTTCGTTAATATAAAATAACAAAATCGGTTCATCGAGTTTCTTCTCATTTAACAAGAAATATTCGATAGCTAAGTTTGTGGTTGCATCGTAGATTTCTTTCCCATTTCGTTGATTTTTTACATAAAACATCTAAAAATCCCCTCGCTTTAACTGATAGTTCTAGCGTAATCATACCATAACCGCCCTCCTCACACATAAGAAAGAAGCTTGATTTGACACTGTTTTTACTCCACTCCAACGCGCAATTACCATATATGGTAATTGCAGCCTTTCATAGTCAGTCAACCGGAAATCCCGCATTGATGTTTCCTCGAATTCTTGCGGTTTTATAGTAACTGTAACGTGATTCGCATTGAATGTGAATTACGCGGAGTTGGACCATTCCATACTCCGCGTTTGAAGCTTCAAAGGTGTAAGACCCAGACTTACACCGTTGCAACGTTATAGTTACTATCAAAAATCCGCAAGAAGAATTAGGAAGCATAAAAAACGCACCCTTTCCAGGATGCGCTTGGCTCAATGTTAGTATGCCCATGCAATTAATAAGTAGATGAAGCTTGAACCAAACATATCTGCCAATGCGTGCATAAGGAAGAATAGTAATAGGTTTTTCATCACTTTTTTGTACATGAAATAGTAGAATAATCCATACACGACTCCGATAACCATTGCCCACAACATTCCTTGATACGTATGGAATGAGAATCGAACAAGGGTTGAGAACGCCAAGGCCTTCCACTGATGCTCTTCCTTCACCGATGTCATTAATCCAAGGAAGAAGAACTCTTCGTAGAATCCATTTAACAGCCCATAAGCAATACCATTGGAGATAACGCTAAGAACTTATTGATGATTTCCTGTGGGTTCACGAACGGCACAAGTGCTGGGTCGAAGTAATTGTTTTCGCCGCTCAGCGTGGTTACGACGTCGCCGAACAGTCCGACAATCGTGAATAACAACGGTATCCAGGTGAGAACGGACCAGTGAAAACAGACCTTCAATTGCTTGAAGTCGTAATGACGAATGACTAAGTATAAGAGTGCAATCGCTAGTAAACTCACCTGTAAGGTAAAGTTACTCGAATACGCTGCCCCGTCGCTATAGGACGTTTCGGTCTCCGTATACTGCTGGGCCACTTCCGTTACTGGCTGTAAACTCTGTAGAAATTGTTGTGTGGATCGAATGATAAACTCCCCGAACATGATGATCGTCACGATGAGGATGTCAAACCACTTTAAAGTTTTTAATGGTTCTTTAGGTCTGATTTTAGTTAAAACAGTCATGATTGGTTCCCTCTTTTCCTTATTGTATCAAAACACTGTTCTATTGAAAGAAAACCACTTCTTTCTTTTGGCGTCTTCCTTAATAAGAGAGTACTCCTTAAAACTAAAATGAACCTAAAATTAAAAAGATATCTACAAAAAAAGTGACTCCTAATAAGAAGTCACTGACTAATTTTCTAAAAGAAGCGTCTCGGTATTTCGATGAACAAGATTACAAGAAGTCCATTATAAAGGCTGTGTAATAAAATTGCGTCAAACAAACTTCTTCTTCGTTCATACACAAGAAAAAGAACAATAGAACCAATAAGATAAGCTAAAAATTGTATCCAATTATGGATATAATCCGGCAAATGAATAGCTGCAAATAGAATTGATACAATGGACATTCTAACAAAAGCATTCACTTTTCCTCGAAGCAAATTATTCAGAAAACCTCTAAAAAGAAATTCTTCTACAAAAGGTGCAATAAACACAAATCTTAGTGCCTCTAAAGCAAAAATAAATTTATCTGTTATAAGTGGTAGATACGCCCTAAAGAAAAAATCAACTAGTTTTGATCGACCTGTCCCGTATGCCATTGAACTCCACAAATTATAAAACAAATAGCTAGAAAATCTGAGAGTAATATACGTTACAAAAACAAAAATTAAATCCATCAGTTGAATCTTTCTTTTTACTGTTGGCTTAAATAATTTTGTGTGTACTTTGTACATACAAAATACCGAAATACCAACGCAAATAATCGTAACAATTAACTCCCACATATCCGCTTGACGACCTAGATTCCACAAATTCATTTTGAATACAAATTCAATTCCCCCGTATATGACAATATTCACTACAAAAAAGAATAGAACCCAAAGCGGTTTTTTCAATCGAGCACCCATTTACTTCTACCTCACATGTTTTTTCCTTATATTACCGTTTTATAGCAGACACTGTCAATATGAGATTCCAAAAAAACAGACTAGCGTTTTACTAGTCTGCTCTCATTCATTATTTCTGACGGATGGTAAATCCTTTGTCAGATTTCTTTTTGTTGTTACGGCGGCGAGAATCTTTCCCTTTATATCCGCGTGTATATTCGTCTTCTAAGCCACGGCCACGACGGTCTTCTTTACGCTTGAAGCTTCCTTTTCCGTTACGTCCGCGGTTGTCTTTACGGTCATTACGGTTGTAGTTTCCACGGTTGTTGCCACGTTTGCGGCTTGGCAATGGACGTTCTGGCGTGATTTTAACTGGAATTTCAGTTGGATCTTTAATCATGCTCTTAAGTAATAGAGCTGCCAATTCTTCTGGTTCGTACTCGTCTAATAAGTAAGAGACCGCTTCTTTGAAACGTCTTGGTTCCACAGTTTTCATCATTTCGTCAATAGACTCGATGGCTGTTTTTGTTTGTCCTTCCAAGGCTTCTGTTTGCGTTGGTGGACGAAGGCTTGTCATACGTTTGCGTGTTAATTCTTCAATCACACGTAAGTAATCCATTTCGTTTGGTGTCACGAATGTTACAGACATTCCTTCTTGACCCGCACGGCCTGTACGCCCAATACGGTGTACATAGCTTTCTGGGTCTTGTGGGATATCGTAGTTATATACGTGCGTTACGCCTGAGATATCTAGTCCACGTGCCGCAACGTCTGTAGCGACTAAGATGTCTAAATGGTTGTTCTTGAAGTCACGAAGAACGCTCATACGTTTTTGTTGGCTTAAGTCACCGTGGATTCCTTCTGCACGGTAGCCACGCATTTCAAGTCCGCGTGCTAATTCGTCTACACGGCGTTTTGTACGTCCAAATACGATGGTTAATTCAGGCGTTTGAACGTCTAATAAACGTGTCATAATGTCGAATTTCTCGTAGTCTTTACATTTTACGAAATATTGATCGATTAATGTCGCTGTCATCTCATTTGATTTGATACGAACATGTTCTGGATCTTTCATAAATTGAACACCGATACGTTTAATATCATCTGGCATTGTTGCAGAGAATAAAAGCGTTTGGCGGTTTTCTGGAACTTGTTTGATAATCGATTCGATATCTTCCAAGAATCCCATGTTTAACATTTCATCCGCTTCGTCTAAGACAAGTGTTTCCACTGTCGCAAGCTTCAATGTACGGCGTGAAATGTGGTCTAATAAACGACCTGGTGTTCCCACAACGATTTGTGGATTCTCTTTTAATTGGCGAATTTGACGGTTAATGTCCGCTCCACCGTAAACAGCTTGTACACGAATTTTTTTGTCACGTCCGAGACGGAACAATTCTTCTTGTGTTTGAATCGCAAGTTCACGAGTTGGTGCGATGACAAGTCCTTGTACGCCTTTTTTACTTGGGTCGATTTTTTGAAGCATTGGTAAACCAAATGCAGCTGTTTTACCAGTCCCTGTTTGCGCTTGTCCAATGACATCTAAGCCTGTTAAGGCCTTTGGGATGGTTTGTGCTTGAATGGGAGTTGCTTCTTCAAACCCCATTTTTTCGATAGATTCTAGTAAGGCAGAATCCAATCCTAATTCATTAAATTTCATATTTTCCTCCTTGGATACTTCGGTGAGAAGCACACGAGGGATTTCCCTTCATAACAAAAGTCTGGAGCTTTTCGTAAGAGCACCAGACTTCTACAATCGTTTAAATTTCAAACTATCTATTATAAATGTGTGTACATTTCTCAACTCAGCGAATAGTATAGCACGCATCCAGCAAGAATGCAAAGAATACAGACCACCGACTCCTGCTTTTTATTCTTTGAAAATGCTTAAGGAATAAGAATTTACGGGCTCCAAATCCTTGCGGATTTTTCAATAATAGCTGTAATGGGGCAACGGTTCGAGCCTTTCGTCTCTCACCTTTAAAGCCTCAAAGCTGGAGGTTGAAATAAATTTCTAACTCCAGCTAATTCGCATTTAATGCGATTCCCCATTACTGCTACTATTGAATCCGCTAGATTTTCCGCCCGTATTCACAGCGCATTGACAACCTATAAAAAGCGGTAGAAGGGGGGAGGTTTGCTTCTTGTGGTGCGGTTAAGAAATGGGGACACTTTATAATGGATCATTCTCCATGAGGGGGCAAAAAAAGCGAGGGACGTTTGTGCGTCTCTCGCTTTACGTTACATTTTTTATTCTGCTTTTAAGGCGTCGACAACGGCGAGTAAGCCTGTGCCGTTGCTTGATTTGATGAGGACTTGGTCGCCTTCTTTGAGGTGGGCTTTTAAATCAGCAATCAACGCTTCTTTGTCCATGTAATGGTGAAGGGCTGCTGAATCGAACTGGCCTTTCAACGCATCATAGAGTGCTTCCATTTCTTCACCGTACAAGTACACAAGTGCGACTTCGCTTGGAGAAATGACTTCTGAGATGCTGGCATGCAATTCTTTCGAATATTCCCCTAGTTCGCGGATGTCCCCAAGAACGAGGACGCGGCGGCCTGCTGCTTCGACTGACACGAATGATTGAATGACCGATTTCATCGCGATTGGGCTGGCGTTGTAAGCATCGTTTAAGATGGCTATTCCGTTTTGTCCTTTCACCCATTGCGTACGGTTCTTCGTCAATTCGAAGTTCGCTAAGGCTGACACGATATCTGAAAGTGGAACGTCCAATGTGCGTGCAATTTCAATGGCTAAAAGTGCGTTTGAAACATTGTACGCGCCAAGAACTGGTAAAGTTACCGCCACAGTTTCAGTTGGTGTCACTAATTCAAACGCGGTGTGGTCTGAATACAGTTCGACATTTCTGGCTGATAGTTCCTTGCTTTCTTCGCCGACAGTAACGATTTTGAAGTTTGCTGGTTTTTCAGCTTGTTCGATTCCTGCTGTAATTAAATCTTCATGCGCTGGATAAATAAAAGTTCCATTTTCTTGTAGTCCAGAAAGGATTTCAAGTTTGGCTTTGGCAATGCCTTCCTTGCTTCCGAGTTGTTCCATATGCGATTCACCAATTAGCGTAATCGCAACAACTTCTGGGCGTGCTAATTTTGATAAGAACTCGATTTCGTGGAAATCACTCATTCCCATCTCTAAGACAAGTGCTTGCGTAGATTCGGGCATATCTAAAATCGTTTGTGGTAAGCCGATATCGTTATTGAAGTTTCCTTGTGTTTTATAGACACGGTAGCGTGCGCCAAGAGCGGCTGCTGTCATATCTTTTGTCGTAGTTTTGCCAGAACTTCCTGTAATTCCAACAACCCGAGGAGATACTTTTTCTAAGTACCATTTCGCTAATTTTTGAAATGCTTCAAGTGGGTCATCTACCCAAATGGCGCAGATTCCCTCTGGTGGTGTAAGATCTTTTCTTCCCCATAACACGGCTGTTGCGCCTGCTTGAATCGCTTGCTCAATATAATCATGTCCGTCCGTTTGTCCTTTTAGAGGAACAAATAGACTATTCGGACCTAATTTTCTAGTATCAAAGGCTACTGACTCAATTATTTCGAATCGATGTGCCGATTGATAATCGATCGCGCCAACTGCTTTCGTGATTTCGGCAACTGTTCCAATACTCATCGTTCTTCTCCTTACTCTGCATGACGATCGTTATAGCGTTTAAGGGCTAAACGAATCAATTCTTCCACTAAATCTTTATAAGAAATACCCATTGCTTCCCATAATTTTGGATACATACTAAATTGTGTGAATCCAGGCATTGTGTTCACTTCATTAATGAATACTTCTTGTGTTTCAGTAAGGAAGAAATCACAACGGGTTAATCCACTACCATCAATCGCACGGAAGGCAGTTTCGGCATACTCACGAATTTTCGCAGAAACTTCCTCAGGAATTGCCGCTGGAATTTGAAGTGTTGTTGTATTGTTGATGTATTTTTCATTATAATCGTAGAATCCTGCTTGTTTGACCACTTCTCCAACAACTGAAGTATTCACTTCATCGTTTCCAAGAACCGCTACTTCGACTTCGCGGGCATCAATTCCTTGCTCTACAACAATACGGCGGTCGTATTTGAGAGCTTCCTCAATCGCAGTGGTTAATTCTTCACGGTTCGTTGCTTTTGAAATCCCTACGCTTGATCCCATGTTAGCAGGCTTCACAAACACTGGGTAACGCAACGTTCCTTCAATACGATTGTAAATAGCCTCAGGAGATTTTTTGAAATCTGCCTTTACAAAAGGAACAAATGGCACTTGTGGAATTCCTGCTTGTTGGAAGAGGTGCTTACTAGCAATTTTATCCATTCCATTGGCACTTGCTAAAACGCCACATCCCACATAAGGTAAATCTAGAATTTCAAATAGTCCTTGAATGGTCCCGTCTTCTCCGTTTGGTCCATGTAAAATCGGGAAGACTACTGTATCTGGTCCAGCAATATCACTTGGTTGAATGCGAACTCCTGTGGATACTTCCCCTTCAACCGTTGCAAAACGAGCTTCCAGCCCTTCTGTTAAACGAAGTGCTTGATCAAAGGCAACTGGAGCCTTTAATGCTTCCCCTTTTAACCAAGTTCCTTCTTTTGTAATATACACGGGCTCTACATCGTAATATTCAAAATAAATCTCTTTAATAATTGATCCTGCCGTTAAGATTGAAATATCATGCTCGGCACTTTTTCCGCCATAAATGACAACAACTTTCATATGAATCCTCCAAACTATTCGCTTCCAGCGAACGACCAATCTATGTGGTCCATGTCTGTTATTTTAGATAATAACCTTGCACGTTACAGTATAACAAAACGGTGGAAGCCTTACAAGTTCAGACAGAACCAACCAAAAAACACTTCCCAAAGATTCTCTTTGAAAAGTGTTTTAAATAGCATCCGTCATTGGTAATTTTGCTGAAATTTTCCAATTTTGATACGTTTCGTTATACGTTAATTGTCCAATGCGCACGTTTTGTGTCACTGCTTTATTTGTATAATGGTAACGATCTTCCGTTAAGAAAATCGGTATTTCATAAATATCCTCTTGCTTCTTCACTTGATCAAATGCCAAACTGATTCCTTCGCGGTAGAGAGGCATCATTTCTTTTAAAGCTTCAATCGAAATCGCTTCTGCTTCTTTTTCAGAACCAAAAAAGAAAAACTTCGGTGATTGATTTAAAATATCCGTCATCTCAATTTGTACTTGTCTTGATAAAAGCGGTAAAAACTGTTCGATTTTTCGATAATACACTTTAGAATATTCATTATCCAAACATAGGTAAATAAAATTATTTTGTAATTTATAGAAAAACGGTGAGTGTAAATGTGTTTTCGCATGAGAGATGTAGAGTAAATCAGCAATCTCTTGCGGTGTAAGTTGATGAACGAATTCAATAGAGTCAAAATCCACCCAGTTTGATGGAGCTTCTTTTCCTTCTGCTACACCTTGAAGATATTCCAACACATTTTTGCGTCCTTTAATCCACATAAATCCAGTATAAGAATCATGAGTGGCAAGATTAGATTTCCCATTCAAAAGGAGGATATTTTGAGGGATTTCAGACTGTGGTAAGGCAGACAAATGGAACGCGATCGATTTCGCCAACACATGGTTCGATACGCTATCATAATGGATATACAATTGTTTTGCCACAGACTCCCACCTCCTAAGTTTTATAATCTCCATTATAAATGATTTTCAAACTATAAAACATATAAATTAGATTACATTTTACAAATGAACCGTTTTCTTTTGTAACAATTTAGCAACATTCTAAAGTAGATTTTCCACCCATTATACACAAAAAGAGTCGAAGTGACTTCTTCAACTCTCTTTCTTTCCTTCTATAAGAGTATCCATTCTTAACAGTTAACTTTCTGAGTAATCTTTTTCACAGCAATATCTATCCTTTCAATCACTTCCCAATAATCTGTTGGGAAGCCCTTTAATTCAACAATATCCACAGGATCAAAATGCTACACTAAATGACGAATCACTTGGTGATGAAGAAAAACAAGAGCTTTAAAGTCCTCTAGTGAAATAGATTCCAACCCTTCAATATACGCACATAATTGTTCATAAGATTCTTCGTGAAAGAGACTTTCTTCATGTAGATAATATAAGAACGTTCCCTCTTCCAGTAATACATTTTTTCTAATACACGACATCCACTTAACCTCTTTTCGTATCGCTAAAAAGTTCCACTTTCTGAAAACAAAAAGACTGAGGAAGCCCCCAGTCTAATTTCTACATTTTTTCTAAACGTTTAATACGGTTTTCCGTTGAAGGGTGGGTTGCAAAAAGCGAATCGCCACTTTCTCCAAACGGATTCGAAATGTATAATGTTGCACTTTGTTTATTCGCTTCCGTCATTGGCGGCGCTTCAGAAATCTTTCTTAGGGCAGAAATAAGTCCATAAGGATTTCTTGTAAATTCGACTGCTGTTGCATCCGCTAAATATTCACGGTTTCTGGATAATGCGAGTTGTAAAATCGTCGACATAAATGGTCCAAGAATCATTGCAATCAAACCGATGACCATGAAAATGGCATTTGCGCCACCATCGTTATCATCATCTCGGTCTCTTCCTCCGCCACCCCAGAGCATCATTCGACTACCAAATTGAACCAGTAGTGCTATGACTGCTCCAAGCGCAATAGCGATGGTTTGTAAACGAACATCATAGTTACGAATATGCCCAAATTCATGAGCAATAACGCCTTCCAATTCCTCACGATTTAATCGTTCAAGTAACCCTGTTGTCACTGCTACTGCTGCTGTTTGAGGCGAACTTCCTGTTGCAAAAGCATTCGGAGATTCATCTTGAATAATAAACACTCGAGGCATTGGAACTTGAGCAACCATCGACATATCTGTCACAATATTCCATAACATTGGCGCTTGATTCTTATCCGTGATTTCTCGGGCATGATTTAACTGCATCACTACATTTGTCGCATTTGAAATCATCATCAATGAATAAATTCCACCAATTACTACAGCAAGGATTACTCCAGCTGTTGCATTATTTAATGTGAAATACCCAATACCGATTCCTACCGCGATGAAGAGCACCATATATAAAGCAATCACAACAATTGTTCTTCTTTTATTAGAAGCAATTTGCTGATGTAACATATCAGTACTCCTTCCTTCAGATTAACGATTGATTAGAATTTAACTTCAGGAACTTTACGAGCTTCTACTGGAGTTTCTAACAATTCTTCTTTTGTAAATCCACCAAATCCAGCAACAATGTTTGTTGGAATAGATTCAACAGTAATATTGTATTTCGCAACACTTGAATTGTACAATTGGCGAGAATAAGAAATTTTGTTTTCTGTATTTGTCAATTCTTCTTGTAAGTTTAAGAAATTTGTGTTGGCTTTTAAATCTGGATAGCTTTCCGCTAAAGCAAAAACCGTTTTTAAAGCACCTGATAATTGGTTAGATGCATCCATTTTTTCTTGTGGTGAAACATCATTTCCCATGCCAGCGATTTGGTTTCTCATCGCGATAACTTGAGATAATGTTTCTTGTTCGTGTTTTGCATATCCTTTTACCGTTTCAACAAGGTTTGGAATTAAGTCATTACGACGTTGCAATTGAACATCGATTTGTGCCCAAGCTTCCTTCACCCAGTTTTTTTGTTGTACAAGGCTGTTGTAAGCGAAAACGCCCCAAATAACTAGCACAACTACAATTCCTAAAATAGTATATACTATTGACATAATGTCACGCTCCTTTAATTTAAGTACCCCTATTGTACCATATTTTCAAATTTACGTGTAAAATAGAAGATAAATATATTATATCAGATTACAAGGCTGTGTACATCCTCCTCAGGTCAAAATGAACAGCCTAAAGGAGATTTATGATTCAAAACCACTTTTTATCCCCCATCCAACAGGATATCCCTGAAGAGTATCCTTTGTCTATTCCTAAAACATATATCGATTTTATTCGCGAAAATGGAGCAGGATATTTCAAAAACACTAAAATTTATACAAGCGAGCCTACTCGATTTGGGATTGATTATGCTTTATGTAATGGAATTTGCGGTTTTACTTCGGGCGATTTTTTCCCTAGTATCTTTTGCGAAGAATGGCAAAGTGAACAGACTTCCCTGCCTGAGTATTTGATTGTTTTCTTCCAGGATGGCCCTGTCTATTATTGTTTTGATGTCCAAAAAGGCCCCGATTCAGAACCGAGTATTCGTTTAGTGGATACGGAAATGGATCAATGGCTCACCTTAGCGGAGAACTTCACTTCTTTTCTAGAGCAATTACACTCAACAACCGAAGAAATTTCTTACGATTCAAAAGATTGGATTTCTATTCATACTTTAAATCAACATATGGGACAAAGAAACATCCCCTATCAAGAAGATCTACTAGAAATTCTGCAAGATACCACTCCCCAGCTATTTCTTCGTTGGATAGCATACCTCTTGGAATATGCTAAAAATGAAAAGGAACGAAACATTGCTCTGGAGAGATTTCAGTTTGTTCAATCGTATCTCTCCTTACAATTCTCTTCGTATCCAGAGTATCAAATCTGTTGCCAATACAGCCAACCAGAATCATAAAAAGGCTTTAGAACAGTGTTCTAAAGCCTTTTCGATTACATATTCAATGTTGTAAATGAGTAAGGAACTAACTCCTCTAATTTTAATTCAAGGATATCTCCTTTTCCATTCAATAGAAATACTGGAGTTTCTGGTCCACAGAACTCAACCATGACTTGACGGCAAATATTACAAGGAGGTAGGAATCCTTCTGTCTTTCCTGCAACCGCAATAGCTGCAATATCTCCTTGGCGGTAGCCTTGAGAAGCTCCATAAAAAATGGCACTGCGTTCCGCACAGTTTGTCACACCAAACGATACATTCTCCACATTCGCTCCTGTAATCACGCGTCCATCCTTGTATAAAACAGCCGCACCTACAGGAAATTTTGAATAAGGACAGTAGGCATTTTTTAATACTTCTTTTGCTTGCTCCATAAGAGCTACTTTATCAATCGTCATTTGTCGAACTCCTTTTTATTGTTGTATTCCTATTATACAGATTTTAATAATAGTTTCAATACTCAAAAATTTAAATTTCCTACCAGAGTCCTAGGTTATTCCCCTTTAACTGTGGTACACTAGGTTCATTAGTGAAAGGAGCTAAACGATGCTACAGTTACAACATATTTCAAAAGTTTATCATACAGCTAATCAAGAGTTTCACGCGTTGAAGGATATCTCGATTCGCTTCCGTGAAAATGAGTTTGTCTCCATTCTCGGGCAATCGGGTTCTGGGAAAACCACCCTATTAAATATCATCGGTGGACTCGATCAATACACATCTGGTGATTTACTCATCCAAGGAAAATCAACAAAGCAATTTAAAGACCGAGATTGGGATAGCTACAGAAACCACACAATCGGATTCGTCTTCCAATCGTATAATCTCATCGGCCACCAAACGGCACTCTCGAACGTCGAGATTGCGATGACGATCTCTGGTGTTTCAAAAGCAGAACGCAAAAAACGTGCCATCGAAGCGCTCGAACGAGTTGGTCTAAAAGATCATTTATATAAGAAACCAAGTCAGATGTCTGGGGGACAAATGCAGCGAATCGCGATTGCGCGTGCCCTTGTGAATAATCCAAAAGTCGTTTTAGCTGACGAACCTACAGGAGCGCTCGATTCTGAGACTTCCCTTCAAATCATGGAGTTATTAAAAGACATTGCCAAGGAACGTCTGGTTATTATGGTGACGCATAATCCACAACTTGCTGAAAAATATTCTACTCGAATTGTACAAGTGTTGGATGGCAGTATCTTGAGCGACTCAGATCCGTATAATCCAACAGAGGAGATAACACAAGGCGATATTCAGTTCACCAAGACGAAGATGAGCTTTATTACGGCATTGGCCCTTTCGTTTAATAACTTATTGACGAAGAAAGGCCGTACCTTCCTGACTGCCTTTGCTGGTTCTATCGGGATTATCGGGATTGCTCTTATCCTGGCCCTCTCAAACGGTGTGAGCGACTACGTGAAGAAGGTGCAAGAAGATACCCTCGTCTCTCTTCCACTGACGATTAGCGAGCAGAACCAAAGCAATCTGCTAGCGACCTCTCCGGATTTAAGCAATAAGCCTTATAAAGACAATAACGAGCTCGGTGTCAATACGGTGTTGACGAATTTATTGAAAAAACAAATTGGGAAAAACGACATCGCGTCCTTCAAGGCATACTTGGACGAACACGCATCTGAAGTCGCAAAATTGGCAAAAGACATTCGTTACCAATACAATTTACAACCTTACATTTACGCGAGCGATACTTCCAACGGTCCAAAAAGTATCCTTCCTTCCACTCTTGCAGATGAAGTAGAAATTTCTAACCAAACAATGAAAGGCTACTTGCATAATATTGACTATTGGAGTGAACTTTCAAGTGATACGACCATGTTAGAAAGTCAGTACGATGTTTTGGAAGGACGTTTACCAACAGATAAATCAGAAATCGTTTTGATTGCTGACGAAGATAATCAAATTAGTGACTTACTTCTTTATAGCTTGCGTCTAAAAGATTCAAGTGAATTAAATGACCAGAAAAAACTAGATGCACTCTCTTCTCAAACGTATCAGTATAGTGATTTCATCGGAAAAACATTCAAAGCCGTTGTCAACACGAACCGATTCGTTAAGGAGAACAACCAATGGATTAATAAAATTGACGACAAATCGTATATGAAGACACAAATTGAGAATGGCCTTGAGCTTAAAATCGTCGGTGTTCTTCGTCAAAAAGAAGGAACAAGATCTAGTGTGAACTCTCCTTCTGGCGGTGTGGCTTATACAAGCGCCCTTATCGATTACACTTCTGAACAAATTCAAAATAGTGACATCGTGAAGGAACAAGAAGCCAACCCAACCATCAATGTATTTACTGGAAAAGAATTTGCTAAAGATCCAAAACCATTCAATTCTGCTGATTTAACCGAAGAAGAAAAAATTCAATTGGCAAAAATGACGCCTGAACAACAAGCGCAATACGTCCAACAATACAACGACAACTTGGCTACCACTTACGAGGAAAACCTCGCAAAATTGGGTGTCATCGACAAATCCAAACCAGCTGCCATCGAGTTCTACACATCTTCGTTCCAACAAAAACAAGAATTGAAGGACTTCATCAACGCCTATAACACGGCGAAAAAAGACGCCGGCGAAGATGACAAAGTGCTCGCCTACTCCGACGATATTCAAACCATCATGTCATCCATTACGACAATGGTGGGCGTGATTACAACCGTTCTCGTTGGTTTCGTAGCTATCTCACTTATTGTCTCCTCGATTATGATTGCGATTATCACGTACATCTCGGTTCTCGAACGTACAAAAGAAATCGGAATCCTACGTGCAATGGGGGCTTCGAAGAAAGACATCCGTCGCATCTTCACGGCAGAAACAGCCATCGAAGGATTTATCTCCGGGGTGCTCGGTATCGCCATTACGCTCCTTGCAACTTTCCCTATTAATGCGATTGTTGCACAAACAACTAAGGTAGAAGGCGTTGCACAATTACCATGGGATGCCGCTCTTATCCTAATTCTCATTTCTATCGTTCTTACAGTATTAGCTGGTCTCATCCCTTCACGCATTGCAGCGAAGAAAGATCCAGTCGAATCGCTCCGCAGCGAATAACCATTAAAATTTAAAAAGGTGGATAAAGGCCCAGCCTTTACCCACCTTTTTATTGCCTACATTTCCAAAATTAACATATATGTTAATTAACAAATATGTTAATTTCAGAAAGCCGCCCCAGCACTCCTAGCCCTAAAAAGCACAAGACAACTCGACTTTTCACAACCAATTGAGCTAGCACTAGGATTCACAGAATACTTTGCCTAATCAAAAAAAACAAAAATCCTCTGGACTCTATAGTGGGAACAGTAAAGAGGTGCAAGAAATGTGAATTACCGAGGGTTCGTGATTTATCACTTACCCTCGGTTTGAAGCTTGCTAGGAATTGAGACTTCGGCTCAATCCGGTGCCTTTACTGTCACCACTATGAAGATGTCCAGAGGACTTATTTTGTTTTTTTACAAGATTAGGCTAAAGAACCCATTGGATCCCAAGGCGCTAATACAATTGGTTCGCTGTTGAAGGCGTCGAGTTGCTCTTTTGTAAGCAAATCTTTTCTGATAACGATCTGGTACGTAAACTCATCCATCCACGCATCGCTCATCATCCAGAACCCTTCAACCCCAGATTCTTCACCCCAACTGTTTTCCACTTTCCAGCGGTTTGGTTTGCCATCGACAAGGTTCACCCCTGTTAATACCATCGCGTGTGTCATTAAGCTATCGCCGTATTCAAGACGTTCGCCTTTTGTGAGTGAATAGTCAATACCTGTTAATCCTTTAAGGTCGAAGTTATTGAGCGCAAGACGACCATTTCCACGATTTGAAGATTGACCGACATCGCAACCGAACCAAACTGACTCGCCTTGTTCTAATTGGCGAATCGCTAATTCTTTGAAGGTTGCCATATCTAAGTTCAAGTAACGAACTCGGTTCCCAACGACATTTCCAAGCATTTCAACAGTGTATGAACGGTTGAATGGTTTGTCCGCGGTTGGTGAATTGATGATAGACACGTAATCGTCCAAGTTCAAGCCCACGAATTGTTCGAAGAAGCTTTGTGGGGTCAAATTCAAATGACGGTGGAATTCCTTGTCTTTATCACGATATTCGAAATCGAATGTTTCTGGCGGAGTTCCGAGAGTCACGCTTAGTAAGTCGTACACTTCTTGCATTAATTGTTTACGTGTTTCGTTGATTTCCTCTTCGCTAGCACCTCTTGCCACTAAGTCACGGAGCACTTTTGCGTCTTGGCGAAGTTTTTTATTTAAATATTTGTTCAAATCGCTTGAAGCCGAGCTTGAAAAACTTTCAGGCATCACACTCTTTGGCACAACTCCATATTTTTTGAAGATAGACACAATCATATCCCATTGCCCACCGTCTTGTTGAGGCGTTTGTAAAAGAAAGGCTACATTGCGGCTTGTCACAGGTTCGCCAGCAGTTTTTAAAATATTTTCATGGAAATAATTGGCCTTTTCGTATTTATCCCAAAAGAAAGTATAACTTTGTGAGAGTTCAAATTCTTCGAGCTTGAAGTTATTAAAGAGTCTGTGGCGGAATGTATTCAGCGCCGCAAACATCCAGCAACGACCAGAAGCCTTTTGGTTGGCTACTTTTCCGTGTTCCAAATCAATCGAATACACCGGCTGATTTTCCACAACAGACGCAACCGTCTCACTAGATCCTTTCAAGCCATTCTTCACCGCAGCATTTTGCGCCACAATACGCTCTGGCTTACTTTGAAAACTTTCTTTATATTGTTTCGTCAATTCCTTCGTTAACGTAAACATCACTTCATCTCCTTTAACCTTAATATTATTATCGTACTCCTCCTAATAAACGGATGCAATACGATTTAATAAAAAAGCAACAATATCCTTTATATTTTGTTTCCATCAAAAAAGACGGTATCTCTACCGCCTTTTTCTAATATCCTCTTATTTAGTAAAATCAGCCATATTGATTGGAATGGACCTTCCGTCTGGCAGACGTAATTCCACGGTGCCATCCATATTAAAGACTAAACTATCTAATCCTACCCCATAACCAGCAGCAAACTTAGCAAGTTTTTCTTGGACAGGGTCCACTGCAGGCTCGTCATTCTCTCCTGAATCTAAACTAGGCTCACTTCCTTCATTTTCATGAGGCTTGGGAGTTGATGGAGTTTCAGATTGGGATGGCGAAGTGCTTGGCTTAGAAGTTGAGTCTGAAGGTTTCTCTTCTTTCGTTGTTCCCTTTTGTTCTTCTGAAGTACTTTGCGGCGCCTCTTCTGGTTGTTTTTCTTTTTCTCCTTGTCCCTTTTCCCCTGTATTTGCTGTGGATGGTTCTGTTTTTTCTGCATCTTTTTGCGCATGCTCTTGGAATTGTTTGAGCACTCCCGGTTCTTCCGTCTTTTGTTTTGGATCTAAGACTGGAACTTCAACCACATAATATGATTCATTTTCTTCGTAAGGGTTCGCCATAAAAGTCACTCGAATGACATTCCCCGGAGTAGAAGTGACTCCTTTATAGGCTTCAGGAATCGGCAACTGAATTTCCCCTACTTTATAGTTATTTTCCAAGTATGGTGTTCCGTGGAACTCATCAAACACACGGACCAATGCTTCTGTTCCTCCCGGAATCTTATACTGTGGTTTCAATCTGAGATGAGTGTCCCCGGCATAAAACGGATAGAAAATAGTATGACTAGCCATTTCATAAGCAAGAGATGCAGTCACTGTGAACGTTCCTTCATAATGAACTTCTGGATAATCTTTTGAAGTGATACTATATTTAAACGTCTCTCCTGGCAGATACGATTTGAGAAGTTCAAAATTGGCAATATTTCCAACTCCATCTCCAAACACTCGCCCAGATAGTTTCTCTAATTGATGACCGTCTGGAGTTGTGAGTTTTACAATCATATTCGTCCCTAATTTTTCATCGATTCCCGGAGCAAATGTGAATGAAACACGCTTTTGCCCATTGGCCAAAGTAAAGGCCTGATTATTAAAAGTGCTTGCTTTCAAGAGCGCAATTGCTTCTTCTAATTCCGCGCCAGAATACACTTTATTATTCCGTTTTTTGGTTACTCCATCTTCTGGTTTAGAGGTTTCATAATCATGATGAGAATGCCCTCCACTAAACGGTTTGCTCTCATCAATCGGTTCTGCATGATGATGATCTCCATGAGGATAAATAATGGAATTTTTTTCCTTATCGACTACAATCTGGTCTCGTTTAACTCCATATTCTTTCATAATTCGAGCAATTTTTTCCTCGATTTTCTTCGCTAATTCTTTTTCCTCTTTATTCTCCTGAGTCGTATTTTCTGAAGGAGTCGGTTCCTGCGTAGTATTTGGTTCATTGTTATCGGGGGCTTCCTCAACCTTTCGACCATAATACCGCGCTCTGGCTTCTTCTAGGTTTTCTTTAGGAATCAAATATTCCCATTGACTATTTACGAGTTGTTCATATGGAATTACATGAACATCTTTTAAACTACCATTATGAGCTACTAATAAATACTTGCTTGTTTTTCCAATAATATGATTTCCATCAAATAAAAATCCATCGCTCGTAGGATAATGAATTCCTGGAAATTGTTTTTCACCTGAAGAATTATTAGAGGTAGGATTCTCCTCTCTCGAAGTAGAAGGAGGTGTTGACAATAATGCCCCCGTTGTTCCTCCAAAATTGGATTGAGCTAAGCCTGGTGAAGATAACGAGTGTGCGGTCTGATTCAATTGGCTTTTATATATAAAGTGGTAATGATCCCCGTGTCTCACCACGTATCCAAGCTCATTCTCCTCAACAACATCTTTGAAATCAAAAGTATAATGGTCCTCCTTAGAATTCAATGGATAAGATGTCTTCCTGTCTTTATGCTCGAAAATAGCATCTTTTGGAACTTCTCCATAGACGAAATGATAGTGATCTCCATGCTTTTTAAGATATCCATTTGTAAAAACTTCACCCACGATAGTTTTTGGTTTATTCTTTTTAATTTCTTCAGCCGCTTTCTCGTATTTGGCCATTTTTTCCTTATCGATTTCTTCTTTTGTTGTATCCTCTGCAACTGGTTCTTCTTGTTTCACAGCGCCTTGTTGATTCACCCAAACAAATCCGCCTAATAGAGCAATACTGGCACTTCCAATAAAAAGTGATTTCTTAAGTAATTTCATTAAATTTCCCCCAAAAAAATATTCTAAATCGTATTTATTACGTTTTACAATATACTACCCTCCCTCACTTCTGTCAACCACTTTGTGAGAAAAATCTTCAATCTTAAACTTTTAATTCTACCAATTATTGTTTAAAAAATCCTAAAAGAATCGAGTTTTAATAGAAAAATAAAAAAATCAGATTATACTAATAGCTAATCCATCACCAAAAGGAACTTATCATGAATTCTTCTTTCAAAAAACTCAGCTTGATGAATACCTTATACGGAATACTTTTGGGAGTTATTTTTATCTGGGCTAAATACATGGATGTCATTAGCAAGGCCCCTAAAGGCGGCGTGTTCCGATTGGATTTTCAATCATTTGTTGGTTGTATTTTGCTATCTGGAATTTATCTGTTTCCACTTTTTAAAATGACCGTTAAAAATACGAACCTCCATGAGTGGAAAAAATCAATAGCTTTAAGCCTCTCTACGCTACTTGCTTTCTTAGTTGGAACTTTTGATATTTCAAAAAAAGCATTCCTCCTCAATCACGAGGGCCTCTTGTATATCCTTGCAATTGTTCTATTTCACCAATTGTTATTCCTCATCTACAAATTCTTCAAACGAAGAAAACAGGCTTAAAAATTTTTAATGGAGACGATATTCCTATATATTTCATTTACAAAAAAACACCGGCTAAACCGGTGTTTCTTTATTCCTCATTCAATCTTCCAAGATAATACTTAAAAGTATCCTCATTATTCCCTAATTTTCCAAAGAAAATTTCGTCAATGTGTTCAATTTTAGGTACTGCTTCTTTTAATACTAATTCAGCTTTTTCGTTCAAAATAACGGCTTTTGCTCTAGTATCTCTGGAATGTTCTTGTCTTTTTACAAAATCCTTTTTTTCCAACAAACTTAAAATTTGAGACACCGTCATAACATCTATTCCCGAAAGTTTAGAAATCATTACTTGAGTAACCTCATTTTCAGTTTGCAATAAATAAGCAAGTGCAGCTAAGACTACAAACTGAGGATGTGTTAAGTTAATTTTTTTTAGTTCTTGTTTAATCATAAAATGCCATTTATTATAAGCTCTCATAAATAGCAAGCCGGTCGATTTCTCAGAATCATTCTTATATTTTGATGTAAACAATCAAAGATCACCTTAACTTTCTAAGTTTTTTTTTAGAATAAAGATAGAGTCTGGAACATCTGAAAAAACTTGTTTTAAAAATTCCAAGTGTTGGATATCTTCACTATCTAAGCTTACAGAATGTTTTATAATTACACTCCCATCATTATTATCGATAATTTGATGTCCAAAAAGTATATCCCCAAATGGAGTAGCCGTTTTATCCCAAAATTCTTCAAATACTTTTACATGAGTAAGTTCGTATTCCATTGGAGGCATGCCTTCAAGCTTCATAATTCCTTTTGAACCTGTTTCAAAATTACCTTTTAAAGTAATATTTTTTAAATCTTCCTCCCAAGTATACCATTTTTCAATATTGGCATAGTACTCCCAAGCCTCTTCTTTAGTTGTTTGGATTTTTAAGCTAAAACTAAATTCCATAATTCTTCCTCCTTATAATAAGTATACTTATTATAAATATTTTTATCATTAGTGTCAAACAGAATAGAATCTTTATTGATTTTATTACTAGCATACAAATCATGGAAATTCACAACTAGGATAGAATATTCTTAAAAAGAGTGAAAGAGCCCTTCGGATTCTATAGCAATCATCATAGCGAGTGTAATCGATGCGAATTAGTGACTCTGGAAATTCATTTCCTAGAGTCACTTTGAGGCTCGATAGGAGCTGAGATGTAAAGTACAGTTCGGTACAGCTATTTCGGTACAGCTATAATGATTGCTAAGAAGAGTCCGAAAGGGCTCGAAGTACATGTAAACACCAGTGTCTTTTACGTGAGTTGCCTTAACAAAAATTAAACAGAATATCTAGCTGCTCCAAGCGTAAAGTGTGATGGATAAACAAAAAGAGCATCAGTGGATTGAAAGAGTAGTGGGAAATCGTATTGAAACGAATAAGAGGGAGTTAGGAATTGATTCCTTACTCCCTCTTTGAGGCTTCAAAGGTGAGCGACTACAGGCACGAGCCGGTACCCCACTATGACTCTTTCAATCTTCAAACTGATGCTCGAAGGTTTATCCACCCCATCAAAAGATGGATGAATCTGTCAGATATTTTGTTTTATTTTACTGGAGTTAAAGTAATGAACTGCTCGATGTTGTCGGCAACTTGCGCCAACGCTTTCTTCCAAAATGCGCTGTCTTCAACATCCACGCCCAACACCTTCGCAGTATCTTCCGCAGAAGTCACCGTTGTCGCACGCAATAACTCTTGATATTTCTCAACAAATCCTTCAGGTTGCTCTTGATAGATGGCATATAACCCTTTAGAGAACAATCCGCCGAATGCGTATGGGAAGTTGTAGAAGCTTAAGCCGCTGCTGTAGTAGTGCGGTTTGCAAGCCCACATATATGGATGCATTGCATCTGGATCTAATCCATCGCCGTATGCTTCTTTTTGCGCATCCAACATTAATTGTTCTAAGTCTTTCGAGAACATAAAGCTCTTTTCACGGTTTTCAAATACTGCTGATTCGAATAAGTAACGTGAGTAGATGTCCACGATGATTTGTGTTGTATCTTGTAATTGAGATTCCAATAAGGCTACTTTTTCAGCATCGCTTGCTTGGCTAATCACTGTATTCATCACGATGTTTTCGTTGAAAGTTGATGCCGTTTCAGCAACAGGCATTGAGTACTCTTGGTTTAATACACGGTGGTTTTCGATATGTAAACCGTGGTACGCATGTCCTAATTCGTGCGCAATCGTTACAACGTCGCTTAATGAACCAGAGAAGTTTGTTAAGATACGTGATTGTTTAATGAATGGTAGGTTGCTACAGAACGCGCCCCCCACTTTTCCTTTACGTGGTAAGAAGTCGATATAGTTGTTTTCGTAAGCTTCTTTTGTCATTTGCGCTAAATCTTCTGAGAAGCCTTTGAAGTTTTCTAATAAGAATTCTTTAGACTCCTCGATTGTGAAACGACGTGAGCTTTCTCCGATTGGTGCAAATAAGTCGTAGAATGGTAATCCATTTTCGTGACCTAAAAGAGCTGCCTTATGTTTTAAGTAAGCGCGGAATTGTGGTAAATATTCGCGAATCGCTTCAAGAAGCGCATCTAATGTTTTACGGGACATACGAGAGGCTTCCAATGTTTGTGCGAGTGGTGATTCGAATCCACGTAAGCTTGTTTCTGTAAGTACTTGTTGTTTAATATTGTTTAAAGCAAATGCGATTGGTTCTTTAATCGTATCGTACATCTTCAATTCTGTTTCGTACGCCTCTTTACGAACCGCTGCATCTGCATCATACGCCATATTACGAATTTCGCTAAGCGTTACTTTTTCGCCTTTAAATTCGCCTTCAACGCCTGAAGTCATCGCTTCAAAGAGTTGTTCCCAACCATTTCCTCCGCTAATAGAGAATTTCGCAATCACATCTTCTAATTCATCGGATAATAGATGTTTGTATTGTTGTTTTGCTTCTGCAAAGTAGAATTCGTAGTCTTTTAAATCTTCATCCGCTGTGATATCCGTTTCCACGCTTCCAATAAATTTGTAGACTTTTGTATACGCACTGTTTAAAGCAGCATACGCATTGCCGAATAATGTACGGTATTTATTCGCTGTTTCGTCTGTTGTGTTCGCTGTTAATGTTAAATTAATGTAGTTTCCAAGACGGCTGCTTAAAACGCTGAACTCTTCTAGTGCCGCAATTGCCTCTTTGATAGACTCTAAGTTATCTTCTAGCGTTAAGCTATTGAATACCTCTCTAAAGTTTGAAAAACGTTCAAAGTCACGTTTAAACTCTTCACTTTCAAATGAAGGATAGATTTCTTTTAATGACCATTCTGTTGACATTTTGGATCCCCCTTATTTTCACTATATGTTTTATTCTACCCAATTTTTCTGAAAATTCATAGTGTAAGTACCTTTATTCTCCCACAAACAACGTGTATACTTAAAGGGCAAACACTTTTCAAAAAAGGAGTTCTTATGAAAAAGACTTGGAAAGAATTGTTCCCAGATGCCCTTCTTGGAGAATCGACTCAAAATGCTGTTCCTGTACAGTTGAACGGTGAAACGATTTTTCTCTTAGAAGAAAGTTTATCTGAGCGTGAACGATTTCTCATTCAAACATTAACTACACAACCGACAAAACCAACCATTCCAACGCATCCTTGGCTTGCCTACTTGGAAGGAAAAGGAGCTCTCCCAAGAGAGACCGCATATATTCAAAGTGTGCATTTAGCCGTCTTTCCAAAACAGGAAGGCGTCTTTCACGAAAAAGACTGGTTAGAATTCGTCGAGAACCTAACCGTTGGGGCGCTTGCTATCTTCAAAAACTTCCGCCATCATTACACGCTGGTCGTGAATCCGGAAGTCTCAACCGCTCTTGCTAGCACTCTTTTTGAAGTAAAATCCGCTATTGAAGACGACTTTGCTGTAGAGCTACAAATCTTTATTGGGAACCGCTGGGCAACCAATACGAATACCCCTCTACTGTACCAAGCCGAAAAAGCTCTATTTGTTGAATATTTATTACATTCTCATAAGCGTTCTTGCCTTGAGTTTTCTCCTGTTCTACTATGGGGAATCGCCAATGGACTGGTGGATATTGCTCCGATTGCGGATGAACTACTCCTTCTTTTAAACGTAGAGGAAGTAAAAGAGTTCGTTGAAGCACTTTGGGATGCCCATGGAAACGTCTCAAAAGCTAGTAAAAAATTATTCTTACACCGGAATACTTTACAATACCGCATCGATCGTTTTGCGGAACAAACAGGGCTGAACGTCAAAGATATGAATGACCTTACGCTCTGCCACTTGCTCTTACAAAAACAAAGTTACTAAAAAAACAGCCACTTCTATATAGCATAGAAGTGGCTGTTTTCAATATAATATTACGCTTTTACAGCTTCTTTTTTAGGAGCGACTTTTGTTTCTTTAATCGTCACTTTCCCTTTTTGAGAACCGATTGTCACTTTTTGGCCGAAGCGAATTTCTCCGCTAAGAAGCGCTTCACTAAGCGGATCTTCGATTTTCTTTTGAATCGCGCGACGAATTGGACGTGCCCCGTATTCTGGATCGAATCCTTCTTCTGCGATCAGGTCGATAACTCCTGAAGTGAATTTCAATTCAATATTCAGTTCCGCAAGACGAGTCTTAATGTCTTTTGTCATCAATTGAACGATTTGACGTAATTCAGGTTTCGTCAATTTATGGAAGACGATAATTTCATCGATACGGTTCAATAGTTCTGGACGGAACGCATTCTTCAACTCTTCGCGAATACGTTTTTCCATCGCCGTATGGTCATGTTGGACCGTTTTCGCACCGAACCCCACTGCTTTTTCATCTCTTAGAGCCGTTGCCCCAAGGTTTGACGTCATGATGAGAATCGTATTTCTGAAGTCGACTTTACGTCCTTTCGAATCTGTTAGATGTCCATCGTCTAAAACTTGTAAGAGAATATTAAACACATCCGGATGTGCTTTTTCGATTTCGTCTAAGAGAATCACAGAGTAAGGTTTGTTACGAATCTTCTCTGTTAATTGGCCGCCCTCATCGAATCCAACGTATCCTGGAGGTGAACCGACTAAACGGCTAACCGCATGTTTCTCCATGTACTCAGACATATCAATACGAACTAGAGCATCTTGGTCTCCAAACATCGCTTCCGCTAACGTTTTAGCTAACTCTGTCTTACCAACCCCTGTAGGTCCAAGGAATAAGAATGAACCGATTGGACGTCTCGGATCTTTCAATCCGCTACGAGCACGGCGAATCGAACGAGCGACTGCTGATACAGCTTCTTCTTGTCCAATCACGCGTTGGTGCAACTCTTTTTCAAGATGAACGAGACGTTCGCTTTCTTTTTTCTCCATTTGTTTCAATGGAATTCCAGTCCATTGAGATACCACTTCTGCAATATCTTCGTCTGTAATCGCCGCAACGAATTCTTGTTTGGCTTCGACTTCTACTTTTTGGCGTAGTTTTTCAAGCTTGTCGCGTTTGGATTGTTCTTTTTTGCGTAAACGAGCTGCTTCTTCGAATTTTTGTTCACGGATAGCGTCGTCTTTCTTTTGTGCGAGTTCTGCGACTTCTGCTTCCAATTTTTGAAGAGGAGAATGTTTCCCACTACGATCTAGTCGAGCTTTAGCTGCAGTTTCGTCCATCAAATCGATGGCTTTATCTGGTAATTTACGAGACGTAATATAACGAACCGATAATTGAACGGCCGCCTCAATCGCTGCGTCTGTGATTTCCACACGGTGATGCTCTTCATAACGTTTGCGAAGTCCTTTTAAGATTTCAACGGTATCGTCTGCGCTCGGTTCATTCACTTGAATGGATGCAAATCGACGCTCTAATGCAGCATCTTTTTCAATATATTTTTGGTACTCATCTAAAGTTGTCGCCCCAATGACTTGGATTTCACCACGGGTAAGCGCTGGTTTTAAAATATTAGAAGCATCAATCGAACCTTCCGCTCCACCGGCACCAATCAACGTATGCAACTCATCAATAAATAGAATTACATCTTGTTCGCGGTACACTTCATCCAAAATTTTCTTCATGCGCTCTTCGAATTCACCACGATATTTTGTTCCAGCAACAACTGCACCCATATCTAACATCATTAAGCGCTTCTCTGCAATTTCTTCAGGAACTTCACCAGAGACCATTCGTTGAGCCAACCCTTCAACAATAGCTGTTTTACCAACTCCTGGTTCCCCAACAAGAACTGGATTATTTTTCGTACGACGACTAATAATTTGAATAATACGACGTACTTCTTCTTCACGACCAATTACCGGATCAATCTTTCCTTGACGCGCTAATTCTGTTAAGTCTCGTGCTAATCCATTTAATGTAGGGGTTCCCTCTTGAGTAGATTCTTGGCGGGCTTTTCTTTTTGCGGCTCCTGAATTAGCAGGTTGAATTCCTATTTTCCCGTAGATTTCTTTCATTAATTCTTGAGGATCGACTTGGTTATCACGAAGAATCTTCGTTGCTAATACTTCTTCTCGTAATAGAGCTAATAATAAGTGTTCAGTTCCTACTTGTGGCACTTCAAGGCGTTTTGCCTCATCTGTAGCAGATAAAATCACCTTTTTTGCTCTAGGGGAATAAGGCATTAAATAAGGATCCATCTGTTTACGGTTTGAGCCATATCCAGTCAGTGATTCGATTTCCGTACGAACAATTTCTGCTGTGAGGCCTGCTGCACGTAGTACATGACCAGCAATTCCTTCCTGTTCTAAGATTAATCCTAATAATAAATGCTCCGTCCCAACCGCCTGGTGCTTAAATAAAATAGCTTCTCTAGCGGCTAAGACCATTGCACTTTTTGCCTTTGGTGTAAAAATTTCACTCATGGACTTTATCCTTTCTGTTTCTACCGATACTTCAAGTTATCGATTAATTTTTTCATCATATTACTACGAATTTCATCTCCATTTTTAACAGAAACTGGAAATGTGTCCTTTTCCATCATCAAAGCCATCATCTGTGCTTCACGTTTTGATATTAATTCGTTCTCATATAAATTTTGTAATAAATGATTTGCTTCTCGTACTGATAGTTGAGGCGGGATTAAATCTCCTAAAGTGTTTAGAATATCCATTTCATCCACTAAATTTACTTTCATTATGCGGATATATCCACCGCCACCTCGCTTACTTTCTACGACATACCCTTGTTGAATAGTAAAACGAGTATTAATCACATAATTAATTTGAGAAGGAACGCAATTAAATTGATCTGCAATCTCACTGCGTCTGATTTCTACGGTTTCATTCGAAAGCAATACATTTTTTAAATAACTTTCTATCAAATCGGACATATTTTGATTTTGATTTTGCATTCATCTTCCTCCTTTAACCTTGACTATATTTGACTTTAATTATACAAAAGTTTTCACTCCTTGCCAATTATATTGTCTTTAAAACAAAAAAGAAGCTAGACAAATGTCTAACTTCTGATTTTCACTTTTATCGGGAATACAGGATTCGAACCTACGACCCCTTGGTCCCAAACCAAGTGCTCTA